>SMUX01316744.1_pt1 | contig 11923 bp, 7 predicted proteins | sample 2456431 | NCBI WGS metagenome assembly SMUX01 (sample SAMN11095930, study PRJNA526329) | marine sediment metagenome | biome: Marine sediment; feature: Surficial sediment; material: Deep marine sediment; isolation source: Hadal surficial sediment | place: Pacific Ocean | collected 2014-11 | depth 0-1... | reverse complement strand
GGCGTTATGGTTGCGGAAACGGCGGATGGAATTCGCGTTGCTGTGACGGGTGCCGGTGCCTGCGCATTTCGTGCCAGCGAGATCGAGGCAGCGCTGGCGCGTGATTTTTCGACGACAGCGCTGGATGGCATGACGGTCAGCGCCGATGATTTGAATGAGGATCTGCATGCCAGCTCGGAATACCGTGCGCATCTTGTAATCGTCATGGCGAAACGCGCGGTCGCCGGTGCCAGTGCTCCTGCAAGGTGATATTGATCGATTCAGAGCCCCCCAGGTGATTCAAGACAAGGGGCAGTCCGCAGAGAATGGAGTACTAGTGGCTGACACCTCGAATAGGAAAGAGTTGCCGGGAGACGTTTCAGAAACGCTCTCACTCCTGACCGACGGCGATTACATCACCGGACGCGATCTTGCGACCGTCGTTTACCTGGCGCTTCAAATGGGTCGGCCGATGTTGCTCGAAGGCGAAGCCGGTGTCGGCAAGACTGAAATCGCGAAGGTTCTTGCTGCAACGCTTGGTCGCGACCTGATCCGTTTGCAGTGTTTCGAGGGTCTGGACCTTTCGAGCGCCGCCTATGAATGGAACTACCCTCGGCAGATGGTTGCGATACGCATCGCCGAGGCGGAAGGCGACACAGGCGATATCGGAAAGGGCATTTACAGCCGGGAGTTCCTGACCGAAAGACCATTGCTTAGCGCACTGGAGGCGCACGCCGGTGGCCCGCCCGTATTGCTGATCGATGAGGTCGATCGTGCCGATGAACCGTTTGAAGCTTTTCTTTTAGAGTTGCTGTCCGATTTTCAAATCAGTATTCCAGAATTAGGCACGATTAAGGCGGAGGAGCCGCCAATCGTGGTGATTACATCGAACCGTACGCGCGAAGTTCATGATGCGTTGCGCCGCCGCTGTCTTTACCACTGGGTCGACTATCCCAATCAGGAAATGGAATCCCGGATCGTGGCGTTGAAAGCGCCGCACATTGCTGATGATCTTCGCGATCAGCTCATCGCATTTATTCACAAACTTCGCGAACAGGATCTGTTCAAGCGACCGGGCGTCGCAGAAACGATCGACTGGGCGAGCGCATTGACACAACTGAATGTTGTAACACTAACGCCCGAAATTCTTAACGATACTTTGGGATCATTGCTGAAGTATCAGGACGACATTGCGAAAGTGCGGGGCAGCGAAGCCGCTCGACTCCTGGCCGAAATCCAGACAGCCGCATGACCGCGAGCAATGAAAGCAGAGAGGCTGACTCGGGGCGCTTGGCCGACAACATTCTCATGTTCTGCAGGACGCTGCGAAACGCCGGATTACCAGTGGGCCCCGGTCGCGTTGTCGAGGCGATGGCCGCAGTCCGTCGCGCCGGAATCGAGCGCCGTGATGACTTCTATTGGGCTTTGCGTACGGTTCTCGTCAACGATCCCGCCCAATTTCGCTTGTTCGATCAGGCCTTTCATGTTTATTTTCGCAATCCCCGCCTTTTGGAGCGGATGATGTCCTTGCTCTTGCCCACGTTGGAGGCGTCAGGCGAACCGGCGGCAGCGCCCCATCGTCGCCTTCTCGAAGCCTTGTCCTCTGTCGGCATTGGCGATGAAGATAATGGCACGCAGGTCGAGATCGATCAGGCAGGGTCCTGGTCCCGCCGGGAGGTGCTCCGGCACAAAGATTTCGAGGACATGAGCCTGGAAGAACAAACGCAGGCAAAGGAGCTGTTGCGAGCCGAGATTCTTCCAATCGCCGATATTACGACTCGACGCTTCCGCCCCCATCCTTTCGGCCCGCGCTATGATTTGCGACGCTCGATGCGGCTGATCCTCAAGAACAACGGCCAGCTCATCGAGCTTGCGCGTAAACGCCGACTGCGTCGTCCGCCACCGCTCGTCTTAATCTGCGATATATCGGGATCGATGAGCCGTTATTCGAGGGCCTTTCTGTTATTCGCCCACCTCATGAGTTCACGGTATAGGACAGTCAATACATTCGTCTTTGGTACCCGGCTTACGAATATCACGCGAAGACTCGCCGACAAGGATATCGACAGGGCCCTGACCGCAATCTCCGAGGACGTCAAGGACTGGGACGGTGGTACGAGAATCGCCGAATGCCTCGAGCGTTTCAATGTTGACTGGAGTCGAAGAGTCCTTGCACAAAGTGCCGTCGTCGTATTGTTGAGCGACGGTCTAGAGCGGGACTCGAAGGCTGACCTCGATTTTCAGATGCAAAGGCTTCATCGTTCCTGTCGTCAATTGATATGGATGAATCCCATGCTCCGCTACTCCGAGTTCGAACCCAGGGCGTTGGGAATCAGGACGATGTTGCCGCATGTCGATTTATTCTTGCCGGCCCACAATATCGAAAGCATCGTGGGCTTGAGCCGCTTGTTGCAGCAGCACGCTCATAAGAGCAGAGCGGGCCGACGCGTCACGAAGATCCAGGCCACAGTGTGACGCCCAAGAATTTACTCAAATCATTTTACGAATGGCGCAAGCAGGATCAGCCGCTGGTACTGGCAAGCGTTTTCGAAACTGAAGGATCGACTTATAGCAAGGCCGGCGCCAGGATGTTAATCAATGCGGACGGCGATTTTCAGGGAATGCTCTCTGGGGGCTGCCTCGAGGGCGATCTGGCCGAGAGGGCGCGCGAAGTCCTCAACTCAGGTGAGGCGCAGACGGTTATCTATGACCTTGGAGTCAATGACGAGGAATTGTGGGGCCTAGGTGTCGGTTGCGACGGACTGATGAGAATTTTTCTGCAACCGCTTCTTGCCGAGAATGACTACGCACCATTCGAGGCAATCGCAAGGGCGTACGAGGGTGATCATCGAGAGATCACCGTGACCGTGTTGGAGTCAGAGCACATAAAACCCGGTGCTACGCTGGTTACGGCCGGCGACAATGTCGAGTCTTTCGGACTGTCCGACGACGCAGCGCAAGTACTGTTGGACGAGGCAAGAGCCGCGCTGGCGAGCAAGGTGTCATCGACAAAGTCAGTTCAAGTCGGCGATGCGAAAGCGACCATACTGCTTGCTATCGTCAATCCACGGATACGATTGTTAGTGTTGGGCGCTGGACTGGACGCAGAACCGGTAACACGCCTGGCGGACGAGCTCGGCTGGCGTGTTACCGTCGTCGATCATCGCCCTGCTTACATCGAAATCGGCAACTTCGATCGGGCCGAAAAAGTAATTTGCTGTCCTGCGAATGAAATGTCGGTGCATGTCGACCTTCTGAATTTTGATGCAACGATCGTTATGAGCCATCACCTCGTAAGCGACCGCAGTTATCTGGCGCAACTGTCAAAATCGGACATTCAATATATCGGTCTTCTGGGACCGAAGGATCGGCGCCGCCGGCTGCTCGAAGAGCTGGGTGCGAATGCTGCAACTTTGGATGACCGATTACATGGGCCCGCTGGTGTAGACATCGGCGCCGTCGGCCCGGCGGCCATCGCATTATCAATCGTGACAGAGATGTACGGCGTTCTCGCCGCTCGGTAGCCCGGAAAATTCCCCACTACGGAGTGCCGCCCCGCGCTCTCGTTGAGTCTTTAATCGCTAAAGGGAGTTTCCTCACTCGGATATAGACGCCGTTATTTCGCTCCCTCGGAAAGTCTCTTAAACAATCCAATCCTTAAGCGATCCTACGCGTCAACTGGTGAATATTCCCCGCCAGCCCGAATAGTGCACGAGAGCGCCCGAGGTCATTAACAACAGTATGAAATCAATACGACTATCGGTGTTCCCTCGGCGTTACACTTTGTCCTGTCCTGCGGCTGTCCGGTTTGTGGCCGGATTTCGTTGCGCCTGACTGGCTCTTCCCTCGAGCCGCAGCCCGCTATGGCTCTCAGTCCAGAGCTCCGTCAGTCCCAACGATCTCGCGCCCACATTCCCGGACTCTCGTCCAATGTTCTGGCTAGTCGGACTGTGCGGGACTATTCGAAGGCAGAAATACGTCGATGATCATATCTGACAGCTCATCGATCGTGCCGGGCGCACCAAGGTCGATACCGCTCGTACCCTTTAATTCGTGGCCAAGCGCAATCAGCCCTCCGGCAGTGACACGAATCATGTTGAACAGAATTGCGACGTTTCCTCGTGGCGCGGCTCCAATGTCCTGTAGCTCTTTAAGGTTCTTGACAGCCGTCTCGAACAGCGGACGGAGATGGGTAGCTATAAGCCAATCCAGACGGCGGCTCGGGTGGCTTGCTTCCTGCACCATCACCTTGTGCAGGGCAGGTTGACTTGCCGCGTAACGTACGTAGGTGCGAATCATCATTTCCATACGAGTACGAGGACATTCGTCGATTACCTCTTGCAGCGCCTGGCCCATGGCTGCATTGAACTTCGAGAAAATCCGGTCCGCCGCGGCGCGCCAGAGTTCTTCCTTGTTTTTAAAATGGTAGGTAATGAGCGGATGATGGACACCGGCTCGTTCCGCGATATCGCGCGTCGATGTTCCCTTAAACCCGTTTTCAGAAAATGCCTCAATCGCAGCATCTAATAATTTCTGTTTGGTTTTGATGCTGCGCTGTTGTTGCTTTCGAGCTGGTTTTTCTTCTTTGACGTCCGCTTCCACCTTCACCTCACGGTATTCCCCAGGTGTTTCGAAGCCTCTAGGGTAGCGGGATTACTGCTATTGGTCCAATCCGGAAATTCAAGGACGCGCCATGCGGGGCCTGCAAACGCTGCGAGCGGGGTTGTCGGGGTCTGAAGGCCTATTCCAGGCTGAACTGCATACGAACGGCTGCCCGTTTTTCGACAGGTTTGCCGTTTTCGAACACCGGATCGAAGCGCCATTGACTGACTGCTTTGGTTGCGGCTTCGACGAATACCGCGCCGGGCGTCGACTCGATGATTTCAATGCTATGAACAGTCCCGTCCCGTGCAACCGTGAATCCCAGGTCGACCCAGCCGGTCGTATTTCTGCGTTGGGCAGACCGTGGATACTTGGGCGACACGTAGTTCGTGCGCCTGAGTTGACTGATGGCAACTCGCGCGGGTTCGCTAGGCGCGGCGTCCGCGACGACAGAAGGATTCGCCGTCGCCGGGACCAGCCTGCTTTCTACCGGTGGACTGAGGCGTTCCACAGGTAATTGATTCGCTGCGAGCGAATGTGGGTCGGTGTCATCGGGTGACGGATCAAATTGAGGCCTGTTGTTGCCTGCAACCGTCCTGTTCCTGTTTATTCTGACCGGCGCAGCATCGATCCGCGCATTTTGCGCCGCACGTGACCGTGCTTTTGCGGCGGCTACTGCGGCAACTGCCAGTTCGGCGGAAGCACGTTTTTGATCCTCTGCTCTCCGTGCATCGAGTTCTCGCTCCAGCTCGGCCCGCTTGTTAGCTTCGGTTAACCGCTGTGTCTCGAGGTCTCGCTCCAGTTGTGCTCGTTTTTCCGCCTCGATTTCAGCTATTGCCGACAATCGTCGTTCCAGGTCAGCCCGCTTCTGCGCCTCGATCTCAACCTGAGCTTTCAGCTGCCTTTCGAGCTCTGCCCGCTTCTGCGCGTCGACCTGACGCTGAATTTTGAGCTCTTTTTCGAACGCCGCCTGTTTCTCCAAAGCAGTAAGAGCCGCGACTTCCGCACGGCGTTCGGCATCAGCAAGTCGACCAGCTTCCGCTTTTCGCTCCGCTGCGAGGCGGTTAGCTTCCACCCGCCTGTCTGCAGCAGCCTGATGTTCCGCTTCCTGGTCCGCCTTGGCATCGGTTAGCGCAGCCTTGGAGGCGGCAAGATCGCTGCTATCCGGATCCAGTGCTTCGGCATCCTTGAGGAGCGTGCCAGCCAGCGAGAATTGTTCCTCGTCGATTGCTCGGCGCGCCTGCAATACCAGCTTGTTGGCGATAATCGTCATGCCTTGCTGCGCTGCCGGATTGTCCGGGTCATTGCTCAGGGCCAGCTGGTAGTAGTAACGCGCGTTGTCGTTCGACGGAGTAATCAACCTATTCTCGTTGAGGCGATCATTTGCGAGCGCGAGTACCTCATCCACCTGTTGCTCACTGCGCTCTGCAGAGAGTTCTTGCTTCAAGGCATTTATTTCGGACGCATCGCCCGTGTTGACGGCCTCCGCCGTACCGATCAGGTTACCGGCATCTTCGAAGCGACCGCTACGAATCGCAGCTCGCGCCTGGTCCAGCGCATTGCGAAGCTGCACCTGTTTTATCTGTGCGTCAAGAAATACCAGCCGACTGCTGTCAGGATCAGCAAGACGAACCATCTGCAATGCTTCGGCAGCGTCATCGGTCCGCTGTTCCAGCAATGCTTTCTCGATCATGCCGAGTGTCTGGTCCACGACGTCTTCGAGTTCTGCCGCGATGATCGGATCGTCGGGTGCAGATGACATCGCTGCAACATAGAGCTCTAAGGCATTGGTGCCTGGCGGACTATAAATGTACCCAGAACCGCGTGCCGACCTCGCTTCATCCAACAGCTCGTCGGCAAGCGACACCGCAGGCGTCTCGTAAACCGCCGGGGCGGGCTCCATCCACGGCAGGTCCGATTCGACGATCGTCGGCACAGCCGAATCTTGCCCGGGTTGAGATAACGTCGGCAGTGAATCCCAATTACTGGTAACCCAATAGCCCACGCCTACAACCGCAAGCAAGCCGCCAGCGATTGCGAGATTCCGCGGATTTCGTAGTGGAGAGAGAACGCCGGTCAGAAGTTTAGCTACAGTGCCGGTGGAAGATTTGAATGCAGATTTTGCGCCGCCCGCGATCGAGCCGGATGCGCCCGACAGCGACTTACCAAAAGAACTTGCGATTCCGGTCATCGTATCGCCGAAACCACCCACCTTGCCGAAGGGATCGGAAAGGCGATCGGCCTCAGGTGATGCCGTGATTGGCGCGCGTGCCGGACGCGGCGCCACAGCCGGTTTTACTTTGGTTCGGGACTTGGTCTTCCGTGCAGCTGGTTTCGGCGGCGCTTTCGCCTTGGATATGGGCTTCGCTTTCACCTTCGCCTTGGGTTTTTTCGGCGCAGCTGGTTTCGGCGGCACTGGTTTGGCGGCTTTGGGTTTGGCGCTTCCCTTTGGCTTAGCTTTGAAAGCCGAATCCGCCGCCTCGAGGTGGTGTTTGACCGAAGCTTCTATAGCTAGTCGCGCACGTCCGGGAGATACCGGCTTCAGCAAGAAACGGTATACATGGCCTCGATTAATCAGGTCCATCAGCATTTCGCCGTCATCACGACGTCCGGCGACGATCGCGACCAGCCGTGGATTTGATTTACGTAGACTTTGAGTGAGTACTTCGATATTGGAACCGACCATTGCAGCGTCGGTAACGAGCACGCCGACCTTGTGACCGTCAACAATTTTCTCAGCCTGCGTTGGTGTATTCGCGTGATGAATGTTGTGCAGACCGCGGGCAGAGTCTCTGATCGTTGCAAGAAACTCTTCGTCCTTCGTCAATACGAGAACGTCAACGTGGTTGCCGCCGAGATTTGGCGTGAGGGCGACCTTCTCAGGCCTTAACACCGGCATCCTGCCGGTGCCATCGCTGATGATCATCGAGCCGTTCTCTGACGTTTCCATGACGATGTGTTCGCCGGAAAAATCGTCTGGATTTGCTGCCTGATCGTTTGCGGATTCAGCCAACGCGTAGAGACGAATGCGACGCGTTGCATCATCAATCAGTTCCCTCAGGTCGCGCGGGCTGACTTCGCCACGAACGATTGCAAATACTTCTTTATCACTAACGAGTGCTTCGAGGCCATCGTCGGTGTCTGTGCCGGCAAGCAAAATCCCGATCGTGTCCGGGGAACGTTTCTTTGCTTCACGTAGTGCGTCAAGTCCGCTCATGCCAGGAAGGTCGTTTGCGGAGACGATGACATGAATCGGAATTTCGCCGAGCGTGTCTAGTGCTTCTGTACCACTGGTTGCAAAGTGAATCGTATATCGATCATTAAACTCGGCGCTCAGTACGTCGAGCGTGCTCTGCTGACTATGTAACAACAGTACTTGAGTTTTAAATTGCTCCAGCCCCACTCCGTCCTCCTTGGCGGCTTATGTTCAATTGCGATCACAGGCTCTGCGGCCGATGAGTATAGCTGTCACGCGGTTTGGAAACGCCGGTGGGACCCGACTAGATTCTGAAACTGTGACGAGGTGCACAGTCGGTGTGCAGGCGAAGTCACGTTTGGTCCCGAGGGCACGGACTGACGGGTGGAGAGCGGTTCGTTTGAGCAGATCTTGACTGCCAAAAAGTCGTTCCAGCAGAGCTGAATTACGCTGCTCTGCAGACGAATTTTCTAGGCCGCCTGGCCCCGGCAACGGATCTCGTCAGAGAGTTCTGCGATGGCATCGCTGACTGACACGACTTTTTGCTTCTTTGACCCAAGCCTGCGTAAAGCGACAGTTTTTCCATCCACTTCACGCTGACCTACGGCCATCAGAACCGGAATTTTCGCGATGCTGTGTTCGCGAACTTTGTAGGAGATTTTTTCGTTTCTCAAATCAACGTCTGCGTTGATGCCCGCGCTGCGTAATTTCGATACCAATTCGAGCGCATAATTATCGGCGTCAGAGGTAATTGTCAGGACTTTGGCCTGGGTCGGTGCGAGCCAAAGTGGTAGATTGCCTGCGTGATGTTCCAGGAGAATGGCGATGAATCGTTCCAGTGATCCGAATATTGCACGATGCAACATGACAGGCGTGTGTTTTTTGCCGTCCTCGCCGATGTAAGTCGCACCAAGTCGCTTCGGCATGTTCAGGTCTACCTGATGCGTTCCGCATTGCCAGTCACGGCCAATCGCATCGCGTAATACGAATTCGAGTTTGGGCCCGTAGAACGCACCTTCACCCGGGTTGTAGGTGTAGTCCAGCCCGGAAGTTTCGAGTGCCTCTTTTAAGGCTGCCTCAGCCTGATCCCAGATTTCGTCAGCGCCAACTCGAACCTCTGGCCGGTCTGCGAACTTGATCAACACGTCATCGAAGCCGAAGTCACGATAGATGCTGAGGATCAGATCACAGACGGCAATTGTTTCCTGCGTAATCTGCTCTGGTGTGCAAAAAATGTGGGCATCATCCTGAGTGAATGCGCGAACACGCATCATGCCGTACAACGAGCCCGACGGTTCGTATCGATGACACTTGCCGAACTCCGCCAGACGGTAGGGCAAGTCGCGATAGCTCTTGATGCCATGATTGAATATTTGCACATGCCCGGGACAGTTCATCGGTTTTATCGCGTAGCTGCGACCGTCCTCCATTTCGCAGGTATACATGTGCTGGCCGAACACTTCCCAGTGACCGGAGGCTTCCCAAAGTGACTTGTCCATCAGATCGGGCGCGCTCACCTCCTGGTAACCGGCGTCATTCTGCCGCCGTCGCATGTAGTCAATGAGCTTCTGATACAGGGTCCAGCCCTTCGGATGCCAGAAGACTGCGCCAGGCGCCTCTTCCTGAAAATGGAACAGGCCCATAATCCTGCCAAGGCGCCGGTGATCGCGCTTTTCTGCTTCCTCCAGCTGTATCAAGTGCTTGCGGAGCTGTTTATCGTTCGCCCAGGCAGTGCCGTAAATTCGCTGCAACATCGCGTTTCGTGAGTCACCGCGCCAATAGGCACCCGATACCCGCGTCAGGTGAAAGGCCTTGCCAAGTTTTCCGGTGGATGGCAAATGTGGTCCGCGGCACAGGTCAATGAAATCGCCTTGCCGATAGAGCGTCAGGGTTTTGTTCTCTGGAATGTCCTCGATAATTTTTGCTTTGTACTCTTCTCCGATACTGCGGAAGAATTCAATCGCTTTGTCTCTATCCCAAACCTCGCGCTGAACGCTCTCGTCCCGGTCAACGATTTCCTTCATGCGCTCTTCGATAACAATGAGATCCTCGGGCGTGAAAGGCTCATCACGTGCAAAATCGTAGTAGAAGCCGTTCTCGATCGATGGGCCAATCGTTACCTGCGTGTCCGGCCACAGCTCTTTTACAGCTTCGGCCAAGACATGGGCAGCATCATGTCGTAGGATTTCGAGTCCGTCCTGCGTATCCCTCGTCACGATTTCCACTGGTGAATCGTCGGCGATGGCGCGCGTCAGATCCCAAAGCTCGCCATCAACCCGGATGGCGACGGCATCACGCGCCAGGCTCTTGCCGATCGCGCTGGCTATTTCGTCTCCCGTTACGCTGTTCTCGTAGCTGCGTTCGGAACCGTCGGGTAGTTTGATTGTTGGCATCGTGATTGCCTGGGTTTCAGTGGTACGCGTACGGCGCGCTATTGTACGCGATTTTCCGGAAAATCTTGGAACCCGACTTATAAGTCCGCAGAGTCACGTCCCGTATGGGTTTCGGCGCACAGAGCCGGAATACATCGTTGCGAGCCTTGCCAACGACCATGGTCATTGGAAGTGGCTCGCGCCTCGTTTCCGGACCTGTGCGCCCGAAACGCGTCTCATGAGGATTTTTTAAATGGGTTCTACCAACAGATCGACCTGGAGTGATCGCTTTTCCACTGGTGTACAATCCTATTGATGACCAACGCCAGCTTATCGAATCGCTTTCCGCCTGCGCAGCATGACCATGGAAATTGCGTCGCGACAGCGGTCCAGATCGCGGAGAGTCTGTGCCGCAATCGGGGCCTGCGATTCACGCGAATACGTCGCCGTGTTCTGGAACTCGTCTGGAACAGCCACAAGCCTGTCGGTGCCTACGATATTCTGGATAGCATTAACAGCGAAGGCAAGAAGGCGGCGCCACCGACGGTCTACCGGGCACTAGACTTTCTTATCGAGGCAAATTTGGTTCATCGGCTGGATTCGATCAACGCGTATATCGGCTGCCCCGATCCGGGAAGCTCCCACACCGGCCAGTTTCTAATTTGCAGGGAATGCCGATCGGTTGCTGAGCTTGACGACACCGACATTAATCGCTTGGTCGAGCAAAAAGTTTCCGATCTCGGGTTTTCGGCCATCCATCAGATGCTGGAAATCCAGGGGCTATGTCAGGATTGCCGAGATAGGGAGATGTAAGATATAGGGGTCAGAGCCCTTTTATTCAGAGGCAGAAAAAGGGCTCTGACCCCTATCCTTACTATTCTTAAATTTCCGTTTTTGCGTACAATTGCGCCGGTCTCAATCCCGGCAAAATCATTAATGAGCGACTCACAGCCAAAAGATTTCATACGGCAGATAATAAGCGAGGACATCGCCAACGGTAAGAACGACGGACACGTAGTTACACGGTTTCCGCCGGAGCCGAATGGCTATCTTCACGTCGGTCATGCGAAATCGATTTGTCTCAATTTTGCCGTCGCCGACGAAGTCAATGGCAAAACATTTCTGAGATTCGACGATACCAATCCTGACAAGGAAAGTGAGGAATACGTAAGAGCGATCAAGAAAGACGTTCACTGGCTCGGATTCGATTGGGAAGACCGGCTGACTCACGCCTCAGACTATTTCGATCAGCTCTATGAATCAGCGGAACGGCTCATTGAGAAAGGCCGGGCCTATGTCGACAGTCTGAGTGCTGAGGAGATTCGTGCGTATCGAGGCACGTTGACTGAAGCAGGTAAAGACAGCCCCCACAGGGACCGCACTGTTGAAGAAAATTTGGACCTCTTTCGCCGCATGCGTGACGGCGAATTTGAAGACGGCGAACACGTGCTTCGTGCAAAAATCAATATGGCATCGCCAAACATGAACCTGCGCGATCCGACGATTTATCGTATTCGGCATGTTTCACACCAGCGAACCGGTGACAAGTGGTGCATTTATCCAATGTACGATTTTGCGCATGGCTTGTCCGACGCGTTCGAAGGCGTAACGCATTCGCTTTGCACACTCGAATTCGAAGATCACCGGCCCCTTTATGATTGGATCATCGACGAAGTCGAGCCTCCGCATCGTCCCTACCAGTACGAATTTTCCCGCCTGAACCTCGCCTACACGCTCATGAGCAAGCGCAAGCTTGTTCAGCTTGTCGAAGAGC
>SMUX01264046.1_pt1 | contig 11933 bp, 10 predicted proteins | sample 2456431 | NCBI WGS metagenome assembly SMUX01 (sample SAMN11095930, study PRJNA526329) | marine sediment metagenome | biome: Marine sediment; feature: Surficial sediment; material: Deep marine sediment; isolation source: Hadal surficial sediment | place: Pacific Ocean | collected 2014-11 | depth... | reverse complement strand
GGCGAACACCATCGCCAGCGTGTACGGCTCCTCGCCGGAGGCACAGCCGGCGCTCCACACCCGAACGCGTCCCTCGCGGGCCTGGAAAGTTTGGCGGACAGTGTGCTGCCGGAACTGTTCCAGGTGGCCGCGTTGCGGTAGAACTTGGTCACGTTGATCGTCAGGCTGTCTCGGAGCTTGGGGTATTCCTCCGGATGCTGTTGCAACAAGGACTGGTAGTCTTGGTAGGTGTGGACCCCACGCGCCCGCATGCGGACGGCAATCCGCCGGCGAAGGCACTTCTCCTTGTACGCGTGGAGGGCCAAGCCCTCGACATCGGAAATCTGCTGCGTCAGCGACTGGAAGCTGGCGTCGTCTCCCGGATTCATTCCGCAGGCTCCAGCATGTCGAGATTGGCCCGCGCCAGTTGGTGCCCGGGGTTGAGCTCGGTGGCGTGCTCCCAATAGCTCTTGGCCTGATCGGCGTCTTTGCGCTTGTACGCCAGGTTTCCCAGCTTGAAGTAGAGGTCGTCCCCGAGGTCCGGGTTCAGTTTGGCCGCACGCTCATAGGCCGACTGCGCGTCGTCGTAATTCCCCGCGCGGTAACGCAGGTCGCCCAAGTTCTTCGACAGTTGGGGCAACGTCGGCTCGGCTTCGAACGCGGCCTGCAGGACTTCGTCGGCCTCGGATACCTCTCCCGCTCCCTCGAGCAGTACCGCGACGTTGTTGGCCAGCACCGCGTGCTCCGGATAGGCCGCCCCACCCTCCCGAGCCAGTGCGAGAGCCGCGTCGAGGTCGCCCTCGCCGGTGTACGCCAACGTCATGGCCCAGTACCAAACCTTCGGCGGCGTGACCTCGCCAATCAGTTCCCGGGCCCGCGCCAGACGTCCGGTGGCCACCCCGAACTCCTCCCGTTTCAGGGCAATGATTCCCCACCCAATCATGGCCCTGGCATCGTCCCGGGCGCGACTGACGGCATCGGCGAACGCCGTCTCCGCCTCCTCGAGTTCGCCGACCCGTTCGAGCGCGTACCCGAGGTTGTGCAGCGCTCCCGGCCGGGGGCCACCTTTGTCGACCGCTTCGCGGAAGCAGGCCACGGCGTCGCTCCAGCGCGCCTGCTTCAAGGCGATGAGCCCCAGGAAGAACGGCGCGCTCCCCTCGGCCGGCCGGAGGTCCGCCACCCGGCGGAACTCCCGCAGTGCTTCTTCCAGCATGTCGGTCTTGTAGAAGGCGATGCCCAGATTGCGGTGTTCCTCCACACGCGCCTCATTGACCCGCGGGGTTTCCCGGCTCTTGGACGTACCGACGCGATGGACGAAGCCTGCCGTGATCAAGCCGAAGAGCCCCTTGCCGAGATCGAACTCCGCCAGGCCGGACTCCTCCAGGATCTGGTGGACGTCCCGCTCGCCGTCGAGCAATTGGAGGATTCTCTGCTGATCGGGTGACAGCGCCACGTCGCTGGCGTCGAGGCGATCCTCTTCGGCCGCGAAGATCAGATCGAAGCTGGGAACCTTCTTCTCGATGAGGCTCCACTCGTCGATCCGTCGGGCGCCCTCGAGGAGCAGCGACTCGGAATTGATCTTGACCAGGAAGTCTTCGCTCTCCGGCACCACGCCGACCTCGAAATTGAAGGTGCCCGAGGTCCAGGTAAAGAGAAAGTACACCGCCTCTTCGATCTGGAGCTGGATGTACTCCTCCAATTCATTCCGCTCGATGACTCCCTGGTCGACGAGGATTTCGCCGAGTTTCTTGTCGCGGAACGACTCCTGGGCCTTGATGGCCGTCTGCAACTCCTCGGCGGTGATCCTGTCGCTGGCGACGAGGATGTCACCCAAGCGGTCACGGCGGTTGACGATGGAGGCGTAACTGACGAGCCCACTGTCGAAGTAGATGTAGCCGAAATTCTGCCGGTCGGCGACGGCCAAGCAGCCGGTTTTCTTGCCCAGCGACAAGAGCTGGATGACGTCCGGGAGACTCGCTTCCTTGAGACTGCCCTTGATGGCCATCAGCGCCACTCCTCGATGACGCGGTCGCCGGCGTCGGGCCAAGTCCACACCATCTTCTCATGGCTGCGCGGCCCGCCGGCCGTCGGCGGGACTATCCCGCTCGAGCGCACCCGGCGCGGTCGGGCCGGGCGGCGACCGGGTGGACCCTCGAGCACTTCTCGGGCGAGTGCCGCCGTGGGCGTGGTGTTCTGGACCTCGGCGGCGGTCAGCACGCGCTGCACCAGTCCGTGCAGACTGCGGACGCTCTCCACCGGCCTGCTGGCGAGATAGGCCGCCAATTCGTCATCCTCGAGGTCGAGCTTGGCGCGCAGCAGGCGGTCCGCGACCGCCAGCCGAATGTCCCGCTCCGGTGCCGGGAGTTCGACCACCAGGCCACCCTCCAGACGTGTCAGCAGCCGTGGCTCGATCCCGGTCAACTCGGCCAGCGGCACCGCCGAGGTAAATACCATTTGCCGGTCATCGGCCTGCAACTTGTTGAACAGGAGGTACAGTTCTTCCTGGGTGCGTTCCTTGCCGGCCAGGAGATTCACGTCGTCGATCAGGAGTGCCGTGGCCCGTTGATAGCGGGTCCGCCACTGGGCGACTCGCTCCTGCTCCAGGGCGTCGATGAGTTGACTGGTGAAATCGGCGGCATCGAGGCAGGCCACCACCGCGCCCTCGCGCGCGGCAAGGACGTTGCCGATGCCATGGAGCAGATGCGTCTTCCCCCGCCCGCTGCCGCCGACGATTACCAGTGGGTTGTATCTGACACCGGGATCCTGCGCCACGGCCGAGGCGCTGCGGAGAGCGACTCGATTGCCGCCGCTTTCCACCAGGTCTTCGAGTTGCCATAAGGGCGACGGACCCGGTGGCGAGGTGACACCTTCCTGCGCCCGGGCCACGAGGTCTTCGGCAGCGGCCACCTGATCCGGGTCGCGGAACACGGCCGACCCGGCTATGTCGCTCGCCAACGCCTCCGCCTCCGAGGCCAATTCCTGGAGCCGGTCGATGTCCCGCTGGTATGCTTCCAGCACCACATCGATATCGGCCGGCACGTCTTCCTCGAGGAGTGCCTCGAGCCGCGCCGTACGATACCCCTGCCCTTCCCATCGCAGAATGTGCTCCGCCACGCGCGACCGCCATGATTCGACCTGGTGGGAAACGGTCGCCGCCACCTCAGACAGAAAACTGCCGAACTCGTCGGCGGCCGCTTCGTCCGACGTCGCCGATCGGACATCGGCGGCGGCCTCAACCGATACCGGCACCTCCGGAGGGGGAGATGCCGCTACCACGACCGGCACCGGCAAGTCGTGGGTGGGGGGGTCCTTCTCTCCCTGAAGGAAAGCTACTGCCTCCATCGCGCCGAGCGGCGTTTCTTCCACCGCCTGGAGGGCGATCAGCCGGTTGAGGGCGCCGATCAACTCGCGGACATTGTTGAACGGCAGCCCGGCCACGGCGTCGACGACGTCGCGGTCGAATGTCGCTTTTCGTTCCTGGGCCCGGCGCGACAGGATGGCGGCGCGGGTTTCAAAATCCGGGGCGGCGATATCGACAACCAGGCCTCCCGCAAACCGGCGGATGAGACGGTCGTCGAGTGCTTCGATCTCCGCGGGTGGGCGGTCGGAGGCCAGGACGATCTGCCGCTCCTCGGTTTGCATGTAGTCGGTGAGCCGGATGAGCTCGGCCTGCATCTCACGCCGATGAGCCAGAAACTGGACGTCGTCCAGCAACAGAAGATCCGCCTCGCCCACGTGACGGCGATAGGCGTCGCCCTGTCCCGCAGCGAGGGCCGTGTGGAACGCCTCCACAAAATCGTCGAGCGTGAGGTACTCGACGCGGAGATTCGGGTTGATCTCCAGCGCCAGGTGGCCGATGGCCATGAGAAGGTGGGTCTTGCCCAGGCCCGGATCCGCGTACACGAACAAGGGGTTGTAGCCGGCGCCGGGTGACTCGGCCACACTGCGGGCCGCGGTGGCCGCCAGCCGGTTGGCCGCCCCGACCACGAGGCTGTCGAACCGGAAATAGGGGTGCAGACGATCGCTCATGCCGGTGCTCCGGCAGCCAGCTTCTGGAGCACGAGTTCCGACACGCCCTTGAGGGTTTCGAACACCCCGCTGCCATGCAGACAGTCGGACGAGAAGCTCCGCACTGACCGGAAGTTCAGCGCATCGTCGAGTTCCGATGGGCTCATGATCAGGTCGGCCGGGAGGTCCTGCTTGTTGTACTGGTACACCAGCGGCATGTCGCGGATGTCCGTCCCCTCGGCCAGGAGGTTCTCCTGCAGGTTCTGCAGGCTCTCCATGTTCTCGTCAAAGCGACGGGCCTGGCTGTCGGCCACGAACACCACGCCGTCGGCACCCTGGAGTACCAGCTTGCGAGTGGCGTTGTAGTACACCTGGCCGGGTACGGTGTAGAGCTGGAACTTGGTGGTGAACCCGGAAATGCTTCCCAGATCGATGGGGAGAAAATCGAAGAACAACGTGCGGTCGGACGCGGTGGCGAGCGACACCATCTTGCCGCGGCGATCCTGAGGCACGCGGCCATAGATGTACTGCAGGTTACTCGTCTTGCCGGACCTACCGGGTCCGTAGTAGACGATCTTGCAAGTAATCTCGCGAGCCGTGAAGTTGACGAGCGACATGTGCCTACCGTCCGAAGAGTGCGCGCAAACTGGAGTGCAGTTCGCTTTCGAAATCCTGGGCCAACACTTGTTTCGTGCCACCCTCCGCCGGCACGCCCTGCGTCAGTTCGTCGACCATGCGATCGAAGAACAGTTGCACCAACCCCAGGGAGGTATCCTGCCCGTACACCACCAACCCGATCCAGCGGCCACGGGGCGTCTCGAACGCCGAGAGGAAGATGCCGTGGCTTTCTCCCTGGTGGGTGAGGGCGCGGAACGGCCGCACTCCGAGCACCCGCGCCATCTCCTCAGTGGAGGAGACAATGGCGGCGCCGAGCGCCGCCGCGGACATGATGTCGACGGCCCGGGTGAATCCGTGCTGCGCCACGACCTGTCCCGCGCTCGTCATCAGGAGCGTGAGACGCGCCTCCGACTCCGTCAGGAACGTCATCAGCGGTTGCTCGACCCAGGGTTCCAGCGCGCGCATTACCCCAGCTGCTCCGCGGCCTGCAGCATCTCGATTCGGGCAAGACCCAGATTGATGTGTCGGTCGCCGATGGCGATCAACAGAATGTCCGGCCCCGCCGGAACCACCAACAACGCCCCGCGGGCGGCCTGCAGGTGCATGAACGACGGCCGGCTGAAGCCGGCGGCGGATACCGTTGTACCCATACGGCGCATCAGAGACGCGGCCAGCGCAGCGACCGCGTCGCCGGGAATCCCTTCCATGAGCGACTCCGCCACCACCAAGCCGTCGTCGGCCGATACCACCATCGCTCCAGCCACGCCGCGCAGCCGGGTCAGGCCCTCCAGGGACTCCAGGTAGAGCGCGGTCACGTCAGGGACTCCAGCCAGGCGCGGGCAGCGCTTGCCGCACGCTCGCTCAGGGCGGCGAGCCGTCCGAGGGGGATGGCCGATGGCCGAACCACCAGCAGCACCGTGTCGGCGGTCGGCGAGGCCAGGTGCAGGTTGCCGTCGTCGGATTCGACGGTAACGGTCTCCCAGTCACCCATCTCGAGAAGCCGGGCCGCCCTGGTGGCCTCGCGCGACACACCGGCGAGGTGGGCAGCGACCCGATCGGCCACGTTCTGGCCCGCCGGCGACAGCAATCCCCCACCGAGCCGCTGGCCGTGCTGATCGACCAACAGGAGGCCGTTTTCGGCCCCCTCGAGCCCGGCGAACACCTGCTCGGTGATGTCTTCCGTTTCCTCCACCACCCGAGCCGGCCCGGTGGGCGATGGCGCCCCTGGGTCAGAGCCGTCGAGTTCGAGTGCTTCCCGCACCCGTGCCATGGCGGCGGCGACACCCTCGTCGTCGGGGAGGGTCGCTTGGGCCGCCTGGAGATGTTCCAGTGCCTGATCGAGCTTCCCGGCCACGAAGTACAGAAAGCCGATGCCCTTGTGGGCTCCGGCGTGATCGGGGTCGAGCCTGAGGGCGATACCCCACTCGTCGAACGCCTGCTCGAAATCACCGTGATCGCCCAGAATACGCCCATAGAGGTTGTGGGCATCGGCCAGTTCGGGGTAGCGGGACAACCCGGCCAGCACCACCTTGCGGGCGGGGTCTAGTAGCTTGCGCTGCCGCAGGGCCTCCGCGAGCGGGAGGAACACGAGACTCGTCGGATCGGCGGCCAGTTGCGCCGTCATCACCCTGATGTCTTCACTCATGCCGCTCTCGCAGTGCGTATTCGAGCACCTTGGCCGCTTCGAGATACCGCTCGATGGCTGCCTGGTGTGCCTTCTCGTGGGGGGTGCGGCCGGGCAGTTCCAACCACCGGCGCCAGGCCGATTGGGCATCCTTCAGTTGGCCGGCGCCGACGAGCGCCATGCCGAGGAGGCGGAAGCCCTGGGCGGAGGTGTCATCGAGTTCGACGGCGTCGCTCAGCGACTGCACCGCGTCATCGAACCGATTCGCCGCCAGCAGTACTCATCCGAGGATCAGGTAGGCAACGCTTTCATCCGGATTGGCGGCCACGGCGTCGCGCGCCGTCAGCTCCGCGGCGCCGACGTCGGCCACGGCGAGGTGATCTTCCGTGCGGGCCACGAGGACGGCGAGCTCTCGCTCCTCGGGCTTGTGGGTCACGGCCTTGGGGTCCTCGATGACGACGATACCGGCTGACGCCAGCCCGAAAAGCACCTTGGCGACGTCGAACTCGGAGCTCCCCAGCTGGTGAGCCATGTGGCTCACGTCGAGCGCGCCGTCCACGGCGGCCAGGAGGGCCCACTCGTTCGGCAGGAGGTCGATGACCGCCGGGCCGTCGCCGTCACCGTCGAACAGCCGGGGGATGACGCCGACGTGGGGGATCTTCGATTCGAAACGGCTCCACTCGTCGATGCGCCGGGCCGCCTCCATCAATAGCGCCTCGGTGGGAATCCGGTACACCGCCTCGGCGGTCGACTGCCCGGAGGGCCCCTCTTCGAAGGAGAAGTACCCCTCCGACCAACTCATCAATTCGAAGACTACTTCCTCGACCTGGGCCCGAATCTGCAGATCGAGTTCGCGGCGCGAGAGCGAGCCTATCTCGATCAGCAGTTCCCCCAGCCGTTGTCCCCGGCTGGCCTGCATGTCGCGGGCACGCCCCACGTCATCGGCACTGACTTTGCCCGAACGGATCAGGAGCGAGCCGAGCGGGTGCGGATTGCTTCTGATCTCGGCACCGACGAGCGCGCCATCCTCGAAGAACACTGTGCCGTCATTCTGCCGCAGCTCGGATGTCACGGTGAGCACACCGGTCTTCCGTCCCAGGTCGAGCAACTGGAACACATCGTGGATGTGGAGTTCCCTGAGAGGACCTTCGATGGCCACGGCTTACTCGGGTTGGGCGGCGAAAATGTGCTTGAGGTCCTTGGCGGACCGCAATTGTGATCGGGCACGGTGGGCATACTCGTTCGCCGGATCGAGTGTGACCACGCGGAGCCACGATTCTTTGGCGCCTTCGTAATCCCGCAACTGCAGCTGCACGTCTCCCAGGAAGTAAAGGGCTGCCAGGTTGTCGGTTTCGAACTTGAGAATTCGCACCAGGGCTTCCCGCGCCTGTTCCAGCCGTCCATCGGCGAGGAGCACCTGAGCCAGCAACAGCAGCGCGTCGAACTCGTAGGGATCGACCGACAGCAGGTCGACCAGGAGGTGAATGGCGGCGCGTGGCGAGTCCTGGGTGATCAGCAGCCGGGCCAGGGCCAGGGTAGCCTCGACGTAGGTCGGCAGCAGGTTGAGGGCCCGCTCGTATGCCAGCCGGGCGCCGGCCCAGTTCCGGCGTCGTTCCTCCAGACCTCCCAACTCGTACCACACTTGCACCAACCCGGGATCGAGTTGCAGCGCGGCCTGGTAGGCTTCCAATGCCCCACCGAGGTCGCCCAGCAAGATGGCGACCTTGGCCTGCAACTGCGACAAATCGGGACGGCCAGGTTCGAGTGCCTGCGCCTGCTTGAGGTGGTCGAGCGCGGGGACCGGTTCGCCCAGCGCCAAACGGGCCTGGGCGCAGGCGACCAGCCCGTCCACATCCGAGCGCGATCGCCGTGCCAGTTCATCGATCATGTCGGCCGCCTCGTGCGCCCGGTCCAGATTGAGGAGGGTGGTGACCTCGCCCCGGAGCGCGTCGGTGTCGTCGGGGTCGTGGGCCCGGCTGCCGCGGTACCGCTCGAGAGCCTCGCCGTGATAGCCTCGTTTGGCGAAGATGTCGCCCAGCAACACGTTGGCACGGACCCGTGACCCCCCGCGCGAAACCGCGCGGTTCAGCTCGGCCGTCGCCAGTTCGAGGAGGCCCTTGCCGATGTAGTCCCGCGCCAGCACGAAGGGTGCCTCGTCATCGGGCACCGCCTCGGACTCATCCGCGCCGTCGGGGACCAGTTGAGCGAAGATGTCGTCGAGCACCCCCTCGTCGAGGGTGAACCCCTCACCCAACTCCGTGGTTGCCACGTCACCGGAGATTTCCGGGACGATGGCGATGGTCGGATCCTCGTACTGCAAGTCGATCCTGAGGCTGAACTTCTGCGGGACGTAATACGGCTCTAGTTCGAGGGCGCGTTTGGTTTCCCGGAGGGCCCCATCGAAATCGCCCAACTGGCTGAGGGTGAAGCTCAAGTTATAGTGCGCCGGGGCGTGGTTCTGATTGCCCTCGACCGAGCGGGCGAAGGCATTCTTGGCGTCGGCGAACCGCTTGAGTTCCATGAGCACCAAGCCGACGCCATTCCACGCGATCGCGTTGTCCGCCGCATCACTGAGCACGGACTTGAACATTTCCAGGGCCGGTTGGAAGCGTTTCAGGTGGAAAAGTTGGAGGGCCAGGTTGAGCCGAGGGTCGACCATCTGTCGGTTGCTCTGGATGGCCTTGTTGAACGCGGTGATGGCCTCCTGGCTCTGGTTGTCGGCCAGCAACACTCCGAGGTTGTTCCACGCCAGCGCGTAACCTGGATCGATCGCCACCGACTTCTCGTACGACGCCTGGGCCGCCTCACGGCGGCCGGCTTGATGGAGGCAGACCCCGCGTTCGTTCCACAGTTTGGGTGATTCTTCGAACTCACGAACCAGACCGTCGTACAGGTCGAGGGCCGTTTCGAAGTCCCGCTTGAGCAAGTGCACTTCGGCCATCGCTTCGAGCACGAGACGACGATCTTCGCCACTGTCGAGCGCCAGTCGATACTCGCGGAGTGATTCGGCGTAGTAGCCTTTCTGTCTGAAGGCGAGGCCGAGATTGAAGTGCGCGAAGGCCTTGCCTTCGGCTATCTGCGGCCGGGCCGGCTCCTCTTTGTCTTCGTGCCCTTCGGCGGCGCCCAGTGTCAGGTTGGTCTGCGCCCGTGCCAGGGTCGGGTTCAGTTGGACGGCCCGCTTGGTGGCCGCCTTGGCCTCGTCGTGCTGTCCCATGTCGCCGTAGACGAAGGCAACCAGATAGTGGGCGTCGGCGTAGTCGGGGTTGAGCTTGATGGCGGCCTGCAGTTCGACCAGCGCCTGGTCGTTCAGCCCACGGTTGTAGAGGGCCTCTCCGCAGTAGAAGCGGGCCACGGAGCTGTCGGGTTCGAGCTGGCGGGCCTGCTCGAACCACTCGGAGGCCTCGTCCATGTGGCCTCCGGCTTTTTGGGCGAGGCCCAACTGGATGATGGCCGGCGCATCTTTCGGGTGGCGGGACACCAGCGCCTCGAATTCGGCGACGGCTTCCGCGTGATGGCCCAGCGAGGCGTAAGCGCGGCCCAGCTGCCAGCGGGCGTCCCGATCGTCGGGCTGGTGCCGCAAGCGGCCTTGCAGTTCGGCCACGCGCGTGTCGTAGTATCCCGACGCGCTGTAGGCTGTTTCAAGGTTGTCTTGCGCCACCTGCATTTTGGGGTCGAGTTCGAGAGCCCTGGTGAACTCCTCGATGGCCTCGGCGATGAGTCCTTTTTGGTGGTAGAGGACGCCGAGATTATTGTGGGCGCCGGCATCGGACGGGTCGATCCGCTGGGCAAAAGAGCGGAGGACCGCCACGTCGCGTTCCGATATGGCCGCGGCGCCCATCCCGGTCACCCGAGTCGGATGGCGTCGAAGATCGCGCGGAGAGACGCCATATCCGGCAAGAGCAGGAAGTGCGCCGGGACCTTCTCTTTCTCCTCCTTGAAATAGAACTGGGTCTCGACGCAGAGGACGACGTCCCGCTCGCTTCCGAAGGTGAGGTATGTGCTGGTGAGAACGGCGGCGGCGTAGTCGACGACCATGGTGGGGACGGACGGCATCAGCATCATTCCCATGAAATCACTCAGGGCGTTGAGGTACGCGCTGCTCAGGATGTTGCCGACTTCCTTGAGAGCGGATTCTTCCATTTCCCCATACGCCTCGGTGGTACCAACCGGCCGGCGCAGCAGGAGATCACAAAGAGTCCTGCCGGCGGCGGCCGGGAACATCAGCAAGGTGCGTCCGGTCAAATCGCCCATCATCTGCATGAGGATGGCGGCGGAGACCTCCTCGGGATCTCCGACGACTCCAGGCACATCTTCGAGTGGGGTGACGCTGACCTCGGGCACGCTGATCATGATGGTTCGATTGATCATCTGCGACAGCGCCGTCGCCGCATGCCCGGCGCCGATGTTGGCTACCTCCCTGAGCGCATCGAAGTGCAGCGCTTCGAGGTCCCTCAGGTCGTCCATGGTGCCTCCACTAGACCAAAGCCGCCGCGTCGAGGATGAGCGCCGGCGTCCCGTCCGCCAGAATGGTAGCCCCACTAACCCAGCGGGGCATCCCTGATGGCGGGTCGAATTGCTCCACGACAACTTCCTGCTGTCCTATCAGGGCATCGACGAGCAATGCCGAGCGCCGGTTGCCCACCTCCAGGATGACACACGGCCGCCGCGTCGATCGGTCCGCGCCGTCGAGGCCCACGATGTCCCGCAAGTCGGTCGTGGCCAGCACTTCGTCCCGTAACACCAACGAATCCCGGCCGTGCACCTCTGCGCGCGTAGCCTGGTTGTACTCGACCGTTTCGGCGACGAAAGCCATGGGCACGACGTAGCGCTCGTCGCAAACCCGGGCCAGCAATGCCCGAAAGATAACGAGCGTCAGCGGCAATCGAAGAATGAACGTGGTTCCCCGGCCGACCTGGGACTGAATCTCGGCCGAGCCCCCGAGCGCTCGAATCTTGGTCAGGACGACGTCGATCCCGACCCCTCGGCCCGAGACGCTCGTCACTTTCGTTGCCGTGCTGAAGCCCGATCGGCCGAGAACCTGCAGCAGAAGGGCGTCAGTCAGCTCCTCGACCTCATCGTCCACCACACCAGTCTCCCGGGCCTTGGCGAGCACCACCTCGCGATCGATCCCCCGGCCATCGTCCTCGACGATGACCACGATGCTGTCACGCTCGCGGCTGCAGCGGATGACCAACCGACCCTCCTCGGGTTTGCCCGCCTGCAAACGGTCGGCGCCCGGCTCGATACCATGATCGACCGCGTTCCGAAGGAGGTGGAGGATCGGATCGCCGATCTCGTCCAGCAACGACCGATCGACCTCGATGTCGCCACCCTCGATGGTCAACGACACTTGCTTGCCGAGTTCGCGAGCCAGGTCGCGCACCGCCCGGGGGAACCGGTCGAACACTTGCCAGACCGGTGTCATCCGCGTGGCGATGACCTCGGCCTGCACCTCGTTCACCAGCCGGTTGATCCGGCCGCTCACCTCTTCCAACTCGGTACCCGCGTGTCCGGCGGCGAGTTCGACCAGTCGATTCCGGGCCACGACCAACTCACCCACATGGCTCATCAGGGCGTCGAGCCGGCGCAGGTCCACCCGAATCATGTTGTGGGCGCGCTGCACGGCGTCGCCACCAGCCGCGGGGCCCTGCGATCGAGCGGCATCCCCGATGGTGACGGAATCGATGTCGCCCACGGATCTGAT
>SMUX01382803.1_pt1 | contig 11935 bp, 8 predicted proteins | sample 2456431 | NCBI WGS metagenome assembly SMUX01 (sample SAMN11095930, study PRJNA526329) | marine sediment metagenome | biome: Marine sediment; feature: Surficial sediment; material: Deep marine sediment; isolation source: Hadal surficial sediment | place: Pacific Ocean | collected 2014-11 | depth 0-1... | reverse complement strand
TGTCAGCGGGAGATGTTGGCCTGGATGGCCCGGGCGATGGAATCGGCCTTGATCGCCTCTTGTTCGAAGCCGGCGCTGCGTAGCGTGGCGCTCGAGCCGCTGTAGACCACCGCGTACAGCTGCAGGATGGAGGCGGAGGGCATGTCTACCCAGCCGCGCGGGCGACGGTCCGCCGGGGACCGCCACCGATACACGTTCCACAACAGGTCCCTGGTGCGTGGGATGTGGATGAACCCCATCGTGGGGTTGAACACGATGCTGTCGCTCGGCTCGACCGCGCTCGAGGCCAACCGCCGGACCAGGCCCTGGGTAACCAGATAGGACGTGAGCCCCAGTGTCTGGTCGGGATATCCCGCGGCGCTCCAGGCAAAATTGATGGAGCGTAGTCCCACGTTGTCCTGGATCAGCGCCAGGGTCGCCAGGTCCTTCCGCTCCACGAATTGATCGTCAAAGGTGACGGTGACGCCACCGATGGGAATCTGGGTACCGGCGTCTACCTGGATCAGTTCGGGGAGCTCGGCTAGCTGCTGCTCGCTCATGCGGATCGCCGGCGTAGTTGGACGGGGCCAATTGCCCTGGCGCCACATGGGGGCCGCCTTGTCGGGTTCGAACTCCGGTGTTACCCGCCGTGCCAGTTGCCGCAGGTGCCACTTCGTGTTCATCAGAGACAGGTTGGCGAGGGTGACGTCGCGGCGCACGCCTTCGACTTCCTGGGCGTACCACAGGGGGAAGGTGTCGTTGTCGCCGGCCGTGATGAGAATGCCGTACGGTTCCACCGATTGCAGCAGATCGATGGCCACGTCGCGGGCCATGTATTCGTTGGCCCGGCTGGCGGTGACCCGGTTGCCCACCAGCGGAATGAACGCCACGAGCACGATGGACGATGCCATCGCCCAGGCCGTGCGCTTGGAAGTGCCCTCCTTGACCTGTCCGATGTAGTCGACGATACCGCGCATGGCGGCCCCCAACCCCACGGCGATCAACACGCCGAAGTAGGCAAAGGAACCCACGAAGAAGTAGTCGCGCTCGCGGACCTCGCGAATGAGGTTGGTTTCATTCGGATATATCGAGTAGCCGTACTTGAAGTTCAGGTAATACACCAGCGCCACGGTGAGCGTCACCAGCATGGCGGCGGCGGCCAGGCCGGCCCGGTGGTCGCGTTTGAACAGGGCCACCAGGCCGCCGAGGCCGAGGACCGTGAACAGCGCGGTGGCGATGCGGGCCCACGCGCCCCAATCGCGGGCGAACTGCCAGGAGAAGTACTGCCAGTAGTTGGCGAACTGCGCCACCAGGCTCGCTTGCCGCGTTCCGAGCGGCGGCTTGAGATACTGCTTGCGGCTCAGGACGTCCATGAGGGCCTGCCAATTGGTGGGCTCGCCCTCGTTGATCGGCGGAAACTGAGCCGCGCGGATCGGGAGATAGATATAGTTGAGCGACACGCCCACGACGATGGCCAGGAGCCCGACCCACAGCAGTGGCCGGCGGAAGTCGTCCGGCGCCCGCCAGACGGCGTAGGCCACCACCACCGGCGCCAGGTACACCAGGGCGCCCCAGTCGGGGGGGGAAGGATTGAAGCCGAATCCGTTGGCCGTGGTCACCACCGTAGTCCACTGACCGGTGAGGGCCAGCAGCAGGGCGTATCCGAGAATGATGATCCACGGCTGGGTGGCCGCACGCCAATCGGTCCACAAGACGTAGATGCCGACCGCCGGCACGGCCAGGATACCCATCATGTGATTGGTCGACGACAGTGCCATGATGTAGATAATCAGCACCAGCCATCGGTCGCGGTGGGGGCCGGGCTCGTCGTCGCCCCAGTGCACCGCCAGCCAGGTGACCAGCGCCATCGAGAACAGCGACAGGGTGTAAACCTTCTCGTTGACGGTCGACTGGTTCCACACGGTCCACGAGAACGCCGACACGAGAATACCGCCCGTTGCCGCCAGGAGGCGGGCCCAGCGCAGCGGAACGATTTCCTGGAGCCACCGGTCCGCCACCAGGAACCACAAGCCGGCGGCGGCGGCCGAGGTGACGGCGGCGAACAGGTTGATGCGGACCGCGTAGGACGCGGCCAAGGGCAGCAATCCGAAGACATGCGCCAGAACGGTGAATAATGGGTTACCCGGCGGATGGGGGATGCCCATGACCTTGGCGGCGGCGATGTACTCCGACGTGTCCCAGAACGCCGTCGTCGGGGCCAGTGTCATCAGGTAGACGAGGAACACGCCGAAGGCAACGGCCGTGGCCCAGCCGTACGGCGCAGAGGGTCGGGAGTCGGTCATGAGTACCGGTAGCCTGGGGTCGTTAGTGGCGGAATTGGCGGGTACCCGTCAGCACCATGGCCATACCATGCTTGTCGGCTGCGGCGATGACCTCTTCGTCGCGGATGGATCCGCCGGGTTGGATGATGGCGGTGACGCCGACCCTGGCGGCCTCCTCTACTCCGTCGGGGAAGGGAAAGAATCCATCTGAGGCCAGGACGCTTCCGATCGGATCGTGTCCCAACTGGGCGGCCTTGTGGGCCGCAAGGAACGCGGCGTCCACCCGGCTGGTCAGTCCGCCGCCGATGCCGATGGCGGTTTCGTTCTTGGCCATGACGATGGCATTGGACTTGACCGGCGCCGAGGCGGTCCAGGCAAACCGGAGGTCGATCCACTCCTGTTCGGTGGGAGCCCGGTCGGTGGCCACTCGCCACTTGTCTTCGTTGCGATCGAACTGGAAGCGATCCTGGACCAAGAATCCCCCGCGGACGTATTTGGTTTCCAGTCCCCGTTCGCCTCTGTCCGAGGGGATCTCCACCAACCGCAGGTTTCTCTTGGTTCGCAGCACGGCCAGCGCCTCGTCGTGGAAGCTCGGCGCGGCAATGACCTCCAGGAACAACCCGACCATGGCATTGGCGGCTTCCTCGTCCACCACCGTGTTGTAGGCTACCACGCCCCCGAACGCCGACACCGGGTCTGTCGACAAAGCTTTGGTGAAGGCGTCGGCCGCGCTGTTGCCCAGCGCGATACCGCATGGCGAGGTGTGCTTGATGATGGCACACGCCGGGCGGGCGGACCACAAGGAAACCGCCGTCACCGCCGCGTCCATGTCGAGAATGTTGTTGTACGACAGTTCCTTGCCGTGTAGCTGTTTCATGTCGCGGATGCCGCGCTGCTCTTCGGTGACGTACAGGGCCGCCCGTTGTGAGGGGTTCTCGCCGTAGCGCAGCGTCAGCTGGCGCTCGAAGGTGCCGCCGAGCAGCCGGGGCAACCCATCCTCTTCGGTGGGGAGATATCGGGCGATGGTGGCGTCGTACTCGGAGGTGTGGGAGAACACTTTGGCCGCCATGTTTTGCCGGAACTCCTGCGACACATCGTCCGCCTTCAAGCGCTCGAGTACCGTGTCGTAATCGGTCGGGTCTACCACGGGGAGTACCCACTGGTGGTTCTTTGCGGCGGAACGCAACAACGACGGTCCGCCGATGTCGATGTTCTCGATGGCGTCGTCGAAGTTCACGTCCGCCTTGGCGATGGTGGCGCGGAATGGGTAGAGATTGACCACCACCAGATCGATCGGCGTGATGCCGTGTTCTTCCAGCGTCACCATGTGCTGCGGTGTATCGCGCCGGGCCAGGATGGCGCCGTGGATGATTGGATGGAGGGTCTTGACGCGGCCGTCCAGCATTTCCGCGAAGCCGGTCACGCTGTCGACGGCGGTAACCGCCAGGCCGGAATCGACCAGCAATTGCTTGGTGCCACCGGTGGAAAGGATGTCCCACCCCAGGTCGATCAGGCCGCGGGTGAACTGGACAACGCCGCGTTTATCACTCACGGAGATCAACGCACGGGGCATGCAACGGTCCTCACGATTCGAGTTCAGTCAGCGTCTCCGCCAACGGGACGGGCCGGCCGGCGCGCGAGGCGGCGACGACCACGGCCGGCAACAGTGCGTGCTCGGCCGCCAACACCCGGGCCGCCAGCGTCTCGGGTGTGTCCCCGGTCAGCACCGGTACCCGCGATTGCGCCAGCACCGCGCCCCGGTCGTATGCCTCGTCGACCAGGTGTACCGTAGCCCCGGTTTCCCTGGCACCGCTGGCCAGTACCGCCTCGTGCACCCGGCGCCCATACATGCCCTGGCCCCCATGGAGCGGCAGCAGCGCCGGGTGGATGTTGAGCAAGCGTCCGCGGTACCCAGATACTACCTGGGCGGGCACCAGCTTGAGGTACCCGGCCAGGACGATCAGATCGACGTCCCGGCGGCCGCACCGGGTGATCCACTCGGTGGGGTCGGCCGGGTCGTCGAAGACTTCGGCCGGGATGCCGGCAGCGCGAGCCCGCTCCAGCCCCCCGGCGGTGGCCCGGTCACTGAGTACCAGGGCGACCTCGGCACCTGGTTCATCCCGCAACCCGTCAATGAGCGCAGCCAAATTGCTCCCGCGACCCGAGACACACACGGCGACCCTGTACGACATGGGCGGGAAAATAAGGCAGGTGGGGAGAGAAGTCAGTCCCCGGTTGGCGCCGTGGCTTCGGCTACCTGGCCCGCTGCCTCCATGATGTCCCTGGCCTCCGGGATAGCCCTATCCTGCGCCCCCGCTCGATGTTCCTGGCCGTACCCGGTCAGCACCAGGATCGCCCGGCCACCGAAGGCCTCGGCGGGATGAAGATCGGACAGCCGATCTCCCACCCACCAACTCCTAGCCATGTCGAGATCCAGGTCGCGTTCGGCGTCGCGATATAACCGGGTCCCCGGTTTACGGCAATCACACGGGTCGTCGTCGGTCGGGGAGTGGGGGCAGTAGTAGCTGGCATCGACGCCGGGACCGTCTTGGGCCAGGAGCTCCTCGACCCGCTCTTGGACGCGCCGGTAGTCGTCGTGGGTCAGCAGTCCGCGGCCGATTCCCGATTGGTTGGTGACGATGACGATGGCGAACCCTGCTTGGGCCATCCGTGCCAGGGCCTCGCCGGCCCCGGGGAGGAGCCGTACGTCGTCAGGGTTCTTGAGGAACCCGGGATCATCGACCAGCGTGCCATCCCGGTCGAGGAACACCGCCCGCCTGGGTGTCATCGGGCGACGGCCTGAGCCAGTGCGGTACCGACGAGTTCCAACGACTCGGCGGCGAGCGTTCGCGGGTCGAGGAGAACCTTGTCGTCTGCCACCCGTGCCACCACGGGGGTCTCTCCCACTCTGAGTTTCCGCAGGAGTTCCTTTGCCCCGAGTTGCCCCGGGGTCAACTCCACCAGGGTGGTAGCCAAGGGGGCATCGGGGAACGCCCCGCCGCCGACTGCGGAATGTCCCGGAACGGGTCGGGGCTCGAGGGTAGACGGACAGGCTGCCGCCAGCGTGGCCGCCAGTGCTTTGAGATCCTCGGCCGAGAGCGTCAACATGCGGAGAACGGGGATGTCGCTGAGTGCTTGATCCGGGTCGCGGTAGAGCGCCAGCGTAGCGGCCAAACCTGCCAGGGTGAACTTGTCGGCTCGGAGCGCCCGTGCCAGAGGGTTGCCGCGGCACCGGCCGATCAGGTCCGACGCACCCACCAGACAGCCGGCCTGGGGGCCGCCGAGGAGCTTGTCGCCGCTGAACACCACCACCGTGGCGCCGTTGGCGATGGCTTGCTGCACCCGTGGTTCCCCCCGAAGCCCCCAGGCGCCGAGGTCTACCAGCAGGCCGCTGCCTACATCGTGTACGTAGGGAACCCCATACTTCGATGCCAGTTCCGCCAGTGCCGCCGGCTCCGGTGTGGCAACGAATCCGCTCTGTTCGAAGTTGGATCGGTGCACCGTAAGGACGGCTGCCGCCCCGGTGTCCAGCGCCGCCCGGTAGTCGTCGAGGTGGGTCCGGTTGGTGGTGCCGATTTCCAGCATCCGGGCGCCGCTCTTGGCGAGGATGTCGGGAATGCGGAACGAGCCGCCGATTTCGATGAGTTCCCCTCGAGAAATTACCACATCCCGATCTTCGGCCGCCTCGTTGAGCACCAGCGTCAACGCGCCGGCGGCGTTGTTGACGACCAGCGCGTCGTCGGCCCCGGTGAGTTCAGTCAGCAGCGAGCGGCAGTGCGTCTGGCGGCTCCCGCGGATGCCTCGCTCGAGGTCGAACTCGAGGGTGCTGTAGCCTCCTGCCACCTGACGCATGGCCTCGATGGCGGCGTTGGCGAGCGGGGCCCGGCCGAGATTGGTGTGCAGCACCACGCCGGTGGCGTTGAGTACCGGCCGTAGGGTCGGTGTCATGCGGAGCCCAACCGCCGCCTGGACCTCGGCCGCCCAGTCGTGGAGGTGAACATCGTCGAGGTTGCGGGCTTGGTGGAGCACCTCCCGGATGGCTTCGACTACTACCGCCCTGGGTGTGCCGGTCAGGAGCGGTCTCAACTCGGGGCTCCGCAGGAGCCGGTCGACGGACGGCAGTTGCCGTCGAGGGTCGGTCATTGCTCGGCTGCCTCACTGCTGTCCGGTTGGGCGAGGCTGTCGGGAGCAATGTCCAACGTGTCCTGTGGGGCCGGCGGGAGGGAGTCGTCCGGCACCGGCTCAGGAGGTGGTAGTGGCACGATGAAGCCGGCTCCGCCCTCACCCTCGATACCGTTAACGTTGCGTATCCCGGTGGTGGCCAGGAAATATCGCCCGTCCGGCATGAGCGGTGCGGCGAGCCGGAGGATCAGCCTGTTGAACAGCTTGGGCCGCTCGTCGAGCAGTGACTGCATGGCCGTGTCAGCCGCCACGATTCCCTTGCCGAGATCCACCACGGGGCCGCCGAGCTCCAAGGTGTCTGTCTGAACTGAATCGGCCGGTGGCAGGGAATCGAGCGCCGTGGTAGAGTCGGCGGCTTGGGCCGTGTCGGCCGGCACGATACGCGGGTACAGGCTGTCGTGCTCTTGCTGAGGCAGCAGGCTGAGCGTAGGGACAGGGAGGGAATCTGGCAGTAGCACCACCCGCACCGCGGAGCTGTCGACTCGCTGGTAGGGATCGAGGTGCTGGGTGAAAGTGATCGACACGGTCAGGCTGTCCATGATGGCGACGGAGCCGACGCGGGGTCCAACGGTGTCGTGGGGGATGGCCCACAACGAGCCGACATCCGAAGTCCCCCGGGCAATGGTGAGCGAGTCGAACGACTCGCGCCGATCGAGTCGGGTGTTGTTGTTCCGGTCGATGACGCCGTATACCTGGTAATCACCATGGGGGAGCGGGCCGATGGCGAACCGGCCGGCCGAATCGGTGAACGCCCGGTAGGTCAGGCTGTCCGGCATGAGGGTGGCGAGCACCAGCCCCTTGGTCATGGGGCGTCCCGCCACCCAGTCGATGACCGTCCCGCTGAGCGTGTCACTCGGGAGGTCGCCGCCGGTGGCAAAAGTGACCACCGTCGAGGCGTCACTGCGATTGCGCTCGATGTCGGTTATACCGGGGAGGAGTTCCACCCGGTAAACCCGATTGGGTTGCCAGCCTTCGCGTGGCCTGACCGTGACCCGACTGTGGCGCCAGGAGATCTTCGGCACCCGGTCACTGGGCGATAGCACGATCAACTTCTCGAGTGTTCCCGAGCCGAGTCCGAGGTTGGGCGACTGTCCCTCGGCCACGACCTCGTTGAACACGAACTCGACCCGGCCGCCGAAGTCGGGGAATACGCCGAGCGACTCCGGCACCGTCCGTACCAGGAACGGTGGTGACTGGTCGGGTGGTCCTCCCGGGGGGGCTTCGATATTGGCGCACCCGAGGGCCGCCGTTAATGCCACCAGGCCGACGGTGAGTCCGAGCCGTCTGACCAGTGTGCTCCTCTCCGTCCGCGGCGAGTCGGTCACGAACAGCCCAACAGCTGCCGCTTCTGACCGAGAACGGCGGCTTGCTCCCGCCACGCCGCCAGTTTCCTGCGTTCGGTCTCCACCACCTCGGCAGGTGCCCGGGTCAGGAACTTCTCGTTGGCGAGCTTGCGCTCCTGGCCGGCGATGAGTTGCGCCAAACGATCGTGTTCCGACCCCAACCGGGCGCATTCACGCTCGATATCGATGGCGTCTCCCAGCGGAAGGAACACGCTGGTGCCGTCGGACAGCACGGCGTGGCCGCCCGGTTCCTCGGGGTGCTCGCCGAAGTTGAGCGTCTCGACCTTGGCCAGCAGTTGGATGGTGCCGCATTCCTCTTCGAACGCGGGATGGCGATGCGACACCCAGATCGGCACCGACCGTCCCGGCGTGACGCCGTATTCGGCCCTGATGGTACGTACCGCGGTGACCAGTTCCTGAACCATCGCGAACGCCGCCGTGGCCTCGGGATCAATCGCGCGGCGATCGGTCTGTGGCCAGGGGGCGACCCCGATGCTGGCGTCGGCGGGCCGACCGGGGAAGCGGCGCCACAACGTCTCGGTAATGAAAGGCGTCACCGGATGCAGCAACCGTAGTGCCACGTCGAACGTCTGGGCCACAACGGCCCGAGCCACGTCGCCGCCGGGCGCATCGCCCAACAGGCGCGGCTTGATCTGCTCGAGGTACCAATCGGCCAGATCGGACCAGATGAAATGGTAGATCGTGGTGGCGGCCTCGTTGAGTCGGAGTTGCTGGTAGGCGCGCGTGGCCGTCACGACGGTTTCTTCACACCGCGCCAGAATCCACCGGTCGGCTACGGTGAGTTCGTCGTGGGAGACTACGTTGGGCCGCGTGCCGGTCAGGGGTCTGACCGGTTCCGGAAGATTGCCGAGGACGAACCGGCCGATGTTCCACAACTTGTTGGCGAAGTTCCTGCCCACCGCGAAGGAACTGTCCAGGTCGTCGGGGTCGAGAATGAGATCCGTTCCCACGGCCATCCCCGACACAACCGTATAGCGCAGCGCGTCGGCGCCGTAGCGGTCGACCACCTCCAGCGGGTCGATGCCGTTGCCCAGCGACTTCGACATCTTGCGATGCTGGGTGTCGCGCACGGTGCCGTGGAGGTAGATGGTGGAGAACGGGACTTGGCCCTTGAACTCGAGGCCGGCCATGATCATTCGTGCCACCCAGAAGAACAGAATCTCCGGTGCCGTGGCCAGCACGTCGCCGGGATAGAACTTGGCCAGGTCGGCGGTTTCGTCAGGCCACCCGAGGCTGCTGAAAGGCAGTAGCCACGAGGAGAACCAGGTGTCGAGAACGTCGTCGTCCTGCCGCAGCGAGCCGCCACAGCTGGGGCAGTTCTCCAGGGCCGTCGGGCTGACGTGGATCGGGGAATCGCACCCGGGCCGGTCGCAGTACCAGACGGGAATCCGATGGCCCCACCACAGCTGCCGCGAGATGCACCAGTCCCGGATGCCCTCGAGCCACTGGGTGTAGTCTTCCCCGCGCCGCTTGGGCAGGAACGTGAGACGGCCGTCTCGATAGGCCTCGAGTGCCGGGGCCGCGAGCGGCGCCATCTTGACGAACCACTGTTCCGACAAACGTGGCTCCACCACGGTGCCGCAGCGGTAGCAGTGACCCACGGCGTGCTGGTGCGGTTCGATCTTTTCGAGCAGTCCGAGTTCGCCGAAGCGGGCCACCACCAACTCCCGGGCTTCGAAGCGGTCGAGGCCGCGAAATTCTTCGGGGGCGTCGTTGCTGACGCGGCCCTGCTCATCCAGCACCACGATCGGCTCGAGTCCGTGCCGTTGGCCGATGTCGAAGTCGAGTGGGTCGTGGGCCGGCGTGACCTTGACGGCGCCGGTGCCGAATCCGGGATCGACTCCCTCGTCCGCCACGATGGGAATCTGCCGGCCGGTGAGCGGGAGGTCGATCAGTTGCCCCACCAGCGACCCGAACCGCTCGTCGTCGGGATGCACGGCGACGGCGGTGTCGCCCAGCATGGTCTCGGGCCGGGTGGTGGCTACGGTGACGTGTCCCGAGCCGTCGGCCAGGGGGTACTGCAGGTGCCACAGTTTGCCGGCCACGTCTTTCTTCTCGGCCTCTTCGTTGGACAGCGCCGTGAGGCAACGGGGGCACCAGTTGATGATGTAGTTGCCCCGGTAGATCAGGCCCTTCTGGTACAGCCGGACGAACGATTCCCGGACGGCGCGGGACAGGCCCTCGTCCAGAGTGAAATACGTGCGTGACCAATCACAACTGGCCCCCAGGGCCTTGAGTTGCTCGAGTATGGTGGCGCCCGTGTCATGCACGTGCTGCCACACCCGGTCGACGAACGCCTCACGGCCGAGATCGAACCGGGTGAGTCCTTCCTTGGCCAGGAGTCGCTCGACCACGTTCTGGGTGGCGATGCCCGCGTGGTCGGTTCCTGGAAGCCACAGGACCTCGCGGCCGCGCATCCGTTCGAAGCGGATGAGGACGTCCTGGATGGTATTGTTCAGGCCGTGGCCCATGTGCAGCCGGTCGGTCACGTTGGGCGGGGGCATCATGATGACGTAGGGGCGCCGCGTGCCGTCGGTTCGCGCGCGAAAATCCCCGCGGTCCATCCACCACTGGTAGAGGTCCCGTTCGATGTCGGCGGGTTGATATCGCGAAGGGAGTTCGTGGGTCATGATCGGGGATTCGCCGGCGACTGGTGGTGACGGAGATGGATGTCGTCCTCGCCGCGGACGAGGACGCTGTCGAGCACGTCGCGAACGGTCTGGGCGAAGCGGATGGCCCGGACCCGGGTCGCCCGATCGTCCACCCACTCACCCACTCTCATTCCTCTTACAAAACGATTCGCGCTGCGGTTAAGTTAACATCTTTTGGAGCCCTCGCTGTCGGGCTCCGGGACTCAACAAGGGGCACCCATGGAAGGCAATGAACCGACGGCCCGTCCCGCGCTGGGAAGTTGGCTCGTAGTGGCCCTCGTCATCGTGGCGGGGATCGTGCTGTTCTTCATGTATGCGCCCGGAACCACCACTGTGGTGACGCCGTCGGTTGGGGAGATCGTGCCGTGAGCACCATCCGGCTGACGTTGCCGGACGGCAGCGTGCGGGAAGCGGCCGCCGGGATTACCGGAGGGGAAGTGGCCCGGGATATTGGGCCGGGGCTGGCCCGGGCGGCCATCGCCGCGCGGGTGAACGGCGAGGTGTACGATCTCGACCGGCCCATCGAAACCGACGCCGAGTTCGCCATCCTCACCGAGAAGGATCCGGAGGCGCTGGCGGTGCTGCGCCATTCGACGGCGCACATCCTGGCGACCGCGGTACGGGAGTTGTTTCCCGGAGCCGGTATCGGATTCGGTCCCGCCATCGCAAACGGATTCTACTACGACTTCGAGGTACCCAGGCCGTTCACCCCCGACGATCTGGAGACCCTCGAGGACAAGATGCGGGAAGTCGCCGCCAGGGACGATCCCTTCGTGCGCGAAGTGGTCACCCGGGCCGAGGCCGACGATCGCTTTGCCGACGACCCGCTCAAACTCGAACGAATCGCCGAGTTCGCGGCGGACGAGATCATCTCGGTCTACACCGATGGCCCGTTCACGGACTTGTGCCGCGGTCCGCACATGCCGGGCACCGGGCGGCTGAAACACTTCAAGCTGCTCAGCACGGCCGGGGCCTACTGGCGAGGTAACGAGAACCGGCAGATGCTGCAGCGCATCTACGGCACGGCGTGGTTCAAGAAGGATGACCTCGAGGCCCATCTCCACCAGCTCGAAGAAGCGCGCAAGCGGGATCACCGGGTGCTGGGGAAACAGCTCGACCTGTACTCCATCCAGGAAACCGTCGGTCCCGGACTCGTCTTCTGGCACCCCAAGGGGGCCATGATAAAGTTCCTGTTGTCGCGCTACGTGGAGGACGACAACCTGGCGTGCGGGTACGACCTGGTCTACACGCCCAACATCACCCGTGAGGAACTGTTCAAGATCTCGGGCCACCTGCCGCTGTATGAAGCGGTGCAGTATCCCCCGATGGCCGCCGGCGCCGGCGAGGCCGAGGAGGTCCGCTATCGCGTCAAGCCGATGAACTGTCCCATGCACGCGCTGGTGTACAAGTCGCAGCAGCGGAGCTATCGCGACCTCCCGCTCCGGCTGTCCGAGGTGGCCAACGTCTACCGGGACGA
>SMUX01229470.1_pt1 | contig 11935 bp, 12 predicted proteins | sample 2456431 | NCBI WGS metagenome assembly SMUX01 (sample SAMN11095930, study PRJNA526329) | marine sediment metagenome | biome: Marine sediment; feature: Surficial sediment; material: Deep marine sediment; isolation source: Hadal surficial sediment | place: Pacific Ocean | collected 2014-11 | depth... | reverse complement strand
TGCAGAGTTTGATTTACGGCATGGCCTCTGCGTTGGGTTTTACCCTTGTCATGGTGATCTTTGCTGGTTTGCGGGAGCGTCTCGCATCAGCAGATGTGCCGGAGAGTTTTGTGGGCGCACCTATCGGCTTTGTCACCGCCGGCGTGCTCGCCCTCGCGTTTCTTGGGTTTGCCGGATTAGCAGACTGATGGTCGAGGCAGTCCTAAGTCTTACTGTTCTAGGCGTCATCCTCGGGGTTGTTCTCGGCTTGGCATCTCGCTTTTTCAAGGTCGAAGGGAATCCACTAATTGACGAAGTCGAAGCACTGTTGCCGGGTATTCAATGTGCCCAGTGTGGTTACCCTGGATGCAGGCCGTATGCCGAAGCTATAGTCAACGAGAGCGAGGCGGTGACTCTTTGTCCGCCAGGTGGAGTTTCAACAGCAGCACTTCTGGCTGGAAAAATGGGCGTTGAGTTAGACCTTTCGTCGATGGAGGAAAAAGAGAAGACGATCGCTTTTGTCGACGAGTCTCTTTGCATAGGATGCACACGGTGTTTCCAGGTGTGCCCGACGGACTCGCTTCTCGGCGCGCCGCAACAGGTCCATACCGTTATTCCGGAAGTGTGCACCTCATGCGAGGCATGTATTGATCTTTGTCCGACCGGTGCGTTGCGCATGGTGCCGATCGAAACAACGGTACGGTCCTGGCATTGGCATAAGCCGGAATCGCCGGGGCACCAGGCGCGAACACGATGAACGTATTCGGAATTCGTGGCGGTGCAAAGGTGTCCGGGCGTAAGGAATCGACGGCTGAGACCCCAATCGAGAAGATGCCGATGCCCCGAATGCTGCATGTGCCCTTGCAACAGCACATCGGCGGACCGGCCGTCCCTGTTGTGTCGGTTGGGAGCCGCGTGAGGAAGGGTCAGCTCATAGCGGCAAGCAAGGGAGCTGTATCTGCGCCTGTGCATGCGCCGACCTCGGGATTTGTGACGAGAATAGGTGATTATCTGGCTCCGCATCCTTCCGGGCTTCCAGTGTTGACTTTGTCACTCGAGCCCGACGGACGCGACGAATGGGCTGAGCTTCCCGACACACTTCAGCTTGAAACGGCAACTCCAAAGGAGATCGCCGACCGAGTGTCTCAAGCCGGTGTCGTTGGGATGGGTGGAGCGGCGTTTCCCTCCGCCGTTAAGTTGTCAATGGGGAACGAATACGAGTTGGATAGCTTGATCCTCAATGGCGCCGAGTGTGAACCCTATCTGACCTGCGACGACCGGCTCATGCGGGAGCGGGCCGAAGAGACTGTCGTTGGAATTAAATTCATGATGAAGGCGCTTGGCGTATCGAAAGCATTTATCGCAATTGAAGACAACAAGGCGGCTTCTTTCAAGTCGATGCAAAGTGCATGCGGCGAGGGATCGGATATTGAAGTGGTGTACGTGCCGGCGCGGTACCCAATGGGTTCTTCAAAGCATTTAGTACAGGCGATTACCGGACGAGAGACCCCGGCGAACGGTCGAACGGCAGACTTGGGCGTCATCGTAAATAATGTTGCGACCGCATTCGCCGTTTATGAGGCATGTTGTCTGGGTCGTCCTCTAATATCCCGAATCGTCACGCTAAGTGGCGAGGCGGTGTCTCGACCAGCGAATTACGAAACACTTATAGGTACGCCCGCCGCGGAACTTATGAAGCAGAGCGGTGGCCTGACAGAGGAGCCTAAGCAACTCCTGATGGGTGGTCCGATGATGGGGCAGCCGTTACAGAATCTCGATGTACCTATCGTGAAAGGCACGTCAGGAATTCTCGCTCTAGGGCGCATGGAGATTCCTAAACAAAACGTGATGCCGTGTATTGGTTGCGGAAGTTGTGTGACAGTCTGTCCAGCCGGGTTAATGCCCATGGCGATGATGAACAAGATCGACCACGACGATGTCGACGGTGCTGATGATATTGGTCTTCGAGATTGCATCAGCTGTGGATCGTGTAATTACGTCTGCCCATCTCATATTCCTTTGGTGCAGTTTTTTAACTACGGAAAAGGAAAGCTAAAGGAACAAGATAAGGATAATATCAGGCACGACAAAATAAAAGTTCTCACTGAAGCGCGAGAACGCCGCCTCGAGAAGCAGGGATTACATTGACTGCGATCTCGGAAATGAGCGCGCCATATGTGCGTAAGGAAAAGAGCGTCACTCGAACTATGACGTTCGTCATGGTTGCACTGATGCCTGCGACACTTTACGGCCTGTATCTTTACGGTTGGCCGGCAATTATCTTGTTCACGACGACGATAGTTTCAGCGGTACTATTTGAAGTATTGTCACTCCTGGTCGCGAGAAAACCCGTCGCACGCTTTACGAGCGACGGATCAGCGATACTGACAGCCTGGCTGTTGGCTATCAGTCTGCCGCCTTGGGCACCATGGTGGATTGCTGTTCTTGGCTCCGCGGTCGCAATTGTTATCGGCAAGCATGTTTTTGGCGGGTTAGGACAGAACGTATTCAACCCGGCAATGGTTGGTCGTGTCGTTCTCTTGATTTCTTTTCCACTGGAAATGACGTCCTTTGTTGACCCCGCGCCACTGCTCAGCGCGAGCGCACCGACATTTCTGCAAAGCATGGATATTGTATTTGGCACTGCGACAATCGATGCCTATACCGGTGCTACCGTTCTGGACTCACTAAAAACTTTTGTAAGCCAAGGGGGCACAGTCCAGGAAGGCCTCGCAGGTCAGTACGCACTGGGCAGTTGGCTGGCCGGAAGTCATGCTGGAAGTATGGCAGAAGGTGCGGATATTCTCCTTTTCATAGGCGGCGTGATGCTTATTTTCACACGCGTCATTCAGTGGTTTATTCCTATTTGCACGCTACTATCTATTGCTACGATATCGACTGTATTCAACATTGTGGATCCGAACATCTATCCGGACGCAATGGTCCATTTATTCACCGGATCTGCGATGTTGGGCGCATTCTACATCGCAACGGACCCAGTTACTTCACCAACGTCACCCAAAGGCCAAATTTTCTTTGGTATTACCTTGGGAATTCTAATTTACGCATTAAGAACCTGGGCACAATATCCGGAGAGTATGTCTTTTGCGATCTTGTTGATGAACGCGGTCGCGCCGCTAATTGATCGCTACTTGAGACCACGGATATTCGGGCGAACACTGCGAGGGGATCCACTTGATGGGCCGCGTTGAACGATGAAGAAAACGACGCACAATCGACAGCGATTTCGAACAACGGTTGCCTATCAAGCAATCTTGCTGGGCGCAAGTACACTAATTGCGACAACTCTCCTCAGCCTTGGAAATTTTGCCACAAAAGATGCGATCGCGCTCAGATTGGAGGAAGACCTTAAAGCGTCGATCTCCCAGGTCGTTCCCGCAAAACTGTATGATAACGACTTGCTCGCGAGCTCGATTACCGAGACGGATGAAAGAGGCAACTCCCTCTTTGTCTACCAGGCGACCAAAGACAATGTCGTAACCGCAGTTATTTTCGAGATTTCAGAGAATGGCTACAGTGGAGTTATTCGATCAATACTGGCTGTTAGGCCCGACGGGAGAATTTTGGGTGTCCGAACACTCGCTCACAGCGAAACGCCGGGTCTCGGTGACAAGATTGAATTCGCGAAGGATGACTGGATTCTCGGATTTGACGGGCTTTCGATCGATGATCCTCCCCGAGATTCATGGCGTGTAAAAAAGGATGGAGGACATTTTGATCAGTTTACGGGAGCGACAATTACTCCGCGCGCGGTGGTGAAGTCAGTTCGCACGGGCTTGGAGTTTTTTGAATTCAAGAAACATGTATTGCTGCAAGTATTCGTCACCGATAGTTTGAGTCTACCGACCCAGCAAGACGACGTTGCAGATGAAGTAGTGGATGGCAGCTAATGACTATTGATTACAAAGAAAATGCTCGTGAGGGTGTTTGGACGAACAACATCGTATTTTCACAGATGTTGGCTCTGTGCCCATTGCTAGCCGTAACGGGATCGGCAACGAACGGCCTGGGTATGGGCCTAGCTACGATTATGGTATTGGTATTGTCAGGGGCGCTGGTTTCCTTATTTCGAAACGTAATTACGCCGGAAGTGCGGATTCCCGAATTCGTTTTGATCATCGCGTCAGTAGTGACGTTGGTCGATATGACGATGAATGCATGGATGCATGAGCTCTACAAGGTATTGGGATTGTTCATTCCGCTAATAGTCACAAACTGCGCGATCTTGGGTCGTGCCGAATCATTTGCGTCAAAGAACACGGTGATAGCTTCGGTGTTCGACGGATTGATGATGGGACTTGGTTTCACCTTGGTCCTTGTAATTCTCGGTGCGACTCGCGAAATCTTGAGTGGCGCAACACTGTTTTCAAATGCAGCCCTGCTTTTGGGTGACGGCTTTTCGTTTCTCGAGATAACGCTGATAGAAGGCTATCGAGGTTTCCTGTGGTTTGCTCTACCGTCAGGCGGATTTATCGCGCTCGGTTTTATTCTGGCGGGCAAACGGATATTGGACCGACAGCTTGAGGCTCGTTCGGAAGCCAAGAGAACAGTCAACGGCACGGTTCTGGCGAAGCCTACGTGAAGCTTGAATTGGTATGACAGAAAGTAATGATATGCGGGTAGTAAATGTCAGCGTTGCCTACGCCACGTCAACACGGCAGTTTTGGCGATATGTTGGACTTCCGGCAGGTTCAACGGTGCTCGATGCTATTGAAGAATCCGGGGTCTTATCTGAATTTCCCGTTATTGACATGGGGACCAACAAGGTAGGCATATTTGCAAAAATCACCGGTGTTGACACTGTTCTTAGTGAGGGTGATCGAGTCGAAATATACCGACCAATAAAAATTGATCCGCAATTGTTGCCCAAGCAGAAGTACAAATTGAGGCCGGTCGAGCCAATCATCGAAACGCTCGGGCAGACCAGACTGTTAGGCAGAGATGATCGAGCCAAGTCTCGATACGAGGAGGAATCAGTGAACCTAGCTGCGTTGTTGAGTGAATACGGGTTTGTAGTGAAAGTCGACGTCACAGATCTTGATAAAAGTGTGGAGTGGTATCAAGACAAACTGGGATTTAAAATTGACGAGCGCCATAGTGCAGGGTCGTGGCGACAACTGACATTGTCGGCGCTTCCCAATACCGCGCTTGGGTTGTATTTGAACCCGGATGGCGCCGGCTTGGGAGGCAAGAAGGCCACTTTTGTTGTAACCGACATTGAGGCTGCGCGAGACGGTCTAATTCGTGCCGGAGTAGAAGTTGATGAGATTGTTGAGCTCGGTGACTGGGTAAAGCTCGCATTTCTTCGAGACCCCGACGGTAACGTGTTCGGGATTCGGCAAAACACAGTCGGGGCCACGTAGCCGCAACAGAAGCCACATTACAAAAACGCACAAAGAAGTGATAAATCCTCGATTGTAGGTCTTATTATTTAGCCGCAGTATGACACCGTCTAAACAAAATTCTTCAATCGGCGACAGTCATGATAGAGCAAAAAAAGTATCAACCGACGACAAAGGCGGCGGCGTTCCTCGCGACTGTGGAGAACGGCAAGTACAAGCGCGAAATAATCACCGGTCTTGGAAAGTTCCTCGATAAGAATGTCCCTGACGAAATGCAGGGCTTCTACTCGGCAGAGGAATTGCGTGCATTGGTCGCATTGCGCGGCACTGAACGTGACATTGAGTCGCGTATGCCGGTGAAGATAACTAGACACTACTTCGAGCTAGCGAAAAAAAGTCTACCAATTCAGACATTGGTCAAAGCGAGCCCGAAGGAAACTTACGACCTGGAAGGTGCGCCGGATCCGGGCAAGCAAATGGACTATAGCCCTGTCGAGGGTCTTATCCACAAGTATGAACTTGGTCTGATCTATGTTGCCTCAACGTGTTCGGCGCATTGTCGGTTTTGCTACCGGGAAGAGCTAATTGCGAAAAAAGATGTCGCGCGACCCGATGGTACCGTTGCTGCAAAAGGATTGGCGCAAATTCATGAAATCGTCCAGTACATTAGAGACCACAACGAACAGGTCGACGCCAACGGAGGGCGACATCCAAAAACGGGCCGCGAGAAACTTCGCGAGATACTGATGTCCGGCGGCGATCCCATGGTGCTGGGAAATAAGAATATTGCGCAGTGGTGGTCCGCCTTGGCAGATGCGGGAATCGAATCTGTTCGACTTGGGACCAAAGAATTGGCATTCTTTCCAGATCGGTTTGACGATACCTTCTTCAAAATGGTCGATAGTTTTCATGAGGCTTATCCGTCAACTCAAATTCGCTTCATGGTCCACTTCAACCATCCCGATGAGTTTTTGCAAAAGGATGCCGACGGCAACTATATAGACGATCCGGAAGGCGGTCTTGAGTGGGTGCCGAATACGAAACGAAGCATCAAGCAACTCGGCAAACGTGAGTGGATCACTATTGACAATCAGGCGCCTATCATCAAGGGCATCAACGGAGACCCTGACGCGTTGCGAATAATGCAGCGTGAGCTGCGTCGTAACCGAGTAGAGAATCACTATTTCTTTTGTGGGCGCGACATTATTGGTCACCGCGCGTTTAATCTGCCGATTGAAGAGGTGTGGCGAATATTGAATGAATCGCAAAAAGGTCTTTCCGGAGTTGAAAGTCACGCGCGATTATCCATAACGCATTACAAAGGCAAGACCGAAGTTGCAGCAGTGTGCAATGAGTCTCTAGCTGGGATTCCGGGCACAGAGAATGGCTTCGTCGTGTTGAAGTTACTTCGAGGAGCCGAAGATGCTCCAGATCGTGGCAAGGTCACAATTGTGGGTCGCAATCCTGATGCGATCTGGTTCAGCGGATATGACGACCGAGTTATTTATGATGAGGCGGGTCTGTTTAGTCATGTTGGCGAACAATCAGGCGATGAGTCTCTTTTGCAACAACAGGCGTAGTACCAGTAGAGGAATGCGCAGATGACGTTTGTTGTGGGAGAGAATTGCATTCGCTGCAAACACACGGACTGCGTAGATGTATGCCCGGTTGACTGTTTTTACGAAGGACCAAATTTTCTGGTTATTCATCCCGATGAGTGCATTGACTGTGAAGATTGCGTCCCCGTCTGTCCGGTCGATGCCATCTATGCGGAAGATAATCTTCCTGCTGAGCAAAATGTTTTTTTGAGGCTCAACGCCGAGCTTGCGGAAATCTGGCCCAACATCACCGAACAAAAGGAACCATTGTCCGACGCTGATGACTGGAGTGATGTCGAAGGCAAGCTTGAGTATTTGGAGCGTTAGCCAGAAGGTGTTGCGTCTAATTAATGATAAACAAATTCTACGAGTCTGCCGCCCTTGCCGTCGCCGATATTTTTGACGGCGCGACAGTCCTGATTGGTGGGTTTGGAGAGGCGGGTAGCCCCATTGAACTGATCCATGCGCTCATTGACCAGGGTGCGACGGACCTGACAGTAGTCAATAACAACACCGGAAGCGGGCATGTCGGTCTGGCCGCACTTATTGAGAATGATCGAGTCTCACAAATGATCTGTTCTTTTCCCAGAACCGCAAATTCGACAGTCTTTCCGGACAAATATGCGAACGGAGAAATCGGCTTGGAACTCGTGCCCCAGGGAACATTGGCAGAGCGAATCCGGGCGGGTGGCGCCGGTATTCCTGCATTTTATACGGCAACATCGGTCGGTACGGTTCTCGCCGAGGGCAAGGAGGTCAGGGAAATCAATGGTCGCAAATACGTTTTGGAACATGGCCTAACAGCGGATTTCGCCCTCATAAAGTGCGCCAAAGCAGACAGATTGGGCAACCTTGTTTACAATAAAACAGCAAGAAACTTTTCGCCCGTCATGGCTACCGCAGCGAAAGTGACAATCGCGCAGGCCGGTGCGTACGTCGAGGCCGGCGACATCAATGCTGAAACTGTAATAACGCCGGGCATATTTGTAGACAGAATCATTTCGGTGCTCGATCCATTACAGGAGTCCGAGCTTGTTGCGGCAAGTTCCACGTATCCGTGATCAATGAAAGTCAAAAAGAGTTGGGTTGGTCGCGCCAACAGATTGCAGAGACAATTGCCGCTGATATACCTGACGGTTCCTATGTCAATCTTGGGATCGGGATGCCCGAAAGTGTGGTTGCTCATATTCCGGCGGACAAGGAAGTTATTTTCCATACGGAGAACGGTTTACTCGGCATGGGACCTTCACCAGCGACGGGACATGAAGATGCCGATCTGATCAATGCAGGAAAGCGGCACGTCACGGCTATACAGGGAGCCTGTTTTTTTCATCACGCCGACAGTTTCGTCATGATCAGAGGAGGTCACATTGACATCTGTGTGCTTGGGGCGATGCAAGTTTCCCAGAATGGGGATTTGGCCAATTGGTCGATGGGCGAAGCCGATGCCGCCCCGGCCGTCGGCGGGGCGATGGACCTGGTTGGCGGCGCCAGGAAAATCTATGTAGTAACCCGCCATTGCACAAAGTCCGGCGCGCCAAAACTCGTGCGATGCTGCAAGTTTCCTCTGACCGGCGAGAATGTTGTCGACCGAGTCTATACTGAATTGGCGGTTCTAGAAGTACGCGAAAATCGATTTGAAATACTGATGCTGGCACCATCGGTTGATGTCGAATACGTAAGACAACGCACAGATGCGGATGTTGTTCTTGCCGGAGAAACAAGGCTGAGGAGTGTGGTGATGTGATGGCAATTCCAGACGAGAATTTGCTTGAGGCGGATGCTCCCGAGTTAACCGCGAGTGAGGCGCTGTACAATCGTGCTTTGCAGGTTTTGCCGGGCGGTTGTAGCCGAAATACAGTTCTAAGAGAGCCACATCCAATCTACGCAGCATATGGCAAAGGATGTTACGTCACCGACGTAGAAGGCGTTGAGAGAATCGACTTCGCAAACAATATGGCGTCACTTATCCACGGCCACGCCTTTTCGCCCGTCGTAGATGCTGTCAACGACCAGCTAAAACGCGGGACCGCATATACATTGGCGACTGAGGTTGAGATTCAGTATGCCGAGGAGTTATGCGAACGAGTGCCAGGATTCGAAATGATTCGATTCGTCAACTCGGGCACGGAAGCGGTCATGTGTGCAATAAAGGCATCGCGCGCGTTTACCGGTCGGCCGAAGATCGCAAAAGTGGAAGGCGCCTATCACGGCACATATGACTTCGCCGAGGTTAGCCAGACCTCGACTCCATCGAATTGGGGCGAAGTCGACAAGCCGGCAAGTGTGCCCGTATCTTTCGGAACGCCGAGGTCAGCGCTTGATGATGTTGTCGTAATTCCATTTAATGATCCGCGCCGAGCTGTTCAGATACTGGAAGAGCACGCGAGCGAACTGGCATGCGTACTCGTTGACCTCATTCCGCACCGAGTCGGACTTATGCCGGCTACCGATCAATTTCTGGCCGCAATTCGGGATTGGACATCGACAAATGGCTCGTTGCTGGTGTGCGATGAAGTGATTACGTTTCGTAACGCATTTGGCGGAGCCCAGCAGAACTACTCGGTCAGGCCGGATCTGACGGCATTGGGTAAGATGATTGGCGGCGGCTTCCCCGTTGGGGCGCTGGCGGGCAGGCACGATGTCATGAGTGTTATGGATCCATTGCGCAAGCCCTTGCTTTTCCCACACTCCGGTACTTTCTCCGCCAACCCGATCACTATGATTGCGGGCAGTACCGCGATGAAATACTTCGATAAAGTCGCGGTCGACAAACTCAATGTACTTGGCGATAGAGTCCGCAAACAGATTGAAGAGGCTATTCGACTGGCCGACGTTCGCGCTTGTGTGACCGGATCCGGCTCAATGTTCCGAATTCTGATGAAGCAGACACCACCGGAAAATTATCGCGATGCATTCGCCAATGATGATGAAGTGGCTCGTTTGAAATTTTTTCTCGACTTTATGTTCGCCAACGGGGTGATGCTGATCAGTACTGGAACAGGTATGCTTTCCACTGCGATGCGCACGTCGGAGATTGACTGGCTTACCGAAGTAGTGCTTGATGGCCTGATCGAGATCAGGAGAAAGTTTGGACAATAGGTGGATGCGTAGTTTTTGGGGAATATGGGAAAATGTCTATCAAGGCTGAAGTAGGTGCAATTCTAGACCGTTTGGGTGTGCCGGAGAACGAGAGCAACGAAGGGGCACTCTCGGCTACTTCACCGCTGACCGGCGAAGAAATCGGTAGCGTAAGGATGGGGACGCACGAGGAAGTCGTCGCTCAAATCGATCGTGCCTATGAAGCATTCAGAGCTTGGCGTGATGTACCGGCACCTCGTCGAGGCGAGCTGGTGCGTCTGTTGGGCGATGAACTTCGTAATGCAAAAGAGGACCTTGGGCGCCTGGTTAGTCTGGAGGTCGGGAAAATTCCGTCCGAAGGTTTGGGCGAAGTGCAGGAGATGATCGACATCTGCGACTTTGCCGTCGGTCTATCCCGACAATTGTATGGCCTGACAATTGCCAGCGAGCGGCCAGGTCACCGAATGATGGAAGTCTGGCACCCGCTCGGCGTGACGGGAGTCATCAGTGCATTCAATTTTCCGGTTGCAGTTTGGTCCTGGAATACTGCGATCGCCCTGGTGTGCGGCAATAGCGTCGTCTGGAAGCCGTCGGCTAAAACACCGTTGTGTGCGCTCGCGTGCAAGTACGTCCTGGCGAGAGCGACCAAGCGTTTTGGCGATGCGCCAGACGGGCTGCATGAGCTCCTTATGGTGGATCGACATGCGGGTGCTGCGCTCGTTGATAGCGAAAAGGTGTCACTCATATCGGCAACCGGCTCGACTGCTATGGGCCGGCAGATTGGGCCGCGCATCGCAAAACGTTTCGGTCGGACTATTTTGGAGTTGGGCGGAAATAACGCCGGAATTGTGAGCAATCGCGCCGATCAGGACATGGCCTTGCGTGCGATCGTATTCTCCGCGATCGGAACGGCCGGACAGCGTTGTACCTCGATGCGACGCTTGCTGGTTCAGGATGATATTTATGAGGAGTTCTTGCCGAAAGTGAAGGCCGCCTATGAAAGCGTCGCCGTAGGTAATCCGTTCGACTCGGACAGCTTGGTGGGGCCACTCATCGACAAAGGCGCTTTCGAAGATATGCAGAATGCACTGAAAGATGCCGCAGAAACTGGCGCAACGATTTCGGGCGGCAATCGAGTTTGTGATGAACAATACCCGGACGCGTATTACGTTCGACCGGCAATTGTGGAAATGCCGTCACAGTGCGGTCCAATGTTGGAAGAGACATTTGCTCCAATACTTTACGTGCTGCGATATACGGATTTTGATGATGCAATCAGTCTGCATAATCAAGTCGGTGCCGGTCTTTCTTCTTCGATATTCACGCTCGACATAAGGGAGGCAGAGAAGTTTCTAGGTGCTTCTGGTTCGGATTGCGGCATTTCGAATGTAAATATAGGAACGTCCGGTGCCGAAATTGGTGGTGCGTTCGGTGGCGAAAAAGAGACAGGCGGTGGTCGCGAGTCGGGCTCCGATGCGTGGAAAGCATATATGCGTCGATCGACCAATACGATCAATTTCTCAACAGAACTGCCGCTTGCACAGGGAGTCTCATTCGATATCAACGTTTGAGCAGTCGACACTGACGTGAGGAAGGTCTGACCACATGGAATCGATTCAGCTAACGCTCCCCCACTACGTTTTCCTGTTGACCGTGTTGTCCATCTTTGTCGCCATCGGTTTTCGGCGCGGAGTGATCATTCCTTCCCTGACCGGTACTTTCCTGATCGGACTGCTATCCGCACAGAATCAGGAAGGCCCGTTAAACACGCTGTTGTTTGCGGTCCAGGTTCTTTTCAAGGCGTTGCTGAACGCCGGTACTGAATTGTTCGGAATTATGGCTGTAATCGCATTGATGGTGGCGATGCTCAGAGCACTGCAGGCGCAGGGTGCGGATCACATCATGATCGCACCG
>SMUX01137457.1_pt1 | contig 11940 bp, 10 predicted proteins | sample 2456431 | NCBI WGS metagenome assembly SMUX01 (sample SAMN11095930, study PRJNA526329) | marine sediment metagenome | biome: Marine sediment; feature: Surficial sediment; material: Deep marine sediment; isolation source: Hadal surficial sediment | place: Pacific Ocean | collected 2014-11 | depth... | reverse complement strand
CGGGAGCTTCGATGGCACTTGAGGTGATCGGGGCCGGCCTGGGGCGCACCGGAACGCTCTCCCTCAAGGCCGCGCTCGAGCGAATCGGGTACGCGCCCTGCTACCACATGATCGAGGTCCTCGCCGCACCGGGGCGGGGGCGGCACTGGCTCGAGCAGACGCAGAGCGGCTCCCCCGACTGGGACGCGATCTTCCAGGGGTATCGGGCCACGGTCGACTGGCCGGCAGCGGCCTTCTGGCGCGAGCTGGTCGCACGCTACCCCGACGCGAAGGTCCTGCTGTCGCTGCGCGACGCCGACCGCTGGTACGACAGCATGATGAATACCATCTACCTTGTGATGACGCAGGGGCCCCCGGAGCGGGCGCCCGAGGCCCTCCACGACTTCCACAGAATGGTGTACGCGCTGATCTTCGAGCGGACCTTCGAGGGCCGCCTCAAAGATCGCGCCCATGCCAAGCGCGTATTCGAGGAGCACAACCAGGCCGTGATCGATGCGATTCCGGCCTCGAGACTGCTCGTCTACCAGCCGGGCGACGGCTGGGAGCCCATCTGCCGCTTCCTCGATGTGCCCGTGCCGGACGAGGACTTCCCGCACCTAAACGACACGGCGTGGTACCGTGCACGCACGGGGCTCCCGGCGATCGAGCCGCAGCGCTGACGCAGGGGTCCGCCAGTCCGCGTCGTTGCGGGTTCGGGGCCTCACAGCGACGCGGCGATCAGTGTCGAGAGCGCGATGCCCAGGACCGCGGCGACCAGAGCGATCGGAAGCTGTGTCCGCACATGGTCCATCAAGTCGCAGCCCGTGAACATGCTCGAGAGGATGGTCGTATCGGAGATCGGCGAGCACTGGTCGCCGAAGACCGCTCCACCGAGCACGGTGCCGAAGCAGACGGAGACGAAGGTCGGATCGGGGTTGAGCGCGTACGCCAGCGGCATCGCGATCGGGAACACCACCGCGTAGGTCCCCCAGCTGGTCCCGGTCGAGAAGGCGATGATCATGCAGATCAGGCCGAGCAGGGCCGGCAGGGCCACGAAAGGAACCGCGTCTCCGACCAGCGTGACGACGAATCCGGCCGTGTCGAGCGCACCCGCGACCTCCTTCAGCGTCACGGCGAGCGCGAGCACGATCGCGCCGATGGTCATGCTCTGACAGCCGTGCACGAAGGCCGTCATGATTCGTCGGAGCCGCATACCGCGCAGCCTGGCGACGAGCATGGCCGACAGGACCGCGCTCAGAAACGCCTCGTTGATCCGGAAGGCCCCGTACACCACGTAGGGCACGATCGCGATCGACAGCAGGACCCCGATCGGGACGACGAAATCCGCGAGGCTCGGCGAGTAGGCGGGTGCCCCGCCCACCGCATCGCTCGACGCGGGCGCCTCGGAGGCCAGCATCGGCTCCGCCTCGGGCGCATCGAGGGCACCGGTTTCGCGAGACCGGATCCGGGCCCGCTGCATCCTCGCGCCGATCCAGGGGAGCCAGCCCAGAGCGAACAGCAGCGTCGAGAGCACGGCCAGCAGCGCGTAGAAGTTGTACGGGATCGAGCCGATGAAGAATTCGTACGCCCGCTGCTCCGTCGGGATGAGCGGAATCGTGCCTGCCACGAGTCCCGCGACGTAAAGCGGCCAGGCGTTGAACGGAATCAGGGTGGCGATCGGGGACGCGGTCGAATCCACGACGTAGGACAGCTCCTCGTGGCTCACGCGGTAGCGATCCGTGACCGGCTTCACGGTGGTTCCGGCGAGCACCGTGCTCACGGTACCGCCCTGGTGGAAGAGCACGCCCACAAGCCAGCCGAAGAAGAGCGCGGATTTCGGACCCCGCGCGATCTTTCCGCCGACCGTCTCCGCGAAGTGGCGCGCACCGCCTGTGGCCCCCCACATGCCAACGAGCCCACCCAGACACCAGAGATAGATGATCAGAATCTGCGCGAAGGAGGCCGAGCCGATGGCCGGCAGGAGAAACCGCGAAACGATGTTGAGGTCCTCCCAATCACCCGTGCGCGCGGCCAGGACCAGGCCGCCGCACACGACGCCGGCGAAGAGAGCGAGAATGACCTGGCGGGTTGCGAAGGCCAGTACGATCGTCACCGCCGCGGGCAGAATCGAAAGCCAGCTGGGCTCCACACCCTCGAGCATGGTCCCTACTGTAGCCGACAGTTTGTCGGATGCGCGCAAGGACGAGACCTTCTGGGGCTTTGGCTACGGCTCGCTCGTCTGGCGACCCGCGTTGCCCCACCTGCGACGAGTGTTTTCCCGAAGCGGGTCCACTTCAGGAGCTGTCAGGCTGGATTCGAACCAGCACGTCCTCGCGAACACCAACTCCTGAGGCTGGCGCGTCCACCAATTCCGCCAGCTGGGCGCGCTGCGGGAGCAGCGGGCGCCAGCGGAGCGCTCCGGTCAGTAGCAAGCCTGGCGATCCCAGTCGGACTAGCCGTTGGCCCCTGTTCGGAGGCCGTCCTCGGTCGCCTCGATCTCCAAGCTGACCCGCTCCCAGTCCCGGTACAGCTCGTTCAGTGCCTGCTCCTGCTCCCTGCGTGCCGTTCGCAGCTCCCGCATCTTCTCCCCGTCCCGGGCAACCCCCGGATCCGCAGTCTTCCAGTCGAGGGCCTCGATCTGCTGCTCGGTCGTCTCGATCTCCGCCTCGAGCTCGTGCACCCGTTGGCGCAGCTTGCGCAGCTGCCGTTCCTGCTCGCGGGACGCACGCCCGCCCCCTCGCTTGGCCCGAGGCTCCGGGATCGGGTCGGGCTCGCTCGTCTCTCGCGACCTCACCTCTTCTGCTTCAAGCCTGCGGATGTAGTCGTCGTAGTCACCCACGAAGTGCCGGACGCGCGCCGCACGCTCTCCGCGCGTGATCTCGATCACCTTGTTTGCGAGCGCGTTGATGAAGAGCCGGTCGTGGCTCACGAAGAGGAGCGTGCCGGAGTAGTTCGCCAGCGCGTCCATCAAAACGTCGCGCGCCTCGATGTCGAGGTGGTTCGTGGGCTCGTCCAGCACCAGGAAGTTCGCCCGTTGGAGTAGGAGCTTGGCCAGTGCGAGGCGCGCGGTCTCTCCGCCCGACAGGACCGACACTTTTTTCTGGACGTCGTCGCCCGAGAACAGAAAGGCACCCAAGAGACTGCGTAGCCGCGGGACGTCGCGCGTCTGGGCATCCGCCTCCATTTCTTCCAGCACCGTGCGGTCTCGCTGCAGGGCGTCCAGCTGATGCTGCGCATAGAAGGCGGTGCTCACGTTGTGGCCGCCCTCGCGTGTTCCGGTGTCCACCGGCAGGACCCCCGCCACAAGCCGAAGGAGCGTGGACTTGCCAGCCCCGTTCGGACCTACCAGCGCGATGCGCTCGCCCCGTCGAATCTCCAGGTCCAGGCCTTCGTACACCAGATGATCGGCGTACGCCTTGCGGACCTGCTCCAAGCGCAGCACGAGCTCCCCCGAACGCACCGCGCTCTCGAGGCGCACGCGCATGGACTTCTGGCGGACCGCGGTCTCGAGCCCGTCTCGCTCGGCGCGCAGCTTTTCGAGCGCGATCTTGCGACTCCGGGCCTGAGTCGCCTTGCTGGCCTTGGCCCCGAAGCGCTCAACGAACTGCTCCATGTGCGCGATCTGGTGATCCAGGTTTCTGCGTCGAGCAGCGCTCCCCTCGAGTCGTTCGGCCTTCTGCAACAGGTAGGCGCTGTAGTTCCCGCGGTAGAAGAGCAGTCGCCCCGCTTCGATCTCCGCGATGCCAGTGGCATGCCGATCGAGGAAGGTGCGGTCGTGAGAGACGACCAGCACGGCCCCGGGGTAGCTAGCGAGCACGCCCTCGAACCAGCGGATCGAGGGCAGGTCGAGGTGGTTCGTCGGCTCGTCGAGCAGCAGCACCTCGGGCCGAGCCAGGAGCAGCTTGGCCAGCTCTACCCGCATGAGCCAGCCGCCACTCAGGCTGCGCAGTGGCTGCTCCCACATCTCGGGAACCAGCCCCAGCCCGACCAGCGTTCCGCGCAGCAGTGCCTCGGCCTTGAAGCCTCCCGCGCGTTCGAACGCGTGGCGCACGTCGTCATAGCGCGATGCCAGCTCGCCGGAAACGGCCTGCCCTCCCGCTCCGAGCCGCGCCATCTCGTCCTCGATCGCACGCAGCTCCCGCTCGAGCGCCAGGATCGGCTCCTGGGCGGTCCGGACCTCGTCGATCACCGGGCGCTCCGAGCCGGTCTCGACCTCCTGCTTCAGGTACCCCAGCCGCGCCTGCTTGCGCAGGTGAATGCGTCCATCCTCGAGGACCTCTTGCCCTGCCAGCAGGCGTAGCAACGTGGTTTTTCCGGAGCCGTTGCGGCCCACAAGGCCGATCCGGTCATCGGGTCGCAGGTGGAGGTTGACCCCGCTGAGGAGCTCGCGCGCGCCGTAGCTCTTGCTGAGTCCTTCGATCCGCAGCATCGCTGTTCCATCCGCTTGATGGGCGGGCGAGGTTACGGGGGGTCCGGTCTGGTTGCAAGAGATCGGCGACCGTCAGGGGATTCCGTCTCGCTCAGGCCTCGGTGGCGAACGGGCCCAGCTTCCGTCGTCGAAGCTCTTCGGTCATGATCTCGATGAACTTCTGGTTCCTGAGCAGGACGAGCGGCAGCAGCGCGATGTAGCCCCGCGGCAGCTTCGGGCTCTCCTCCCAGCATCGTAGCTGCTGGTACGGCCGCGAGGCGAATGCGTGATGCTCGGCGTGGCGCGACAGGCCCACCAGCGCGTAGAGGGTGAACCAGGAGTCGGTGTCCCAGGAGTCGATCGGCCGAACCTTCTGGCCGGAACGCGTCAGGCCCCAGTGCTCGATGTAGTTCACGTACTCGAGCAGCGTCATCGCGCGCCAGGCCTGCAGTAGGAACATGACGAACGCGGCGGCGCCGAAGATGGCCAGCATCGCAAAGGCCAGCGCCCACTCGGCCGCCAGGCCGTGCAGGACGCGACTGCGGAGGATGCGCGGATCCCAGAGCCTCATCGCGGGGTCGCCCAGCCGCGTGGTCTCCAAGCGCCAGGCGCTCCTGAACTGCGCCGGCAGAGTCCGGCGGTAGAACGCCCAGAAGCGCTCGCCAAAGCGCGCGGTCGCCGGATCTTCGGGAGTGCCCACGCGCACGTGATGACCGCGCACGTGCTCGGTGTAGAAGTGCTCGTACATCACCGTACACAGGATGGCGCGGCCCAGCAGCTGGAGGTGTCTTCGGGGACGGTGGATGAGCTCATGGGCCACCACAATGCCCGAGAAGCCCGAGTTGGCCCCGACCATCACCAGCGTCATGAACGCGTCCATCGAGAGCAGGCTCTGCTGCGCGAACAGACGTCCCAGCAGCAACAGGTTCACGAAGTGGAGCCCCACGAGCAGAAAGAGCAGCGAATCGAAGGGCCAGCGCGCCAGACCCGGAAGCGGCTGGCGTAGCTCGCCGTGCGATCGCTGGTCGGCGACCTCGATCAGGAGCAGTGGCAGCACCCAGAGGAGCGCGATGTACCAGGCATGGGGCCCCGTCACCAGGAAGCTGAAAGACAGGAGCGGGAGCGTGAGGCACAGCAAGTGTAGGGTCCAGAGCCGCGCGGTCTCGAGCGCGGTCGGGCGGAGGCGAGAGTCTGCAGCATCCATGGCGGGCACCGCAGACATTATGCCATGCGTTTGGGCTCCCACTAGCGGCCCTGGCGCGAGAGCAGCTAGAGCAGGAGCCCACCTTCCGGAGCGACCTCGATAAAGAGAGCAGCATCGCAAAGGTCGAGCCACGCGTGGCCGAGTACAAGTGCGACCCCGTCCGCCCCGGTGGGACCTCGCCCGATTGGATGCTGCATGAGATACTCCGGCGAGGATCAACAGGGAGGGAGTGATGGCGACCTCGACGAACGCACAGAATCTCGATGTCGCCCGGCTTTCGGGCTCTCTCGGAGCCGAGATCCGGGGGATCTCGCTGGAGCAGGTGGGCCCGGCCGAGGCCGACGTGATCAAGTCCCTCTTGATCGAGCACCTCGTGCTGTTCTTCCCGGATCAGCATCTGACGCCGGAAGCGCACATCGCGTTCGGGCGGCACTTCGGCAAGCTCGAGGGGCACCCGAACGTGGTCGGCTCGTCCGAGCTACAGGAGCTCTTCGAGCTGCGGGCCTCGAGGGGTGCCATCGCGGACGAGTGGCACAGCGACCTTACCTGCCAGCCGCAGCCCTCGGTGCTGGCGATCCTCAATATGCTGAAGTGTCCGTCGGTCGGCGGCGACACGCTGTGGGCAAATATGTATAAGGCGTACGAGGAGCTCTCGCCGCCCTTCCAGGAGCTCTGCGAGGGCCTGACGGCGCTGCATGACGCCCAGCCGCACGGGAAGCCGGAGAACATGTCGGTTCATCCGGTCGTCCGCGTGCACCCGGTCACGAAGCGGAAGTCGCTGTTCGTGAACCAGCACTTCACGCGGCGCATCGTCGAGCTCAGCCACGAGGAGAGCGAAGTGCTGCTGCGACATCTCACACGCTGGGCCTCGAACCCGCGCTTCACGGCCCGCTATCGCTGGAGCGCCGGCACCATCGCGATGTGGGACAACCGCTGCACCCAGCACTTCGTCCTCGACGACTTCGACGAGGAGCGGATCATCCAACGCTGTACCGTGATGGGGGACGAGCCCGAGGCCGCGCGCCCGCCGCGCTGGGAGCCCTATGTCACCAGCGGCGCCCCGGGTGCCGGCGGCCGCCACGACCGCCAGCTGAAGGCGTATCTCGCAAATCAGGCGGGATCGCGATAGGCTCCTCAGGGGCCGGCTGACCGAGGACCACGGTCCGCACGGTGCGTGCCATACTCCCGGGCGCGGCCTCCTCGTGGGTTTGACTCTCGGGCGGAGTCGAGCCGGTTCGCGCCTGCGGGCTGTCGTGCTGTAACGGGAGAATTTCAATGAAACTTTCGGATATCGACCTGAACGATCTCGACACCTTCGAGAAGGGTCCGCCCCACGACCAGTGGAAGCTCCTTCGAAACGAGGCGCCGGTCTTCCGCCACGCGGGTGCTCCTGGGGAGGAAGACTACTGGTGCATCACGAAGTACCACGACCTGAAGTCGATCTCCAAGGATCCCGAGGGCTACTCGTCCGAAGAGAAGTCCGCGCTGACGCGGGACCCCAATCCGGAGTCCCTGGTTGGCCTGCGGCAGATCATGCTCAACATGGATCCGCCCCGGCATCGCCAGTACCGAGCCATCGTGAACAAGGCCTTCACGCCGCGCATGATCGACGGCCTAATCGTGGCTGTGGACCAAATGGTGGACCGGATCATCGATAACGTCTGTGAGAAGGGCGAGTGCGACTTCGTCGAAGATCTCGCGGCCCCCCTTCCCATGGGCGTGATCTGCGAGATGATGGGCGTCCCCGAGGAGGACCGAAAGGCCATCTACGAGCTCGGAAACAAGATGGTGGGATTCGACGATCCCGAGTACAACCCGGATGGTCCCAGCCTCATGGATGGCGATCTCTCCACCGCCTCGGTCGAGATGTTCATGTACGCCGGGAAGCTGAAAGAACGCTACAAGAACAGCTCGGAGCAGAACCTCGCCACCGCCCTCCTGAAAGCCGAGGTCGACGGTCACAAGCTTAGCGAGATCGAGTTCAACTCCTTCTTCATGCTGCTGGCCATCGCGGGCAACGAGACCACGCGAACCGTCACGACGAACGGCATGTGGGATCTGATTCGCAATCCGGGTGAGCGCGACAAGCTCATCAAAGACCCGTCGCTGATTCCCACCGCCGTGGAGGAGATTCTGCGCTTCAACCCGGCGGTGATCTCGTTTCGGCGGACGTCCATGAAGGATCAGGTACTCCGGGGCACCGAAATCAAGGCAAACGACAAGGTCATCCTTTGGTATCACGCAGCGAACCGCGATGAAGAGGTCTTCGACAATGTCGACACCTTCGACGTCACCCGAGACCCGAACCCGCACCTCTCGTTCGGCATCGGCGAGCACTTCTGCCTGGGCGCGAACCTTGCCCGCATGGAGCTTCAGAAGATCTTTGCGGGTCTCATGAAGCGCCTGCCCGACATCGAGCTGGCCGCCGAGCCGCGGCGACTGCGCTCCAACTTCATCAACGGGGTAAAGGAGATGCGCGTGAGCTTCACCCCTACGGCAAAGTCTTCGGCCTGAGCGAACGCGTCCGCTCCGATGTCGGCCAATCTACCCCCGACCTACCACAAAGCGGAGGAGCGCTACCGGGCGGCGAGCACCCACGCAGACAAGTCGGCCGCGCTCGAGGAGATGCTGCGGCTCATCCCCAAGCACAAGGGGACGGAGAAGCTGCAGGCCTCGCTCAAGTCGCGCATCTCGAAGCTCAGGCGGGAGCCGGCGCAGAAGGCAAGCACCCGATCACTCAGCCACTCCATTGCCCGGGAGGGCGCCGGGCAGATCGCTCTCGCGGGTCCACCCAACGGTGGCAAGTCGTCCCTGGTGGCCCGACTCACGCATGCGACGCCGAAGGTCGCGGACTATCCCTTCACCACGCGCGAGGCGGTGCCGGGGATGATGCCCTTCGAGGACACGGCTTTCCAGCTGGTCGACCTGCCTCCGCTCTCGGACGAGCACATCGAGCCGTGGGTCTTCGATCTGGTCCGCGCCGCCGACCTGATCTGGATCGTCGTGGAGCAATCGAACTCCCTGGACGGCCTGGAGGCGACCGTGCGGCTGCTGGGGTCGAAGCACCTGCAGGCGGTTCCGTGGGGGACGACGCCCAGCGACAAGGGCACAGGGTGGGTGCGGAAGCGAGCGCTGCTGGTCGTGACCGGGGCGGATCAGCCCGAGAGCGCCGAAGATGTTGAGATCCTGCGGGAGCTGTTGCCGCACCCCTGGCCGATCTTCCCCGTCTCCACGGTGGACGGACGCGGCGTCGACGAGCTGAAGCGGGCCTGCTTCGAGGCGCTCGAGATCATCCGCGTCTACACGAAGAAGCCGGGCAAGCCCACGGAGCGAGAACGGCCCTTCACGCTGTCACGCGGCGCGACGGTGCGCGATCTGGGAGAGACCATTCACAGGGAGCTGGTGGAGGAGCTCAAGTCGGCGCGCGTCTGGGGGGAGGGGCTTTTCGACGGACAGACCGTCCAGCTTGAACACGTTCTCTCGGATGGGGACGTGGTCGAGCTTCACATGTGAGCCCAGACATCACGGGCCCACCGCTGTACGGTTCGAGCGCGAGCTGCGCGCCTAGCTCGAGTGTGGCCTATCCCCAGGACTCGAAGCGGCTGACGCGATCGACGGCGAACCCTAGAATCGGCGAGTGATGGGGACCGCGCGCTTACTCGAGCTGCGTCCTGCGCGCCAGGGCGACCCCGACGTTACGCTCTACGTGAAGGGCTTCCTCAGCCGCGGCGAGGATCCCGACCGCTTCGGGAGCTGGCTGGCCTGCCACGAGCAGCTCGAGAAGACCCACGGCTGGGGGCGCCATGCCTTCGGCTACCACTGGCCGTCCGGACGCTTCGGAAAGCTCACTGCAGCCGTGGGTGCGGTCAAGGGTGTCGTCGATGTGATACGCGTGGTGCGCAACGTAAGACGCGCCGCCTCCCTGGGCCACCTGGGTTACATCGCCGGCGAGCAACTGGCAACGATCCTCGCGCTCTTCGTCTACCAGTACATGACCGCCTCGCGCAACGCGCGCGAGCTGGCGGACGAGCTGGCGGTTCAGCTCCGCGAACTCGCCGCGAGGGGCAAGGATGTCCGTGTGGTGGCCCACTCGCTCGGGTGTCGCCAGGTCATCGAGGCTGCCGCGCGACTCGACCCCGGGCTGCGCCCGGCCGAGATCCACCTGTGCGCACCTGCCGTGCGCGAGGACGATGTGGCCGACAAGCTCTCGGGCCTCGCCCGTGGCACGACCTTCCTGTACTACACCGAGAAGGATCGCGTCCTCGACCTGGCTTTCACGCCGCTGGCACGAGGCCGAGCCCTGGGCTTCGCCGGCCCGCGCCGCGCCCGCCAGCGCCTCCTGGCGCTCGACGTGAGCGAGTGCTTCGACTTCTGGGTGCACGGCGAGTACAAGGACCGCTTCTCTCGCCTCGTACCCTAGAGAGGCGGCGGCACTAGGCTCGGGGCATTAAGCGGGAGAGTTTTCGAGGGTCACGTCAAGGGGTACAACAAGGCCGTTGCGGCCCATCAAGCTGGCAATGCATCCGATGCAGCGTTACGGCTCGGGACAGGTGGCCATGAGGCACAGCTCAAAGTCCTCAAAGCAAGCAACCGCAGCTGCTGCAGCCGTAGTTACGCATAGTCGCAGGCATCCCAAGCGATCGGGATCCTGTCGGCAGGCTCTTGCGCAATCCCACCCTGCGTTGATGACCGGATCGCCACAGGCCCCCAAGTCAGCGCCGCATCCTCTAAGGCAACTTCTTATCGAGGTTGCATCCTTGACGGCACTCATTGGCGCTGCTTCGAGCGGTTCCGGCAACCGTAATCAACCCCCCGAACAGAAACGCGACGGCCAAACCGGTGAACCCGCGATGAGATGAGGTTCTGGTTGACGTGTGGTGCTCCTCCCCACACGCTATCAGCACTTACTCCCGTGCTTCTGCGCCCATTTTTGGCCCTACGCGATGTGGAAAGTCAACGGCGTTGTCAACTTAGCGTCGCCTGAGAAAGGCAGGACCGTGAAGCGGCTGACTGATTCGATTGTCTAGGGCGAGCGACACCCTGGGGGAAGAGCGGCAACTCCCGATGGCAAGGCTGAGCCCCCGGGAAGTGCGGAAGCCGCTCGCGAAGGCGGGCCCTCTAGGGGCGAGAGCCGCCCAGGTGGTCGCGCTGGATGGCCATGCTGATCACACGCAGGCCTCGGGGAAGACTCCCATGGGCCATCTTCTTATCCACACAGGAGAAGCCGTAGCGTCTTCGACCATGGCCCAGCTCCTTGACGCTCTGGACACGTGCTCTGCCACTGAACTCTCCGTGTCCATAGCAGAGGGTAGCCTCGATGAGCTTGCCCTTGGGGAGCGAATGGGAGGCGATGATCGCGAAGCCGGCCTGGCTCACCTCCAGCAGTTTGCAGCCCTTTTCCAAGCCAACGTTGGCGCTTAGATTCTTGGTGGCGACGGGGACGCGGTAACACGCGCGGCTCTCAGCACAGATGGGTTTACCCGATGTCCCGAGGCTGATCGCGGCTTTGGGATCGTCCTGTAGAACGTTCTCGATCCAGGCCAGCTCCTGCATGAACGTGCGCTCGACCTCGTAGTAGATCAAGACCTCCTGACCCGCCTTCGTAAGCAGGTTCTCCTCCTCGAGCTGCACGGTGTAGATCTTGTCTTCAACGGAAATGACCGTTCCGGGGTGAAGGATCTGCTCCCCGGACCCAGTCGGGATACTCACAAAGAGGTTCTTGGCAGGGCTCAACATGACAGGAGACTATACTCTCGCCAGTGTACACAGGATATGACCAGGTGAGTATCGACCCCGGGCCCAGCACCTTGAGCTAGCTCGATAACAAACATGCTGGCTCTAGCAGATTGAGATGAGGGGGAAATCTGGAGACTAGCCAAGGCCATGGCGGGTAGCAGCGGCGCTAGCGGAAGAACACGGCAAGCCATACGGTGGGGGTTCCGGCTTCGGTCCACTGGACCCTGTGCTTGCAACCCGCGGGCAACAGCAAACTATCGCCCGGCCCGAGAGTCACGATCTGCCCGTCTACGTAAGCCAGCCGCGCAGCACCCTGCAGAAGCATGACCCACTCGTGCTCGTCCTGCTCGTACCAGGTCCCTTCCGCGCTGCATTGACCGGTTGAAACGCTGCGTTCGATGCGTACACCTTCGCTGGCTACGATCGATTCGAAGATCTCGCCGCTCGCGTCGCTGCCCTCTCTCTCGAGCAGCGTACGCACGCTCCCGTGTGAGGTCGGGTGAATGCGTACAGGATCTGGGGCTCGGGATAGGGCTCCTCGAAGGCACGGAACCCACAAAAGCCGATCGCCTCTCCACCGTTGTAGGTGAGCCAGATGCCAACGCCACATTCG
>SMUX01007884.1_pt1 | contig 11953 bp, 7 predicted proteins | sample 2456431 | NCBI WGS metagenome assembly SMUX01 (sample SAMN11095930, study PRJNA526329) | marine sediment metagenome | biome: Marine sediment; feature: Surficial sediment; material: Deep marine sediment; isolation source: Hadal surficial sediment | place: Pacific Ocean | collected 2014-11 | depth 0-1... | reverse complement strand
GTACAGTTCACGCGGCAAGCCGAAGGTATTGCCAGTGCCCTGAAAAAGATCGGCGGCTACACCGCACACTCCTACATTCGCTCCGTCGATCCCGAAGAAGTCAGTCACATGCTGTTCGCTGGCGGCATCCCGCGACTGACTTCGCTGTTTGCAACGCACCCGCCGTTAATTGAACGCATCCAGGCGCTCGACCCTGGATTTAGTGAAGACGACTTCCCGGTTGTGGCCGAACAGATGCACCGTGGAGCAACTCGGCTCGCCCCTGTCGCAGGGCAGGCCAGGGGCCTGGTTGAAGAGCAGGCCCCTGGCCCGGTTCCGGCCGCTGCTCACACGCGCGCAGAGCAGCGCACGATTCCGGCGTCGATTCCCGATGCAGTCGCGCGCCCGGACCCTCAACAACTTGCTTTCGCCGGGCAACTTCGACGGTCGATCCCCCCGGAAATTTACGATGCTGCCCATTCGCCCGAACATGCATGGCTTTTGACCCTCGCCCTGGCGCTCGATCGGAATACTCCGCACTCGGAGCGCCAGTTACGATTTGTCGATGAGCAGCTGGGCGTCGAACGCGGCAAGCAGGTTCGCCGTTACTTTGGCCAAATCAGTGAAATCGGAGAAGGGTATCGCCTGCCAGTTCTCGAGATCGCATTTCCAGCCCTGAAACGGAGACCGGTGCCACAACTGGAATACCTGCTCGAACTGGTCAGACGCATCATCGAACTGGACGGCGATGTCGATCTTTACGAGTACTGCTTTTATCGCGTTTTGACCAATAGCCTGGAACAGGCCGAAGATCCATCAGGGCGCCGCAAAAGGCACCGCAGCACCAAAAAAGCTGTCAGGCAGGCGGCAATCGACCTGATTCGCACCGTTGCGCACCACGGCCATTCTTCGCCGGAGGCTCGTGCAGACGCCTTCCGTGCCGGGGTCGCTGAATTCGGCCAGTGGGCCAGCGATGCAGAATACCGGGACGAGACGCTGCAGACGTTGCCCGTGCTCGAACGCAGTCTGAATGTACTCGAAAGGACGAACTCCGCGGGCCGCAAAAGTCTGCTTCAGGCGGTCGGCAAAACAGTGAGTCACGACGGCAAACTCTCCGTCCCCGAAGCCGAATTGTTGAGAGCAATCTGTGCCAGTCTGGACTGCCCGCTGCCGCCGATTCTGGGCTGACAGGCTGTGGAAAAACCCTGTTGTTCGGCGGCCTGTTGGCCGGCACGAGGACTTTTTTCCATCTTTGCATGCGTATTTCGGATTACGTAAAGAAAAACATCGAGAAAATGGACCGCCATGATACTTTCGCAGTCGGCATACTGTTTACTGTACAGAGCCCTCGGGCGGCACAGACTGAAGTGGCCGTGAGTGCAGTCGCTAAATCGCGTATTATGGCGCCCTGTTGAACTCTTGGGCGCTGGCCGATTCTTGCTGTCAGGAGCTTCATTCAGGTCTTGGGCGCGTTCGAGAGAGCGCAGGTTTTCTGGTTTTTTGGAATGAAATCATGCACATACGCTTAAGTTGCTGCCTGCTTGTACTGTCTCTGATGGTCGCGGTACCGGCGGCGGCCAGCAAAGAGGAAAAACGAGTCGCGGATGCCACAGATGTTCTCGATCAGCTTCTGCGAATTCCGGAGCAGACCGTGCCACCTACGTTGCTCGCACGCGCATACGCGGTTGCCGTGATACCGAACGTGGTCAAAGTAGGATTTGCGCTCGGAGCCCGCCGCGGCAAGGGCATCCTGGTCATTCGCCGGGCGGACAATTCCTGGAGCAACCCGGCATTCATCACCCTGACTGGTGGTAGCTTTGGCTTCCAGATCGGCGCCCAGTCCACCGACATAATACTGGTCTTCAAGACGCGTGCAGGCGTCGATGGGATTGCCAATGGCAAGTTCACGCTCGGTGCCGATGCATCTATCGCGGCGGGCCCTGTTGGCCGGCACACGGCAATCGCGACCGACATTCAGTTTCAGGCGGAAGTGTTTTCCTATTCACGGAGCAGGGGCATTTTCGCGGGCGTGGCACTGGAAGGCGCGGTCATCACGATGGACAGAATGGCCAACGCTGCGTTTTACGGTTCATCCAGCATCACGCCCGAGCAGATTTTTGCAAGTTCCGGTAACGCCGCACCGGCGGTCGCTAATACGTTTGTTCAGGTCTTGACTGCACAAACGCAACGTCTGCCAATACAACCCGGCATGAAATCCGGCGTCTCCCCCAGCAGCGCGAAAAAAGCGTCCAAATCGTCCGTGCGTACCTACGGTATTCGGGATCCTGACGAATCCGTAGCCGACAGCGGCGAGTACAACGAGGACTTTTGATCCGGGCTGACGGGCCAGTGGCACCTCGTTGAACGAGTTAATCGAACGGATGCAGTCCTGGGCCGAGTTTATCGGCCCGAACATCTATCTGCAGGCAGCAGCGCTTGCGCTGACCTTTATTCTGTTCGGCAAGATTGCAGACATCGTTCTCAGCAAGACCATTGCGCAGTTTGTCGCCAGATCGGAAACGGAATTCGATGATGAGCTGGTTGTCCTGCTGCACCGGCCGATTTTCGTCACATTTGTCCTGATTGGCCTGGCGTTAGCGACGCGACGCCTGGGGATGCCGGCAACACCCGAGTACATCACGCTCGGCATCCTCAGGACGATCGCGATTTTCATCTGGTTCACGTTCCTCAGCGGCTTTTTTGGCCTCATTCTCTCGGCCGTCAGGCGGGGCAGGACGAGCAGCGCGCTGCACGCGAGCATGCTGCCTCTTCTCGGCACATTCCTGAAGGTCGTGCTGATCGCGCTCGCGGTCTATTTCATCTTTCTTGCCTGGAGCATCGACGTGACCGCCTGGGTAGCATCGGCGGGTATTGTCGGTCTGGCCTTGAGTTTCGCCGCAAAAGACACGCTGTCGAATTTGTTCGCCGGCGTTGCCATCGCCGCCGATGCCCCCTACAAAACCGGCGATTTCATCATCCTGGAATCCGGTGAGCGAGGCATGGTCACGCACATCGGCCTGCGTAGTACGCGAATGCTGACGCGCGATGATGTTGAGATTACGGTTCCGAATAGCCTGATCGGCAACGGCAAGATCATCAATGAAGCAGGCGGCCCGTCCGCCAGACATCGCATTCGCATAGCGGTTGGCGTTGCTTACGGTAGCGATATCGATCAGGTCATCGACACACTGGCAACCATCGCCGACGAACACGACGACGTCTGCAAATCTCCAGAGCCAAGAGTTCGTTTTCGAAGCTTTGGTGAGTACAGCCTCGATTTCGAATTGCTTTGCTGGATCGATCAACCCATAGATCGCGGCCGAATCTTACATGAACTCAATTGCACCGTGTACAAGGCATTCCAGCGTGCAGGAATCGAAATTCCGTTCCCGCAGCGGGATTTGCATGTTCGCACGATGCCAGCGCAAGGGAATTGATGCTCGGTACGGGAGCTTTTTGAGTCGCAGGCGCAGAGCTCGGCTTCATCGCAGCTCAGCCCGGCTATTCTGAGTCCCGGCGACGCCGAAGTTCTTCCCGGATCGATTCGAGATCCTGTCCGACCTCGCCTGCCGGCTGTGAGGCGTCCGCAGGTGCCTGCTCGACACCACCGGGATCATCCGTCCGCTGCACGCTACCGGCGGCGGCGTCTGTTCCCGCATCAGGTGGCTGGCCTTCGAAAACTCCGAGATATTCCTCTTCTGCTCTTCTGCGCCGCGCGTCAGCAGCACGCCGCCTTGCCTCGGCCGCAGCTTGCTGAGTGCGCCGCAACGCCTTGCGCTTGCGTGCAGACTGGGCCTCGAGCTCCGCCCGTCGGTCTTCTTCTTCAATTGTGGCAATGCGATTGATTGCTTCGCGCGCGTTGACACACTCGGCCTCATACTTGGACATGTTGCGATTTTTGCCACAATGGACCATCGTGGCCTCAAGCAAAATTCGGTTATCGAGAAACTCCGCGACAGTCCTCGGCGGCGGCTCCTTGGCACAGCCGGCCAGCAGGATCAAACTGCCGCAAATGATCTCGAGACGCTTTATAGCCATTGACTTTCAGCCTGCCCTTTGATTCCTGACGCCCAAGCAATACGGGCTGTAAGCCGAATATTACCATCAGCATTCTGCCACAAAAGTAGCTGCAGTTCGCAGTTAGCGCACGCTGGCAGAGCTTCGTCTCAGAACTCAGGGCCCGTCTCTGAATTTAGTCCTGGTCCGTCCCGATTGTTATCCATTTGCTATAGTGGCGCGGCCCCGGGGCCAGGAGACTGTGCGAACGTGTCAGATTCCAACCAGTTTTCGTTACTTGGACAACGTCGTTTTGCGCCTTTCTTTGTTACCCAGTTTCTCGGCGCCCTGAATGACAATATATTTCGAAACGGGCTGGTAATACTCATCACCTTTCAGGGTGTGCGCATTGCCGGTATGGGTGCGGGCCAACTCGCGAACGTTGCCGGCGCACTGTTTATCCTTCCTTTTTTCCTTTTTTCTGCAACCGCCGGTCAGCTTGCAGACAAATATGAAAAATCCCGCCTGATGCGAAGCATAAAATTGCTGGAAATCGTTCTCATGGTGCTGGCCGCATTTGCCTTCGTGACGCAAAGTTACACGGTACTCCTCGCCGTACTCTTTCTGATGGGGTGTCAGTCCACTCTATTCGGTCCGGTCAAGTATGCCTACCTGCCACAGCAACTCACGACGGACGAGCTTGTTGGCGGAAACGCACTGGTCGAATCCGGCACGTACATGGCGATTATTTTCGGATTGATAATCGGTGGCATTTCCGTTGCTGCTGATTACGAAAACCAGAGCATTCTCGCGTCATGCCTCGTTGTCGCGGCCGTATTCGGTTATCTCGCCAGCCGTCAAATCCCTTCAACCAAGCCGGTCGACCCTGACCTGAAAATCAACTGGAACGCCTGGACTGAAACCTGGCACATCGTGGGGTTCGCCAGGGAAGAACGCAGCGTTTTCCTGTCGATTCTCGGCATATCATGGTTTTGGTTCTTTGGTTCAGCAATGACTATCCAGCTGCCCGCGTATACGCTCGGCATTCTCAACGGTAACGAGGCAATAACGACGGCCCTCCTGGTCGCGTTTGCGGTCGGCGTTGGTGTTGGCTCCCTGCTTTGCGAACGCATGTCAGGCCACCGTATTGAACTCGGTCTTGTGCCTTTTGGGTCGATCGGCCTGAGTCTGTTCGCGATCGACTTGTTTTTTTCCCAACCCGATGCGCAGGTAGTTGCCGTCAATTCCGTTAGTGAGTTTCTGGCGCGGCCGGGAAGTTGGCGGATCCTGATCGATCTGTCGTTGCTTGGTGCATTCGGTGGATTTTACAGCGTCCCGCTTTACGCACTGATTCAAGATCGGACCGAGCGACAACACCTGTCCCGGGTAATTGCCGCCAACAACATTATCAACGCGCTTTTTATGGTCGCTGCAGCCATTCTCGCATTCGGTGTTTTGGCCTCAGGCCTGTCGATCCCACAGTTTTACCTGATTCTGGCATTACTTAACGCCCTGGTCGCCCTTTACATCTTTAGCTTGTTGCCGGAATTCCTGATGCGTTTTCTGGTATGGATTCTTATTAATATGCTCTATCGCGTGCGGCCCACGGGCCTCGAGAACATACCTGACAGAGGCCCTGCAGTGCTCGTGTGCAATCACGTCAGCTTTGTCGATGCGCTTTTGGTTGGTGGTTCGATTCGGCGGCCCGTTCGCTTCGTCATGTACTACAAGATATTTCAGATACCATTGCTGAGCTTCATATTCAAAACGGCGAAAGCGATTCCGATCGCCTCGGCGAAAGAAGACGAGACCCTGCTGGCAGAAGCTTTCGATCAGATCGATAAAGAACTCGACGCCGGTCAGATCGTGTGTCTTTTTCCCGAAGGCGGCATATCGACAGACGGTGAAATTCAGCGTTTCCGTCCCGGTATCGAGAAAATCATCGAGCGTCGCGGCGTACCTGTCATTCCGATCGCGTTGGGCGGTCTTTGGGGTAGCTGGTTCAGCCGGCGAAGTGGCGGCGGACTTCGCAAGATCCCCGGCCGTCTCTGGGCCAAAGTGAACGTGCGTATCGGTGCAGCAGTACGATCCGAAGACGTTACCGCGGCAAGCCTGGAATTGCTCGTACGCACATTACGCGGGGATGACCGCTAGCAGCTGCAGGACCTATCCGACAGCAGTGTATGGCGGGGGTGCAGGTGTTGCAGGGGCGTTCATCTGCCTGACGGGAGAAATGGGTCTTCAGGAGATTCCTGTTCTATGCCCAGTTTCCTGCGCCATTCGGCAAGCAGCTTGTCTTTGTTGCCGAAGAGCGCGGGTCCCGCTGTATGACTGAATCGCAGTTCGGCCACTTCGGGAAATCCTGCATCCCGCGTTAGCAACATGACGCGATCTCCGAATGGATCGCCGGCCTCGGCGGCCATCCGTTGATCGAATACCATTTTCGAACCGGCCAGGGCCTTTGGCGCCCGAATTGCATCCAGCCATATCAGTCCACCAGGTGACACACTCGCCCGGTGAATCCATCGCACTGTGCGGAGCAATGCGCGCGATTCGCCCGGACTGAAGATGATGTCGGTAACGGCGTCAGGCAACTCTAATGTCGCCGTGCCGATTCTGCCGCTTTCGATGTTAAGCACTTGCGTTACATGCTGTGAGTCGACGATCAGCAGTTGCTGCTTGTTCGGTGATATTGCGAGTTTGCGGATAGCCGATGATCCCTGCCAGACGTTTCTGAGATGCCAGCTGCCGGTCCTGTCGCTTGCGAGGCTTCGCAAGGTCCCGCTCTCACCACCGACATAAAGCCGCTCGTCGATTGCGAATACAAGTCCGGTATGCGGTTCGCCAAGCTCGATGTCCGCGAGCACCGCGCCCGAAACTGTGCTGATCACCCAAAGCCGATGCCCGGCAAGTACGGCGAGGCGGCTGGCCGTCGGAGAGAACGCTATCTGGCTGATCGCACTTGCCGATGTGCGCACATAGAAGGGACGAGGCAGCCCGCTATTCGTGTCCCAGACACGAATCGAGCCGTCAAATCCGGCGCTCGCAACAAGTGCCCCGTCGTGGCTGAATGCAAGCCCGACTACAGCGCCCCGGTGTCCGAGAAAACTCAATTCATCACTCGCCGCGGCCAGTTCCTCCGCGTTGGCATCCACTTGCAGAATGTGCACGTGGCCCCCGCTGTCACCGATTGCCAGATGGCTGCCGCCGGGGGCAATCGCGGTAACGGAATCGCCCGACTCACGCCACAGCCGGTGGCCTGGCGCAGTATCAGCAACCAGGCTGTCATCTGCCACGGCGGGCGCCGTCCAGAACCCGACGCTGCCGGTACTGTCCCCGGTGACGATGAGTTGTTCGTCACTGCTGAACGCAAGCATGTTGATCACACGTTGAGGATTGCCGGATCCGACCGGCGACCCAGACATTGCGCCGTCGCTGCTTCTGTAGACCTGAAATCCCTGCCTTGCGCTTCCCGCCAGGACTTTTGAGCCAGAGCGAGAAAATGACATCTGCCAGTTGTCCGTCCCACGCTCAAAAATCAGTGGTTCATCGGGCTGGTCAATACGCCACAGGGAGATGCCTTGATCACCGTGAACCACGCCAAGGACCTCACCGTTGGCCGCAAGTGTGATTTCGCTGGGCTGGGCCCAGAAATCCAGTTGCGCTGCGAGGCTGCCATCACCGAAATTCCAGACTCGGACGGCGCGATCGTAGTCCGCAACTGCGAGACGGCTACCACTCTCATCTATCGCGACTAGCGCCGGTACCCCAGCGACGCTTAGCCGGGATTTCACGTCGCCTGATTCCAGTGACCAGAGTTCGAATTCGGTATCGGTATCGCCGTGACGCCGGACCAACAGGGACTCGCCGTTTTCACTGACAAGCGCTTCGGCGCTCGCAGCGCCAATTGCCAGCTTGGCGTGCAGTTTGCCGCCAGCAGTGTCCCAGAGATTCACCGTATCCTGCGTAACGGTCAAAAGATACCGGGCGTTTGCACTGAGTCCAAGCACGCGTTCATTCGCAGGCACCGCGATAGTTCGGGCAGGCTGCGCGAATGCGAGATCCCAGAGTCGAGCGCTGTCACTTTGCATCGCGCGCGCAATCGCATATCGGCCGTCAGGACTGAACCACAAGTCGTTTGATTCACGCGCGACGGGCTCGAGAATATCAAGTCCGCGCTCGAAGTTTTCGACGATGACCTGAGAATTGAGGCTCAGGTTCCAGGCAATCAGATGGCCGGATGCACCCATGTTTTCATCGCGGACGCTCAAACTCCAGGTCCCATTCAGGGATTCACCGATCATCGCCGACAGTTCTGCGCGCCTGAACCTGATGACATCGTTGGCGGCGGACTGTGCCTGCGTAAAAGTAAGCTCCACCGCTCGGCCCGACGGTGCGATCAGTTTCACCCGGAGATCGTCAAGGCGAGAGTGACTGACATTGATGGTCAGGCCGATGCGATCGACCCGACCGTCGCGATCGATGACAACACGGCGAACAAGGGGCGTTACCTCAAGTGCCGACATGGTCCAGGGTTCACGCGGTGTTAGCGTCTGGTTTGCCAGCGACCACTGAGAAATCTGCGGCCCGTTAGCGTAGGTCAGCAGCAAATAATCAGGACTGAACACAACGCGGTCCGATGCCTGCCCGGTATGCCTGGCAATCAGCTGTGTGTAATCATCGCCGACGAGACTGGCGGCCCGGCGGCGGCGCACGGGCGTCGATACGATCAGGGCCTCCAGGACAGCAAGCAACGCTGCGTCGCGATTTTCATTCCTCAGCGCCCTGGCGACCTGCCCGTCCCAGAATCCGGCAACAAGATTGTCCGCAAAATCATCTGCGTTTGGCAGGCGTCGCGCCAGTTGATCGATTTCCATCATTGCGGCGCGGTTTTCTGCAAGTCTCGCCCTGTTTTGCAGAAATATTCGAAAAAGGCGATCGGCCGAATCGGCATGTCCCGGAAACGAATGCAGATTCCTGTACGCGACTGCAGCGGTCCCGGTCGCCACTGTCGGCGAGGACATCACGCGTACATATGGCCGCGGCAAGATTTGTGTGTACCAAAACGGAATGGCGACAAAAATCAAAATAATCCCGATGGCGATCGCCGGGCCGCGCCAGTGCAGTGAGAGATTTTCATTCGCCCAGCGCGCGGTAAAAACTGACTCGTAAAGCCGGTTCCGAATCTTGAGCATGCCGTCATCAGCGGCAACGATCAGACCGATGGCCATAAGCCGTCGCTGCAGAGGCGACTCCAGGTCGGTTTCCGTTGCGACGCCCTTGCGTATTTGACCCAAGAGATTTAACAGGGCCTCAGCGTACTTCTTGTCGCCCGTGACCTTCCGGTGTATTTGACTCATGTGCGGTTCGCTGTGGAAGGCGGCGCGGCCTGCAAGTTGCTGCATGGCAATGCGATCGACATGCGCTTCGATGTTTCCGGATACGCGCTCGCGCGCAACAGAGCGGGCGAGTTTCTGACTCAGGTATGGCTGCCCGTTCGTCCAGTAATATATTCTGTCCAGTGCGGCTTTGGCGTCCGCTACCGACAAATTCAACTCGTTGGTGAACAGATCGAGGTCAGCCCGCGTAAAGTCGGTCAGCTCAACCGGATGTGTAATCGTGAACGGCGAGAGATTCGCGTCTTTAACCAGGCTCGTCGGATCGCACTCACCGACCAATACGAAACTGAGCCGGGAGAAGTCAGGCTCGGTAATCCGGGCATTGTGCGCCGCGCGAATACTGGCCAGCAGCTGCCCTGCGAACGGAAGCTCGGCAACACATTGCACTTCGTCGATAAATACGACAATGCGTTCGGAGATGTTTTGCAGGATAACCTCGACATAAAATTCGACGAGACGTTGCCGATTGCTCAGAAAGGATTTGTCCTGCCACCAGGCCTGCAGGTCGATCTTCAGCCGCAGCTGTCGCAACAAGCGATAGGCGATGCTGTAATACCAGCGGCCCGCGTCGCTGCCGCCGTCACGCTCGCTTATTTGCGCGAGATCGATAATCGCGACTTTGAATCCGTTGTTTTGCAGCCTGGCGGACGTCGCAGCAATAAGACTGGACTTTCCCGTGCGATCCGGCGCAATGACATGTGCGTAGCCCCCGGAAACAAGGGTTTCGAAAAGTGTCTCATCAGCCGGTCGTCGGACATAGCCGGGCCTTACGGCGTGCAGCGGCACACCGACGCTGAAAAATTCACCGCTAGCGTCGGCCGATCCTGTTGAATACTGCTCTGAATTCTCTGACATCACTTAAGCTGCTGTGCGCGCGAACTGATAAGGTATTCTCTGCAATTTACGCCAACATCGCCACCAAATGATGCACACGCCGGACACATGAGATTGGCCGCTTTCGACTTTAAGTTATTGAAAAAGGACATTTTTGGCGAGGTGTCTTTACAAAATGGCGAGGCTGGCCTACGCGTGGTTCGTGACACGAGCAGGGCTCGCCCCTGGGCCAGATGGCTCGCGCGCCGGCTGTTGGCGCGCGAGGCGCGTGCCCTCGCTACAACGGATGGTATTGCGGGCATACCTGAACTATTGCGCGTTGCTACGGATACCTTGCAGCGCAGCTGGATTGCCGGCGAACCAATGCAGGAAAGCCGGCCCACCGACATCGGCTACTTTCGTGCGGCGGCGAAGCTCCTGCGGCGACTGCACCGACAAGGCGTCGTACACAACGATCTCGCAAAAGAGCCAAACTGGCTGGTCACCGAAAATGGTCAGCCCGGAATCGTCGATTTTCAGCTGGCCTGGTACTCCCCGAAGCGCGGACGCCTCTTTCGGCTACTGGCACGGGAGGACGTGCGACACTTGCTAAAACACAAGCGGACATATTGCCCAGAATATCTGACCGCGCGTGAGCGTGCAATCCTCGCCAGACCCACCGTGCCATCACGAATCTGGATGCGGGGCGGGAAACCCATGTACCATTTCATCACGCGCAGAATTCTGGGCTGGGCAGACCGGGAAGGCGCGAGCGATAGAACAGGCTATTAGAATAGCGGATGCTTGTTTCAGTATACTCCGGGCCGGCCGCAAAGAGAGGGTAGCAGTGGATTTTTGTCACAAACATAATCTTGTCAATCCGGATATAGTCGGCGCCGAAAGGCGTTTCGGCATTCGCGTAACACTGCCGCCGGCGGATACGCTTGCAAAACTGCTCGGAGACGACTGGGAACTGCTCCATTGGTATGCCAGTGAGGTCGAGCGGGACACAGCATTTGACCAGATGGCAAAAAGACATGGTTATTACCGGAGCACCGACAATCCCACCCAGGTGCTCGAAAAAATTATCCGATAAATGAACGCGGAAATGGTGCCGGGCGCCAAGAATGCATTTATCTTGGCGGTACGCCGAGAAACAGATAAAAACTGGAATCGCCTCCCTCTCCGATACCTGCGGCCAGAAACAAGGGCCCCAGGTAGGTATCGATACCCGCGAACAGGCTGCCGTTGATGATCAATGAGTCGGTGCTGATGTCGGACCGGCTCTGCCACACGTTGCCGGCCTCGATCGATGCTCCGAAATACAACGGCATATCTAACAAGCCGCCGGTGTCACCCGATCGCCGGTAATAGACGAGCCGTGCAACCCCTGCATGAGGCCCGCTGATTTCGCCCCGGCCGAGACCCGACAATCTCAAGAAGCCGCCAAGAGGAAAGAATTCCCGAATCGTGTCATCCGAATCGAGTGTCGTTGCAAAACTGAGCCCGAACAACAAGGAATTCCGCCCGGACGTCCGCACCGACGTCAACTCTGTTTCAATCGTATCGAGCCTGACGTCAGCACCGAATCCCGGCCGCGACAGATCCCACTCCACGTCGATGCGCGTGCCGTGCAAGGGGAATTGGGCATTATCCAGTGTGTCGAATCCGAATCGCGCAAACAGGCCGCCGGTATCAAAGTCGATGTTGGGCAAAGACGGATCGCCTACTTTCAACCTGGCCTCACCGATGCCCCGCTGCACGCC
>SMUX01273366.1_pt1 | contig 11959 bp, 8 predicted proteins | sample 2456431 | NCBI WGS metagenome assembly SMUX01 (sample SAMN11095930, study PRJNA526329) | marine sediment metagenome | biome: Marine sediment; feature: Surficial sediment; material: Deep marine sediment; isolation source: Hadal surficial sediment | place: Pacific Ocean | collected 2014-11 | depth 0-1... | reverse complement strand
CTCCTTGGCCTGGTCTTTGGAAACACTGTCTACGCTATCAGCATCGTCCTGGCCGCCTTCATGGGCGGTCTTGCCCTGGGGAGCTATCTGGGCGGGAGGTGGGCCGACCGGCTGAGGCGCCCCCTTTTTGCCTATGGCCTTTTGGAGGTGGGGATTGGTGCCTACGGCCTTCTCTCTCCTTTCCTTTTGGAGGGTGTAGGAACCGTTTACCAGATCGTGGCTGGAGCTTGGGTCTTCCCTCACCCGGGGGCCTATCTGATCCGCTTTCTCCTCGCCATCCTTGTCCTATTTTTCCCCACCTTCCTCATGGGTGTAACATTTCCCCTCTTGAGCCGACGCTTCGTACCACGGGTCGACATGGTGGGTCATCGGGTCGGATGGCTCTATGCCCTGAACACCTGGGGGGCAGTGGTTGGCGCCTTCTCTGCAGGCTTTCTCCTGTTTCCTACTGTCGGTCTTGTCTGGACGATTCGGATGGCGGCTATCATCAATTTCATCATCGGGTTGATCGCTTTCCTCCTGGAGCGCACTACCTCTCCCGCCGAGTTCTCGACACGACCGGTAACGACGCCCGAATCCTTCCAGCCCTTGCCCAAAGATGTCCAACTAATTTTGGTGGCATTCGCCCTGTCGGGCTTTACCTCCTTTCTCTACGAAGTCGCCTGGACCCGAGCACTCGTGCTCATTCTTGGGAGTTCCATTTACGCCTTCAGCACGGTGTTGACCACCTTTCTGATCGGAATCGCCGCAGGGAGCCACCTCTACGCAAGTATTTGGGCCCATCGGCCAGCGACAATACGAAGATTTGCCTGGCTGCAGATAGGAATTGCCGCCACCGCTTTCGTTATTCTTCCCCTCTTCGAGCGTCTTCCCCTTCTCTTCCTGGCCCTGTTCCCCCTCACCTCTCCCTCCCACACTCTTCTCCTGGGCGCGAAGTTCTTTATCTCCTTCCTGGTCATCTTCCCATCCACCCTCTTCATGGGGGCTACGATGCCCTGTGTGGTACAGATGATCTCTCATCGCCAGGCATCCGTTGGGAGCGACGTGGGTATTGCGTACAGCTTTAACACCCTCGGGAACATTCTGGGTGCGATCATCACAGGGTTCTTTCTCGTCCCGATCTTAGGAATCCAGTCGAGTATCAAAGTGGGAATTCTGCTGAACGTCTATCTCGGCCTTTTTTGCCTCTGGGTATGGGCCAGATCTGTCTCTGCCTTCACCCGGAGCGCAGTCGCTCTTTTTGCTCTGTTGGCCTGGATCCCTTTGCTCACCTTCCCCCCATGGGACCCTATGGTGTTGAACAGCGGGGTAGCCGTCTATCCCAAGACCTATTTGAGGCAACTGCGAGAGGGGAAGCCGTTTCGGAGAAACGGGACCGTCATCTACCACAGGGAAGGACTCAACGGAACCGTGGCAGTCATCCAGGACGGCAAGGCGCGATTTTTGATCGTTGCGGGGAAGACTGACGCAAGCACGTCGGCGGACAAGATCACACAGCTCATGTTAGGACATATCCCTCTCCTCTTGCATCCCAAGCCAGAGTCGGTCCTGGTGGTGGGCCTGGGTTCCGGAATGACTGCCGGGGCCATTGCCCAGTACCCTATCAACCGACTAGACATCGTTGAGATTGAGCCGGCTGTAGCTGAGGCCTTTCGGTTCTTCCTTACGGAGAATCGCCACGTCTTACAGGATCCTCGGACCCGCCTGATTCTCGAAGATGCGAGAAACTTTGTGGGGTGGTCATCCGAGAAGTATGATGTCATTGCCTTGGAGCCTTCTAACCCGTGGATGGCGGGTGTGGCTAGTCTTTACACAGTCGAGTTCTTTCAAGATCTCAAGCGCCTGCTGAAACCCCGTGGGATCGTGGGACAGTGGATCCACGGCTACAATCTCTGGCCACAGGATTTTCAGATGATCGTGCGGACCTTTCTCCATGTCTTTCCTCACACCACCATATGGAACCCTTCCGATAATGACTACCTCTTGATCGGCCACTCTGCTCCGTTCGTTTTCCGCTCGGGGGAGATTGAGCAACGCCTCGAGACCATGCCGGGTGTTAAGAGTGACCTGTTGAGCGTCAGCGTTCGGTCTCCTCTCGGTCTCCTCTCCTTTTTCGTTCTGACCCCGGACGATGCGGCCGCCTTCGCCCAGGAGGGCCCACTGAACAGAGATGATCTCCCCCTATTGGAGTTTTCTGCCCCCAAGGCCCTGCATAGCAATACCGCTGAGGTGAACGTTCGCCTATTGAACGCCAGCCGCAGAACCCGCTTTCCGCCCGTCGATGGCGTCCCTCCTTCTCGCCTGGACGAGACAGATCTCTTGTACGAGTGGAGCCTTATCGCCATGGTGAAGGGGAACCTGACGGAGGCCTTCGATTATTTGAACCGGATCCTGGCCAAGGAGCCGCGCCATGCAGGGGCCTACCTTCACCGCGGGCAGATCTTCGTCGCTAAGAAGCAGCATTTCCGGGCATTGGAAGATTTTCGCAGGAGCATCAGCATCGATCCTCAATTTGCCCTTGCCCACTACCAGCTGGGACTTCTCTATCTCCGCCAAAAGCTCCCGGGAAAGGCCGTGGCGAGTTTGGAGGCGGCCGTAAAGATTGACACCGACAACCCTCTCTTCCAACGTCGGTTGGGAGACGCCTATCGAAAGCAAAAACGATTTTCCGAGGCGGCCAAATACTATCAATCTTCCCTGAAGAAAGATCCCCAGAATGCCACCACCCTGGATGTCCTAGCCTTCTGTTACCTCCAGATGGGGGAGGTGGAACAAGCACTCTATTTTTATCGACAGGCACTCAGCCTCAATCCCTCGGACCTTAAGGTTCGCCGACATCTGGTTCGGGCTTACGAGAAGGCAGGAAAGCTCGATGTGGCCCTCCAGGAACTAAAAAGGATAGTTAAGGCCTACCCTACCGATGCCTCAGCCTATGTTGAGATGGGTCGGGTCTATCTCTTGAGGGAAGATCGCAGCAGAGCAAGGGGGTCCTACCAAGAGGCCCTGAAGATCGATCCGCAGAATTTTGCTGCGCTCCGGCAACTGCAGAAGCTAAAATAGAGCATCTATACCGGCAAATGGGTATCAGATGATTGGGTAACACCAGATCCAGTACCATTTCAACATCAAACGTAGTCATCTCGATAGCGGCTCGAACCATAGTAAATGGGCTCGTGTGGCTTATCCTCTATTTTTAAGATCTCGATAACCACAATTTCCACCCCTTGAAGAGTTAAGCTGAAGCGGACTCGACTTTTCATCAAGCCTAGTTTTAACGTTCTCTTACAGTTCGAAAAGGGCGACTTACTAAGGAGTTCATAAGTAAGTGGCCATCAAGCAACCGAGGGGCGAGTCCTGAAGAGCGCGGGCACATCCCCTTCGGGATTGCAAATTTCAGATTTCAAATTGTACATCTGAGATTTGAAATTCCGAGCGTAGCGAGAATCAGGCGGCCTACAAGGCAGAGACCCATTGACCGTGCTCGGAAGGGCTCGGCCCGAGGGATACGCACCTTCGAGAAAACGTCACAAGTCAAGATACTAATCAACTAACTGATAGTTGCTTCTTGTCTGACTCGACATTCTGATTCTTTTAACTTGACTTGGTCGACGGCCTTGCAATATAGCCTACCATTATGGCTGCTCAGAGCTGCGCAGCACCACAGATTCTCCGTAGGACTTTAGGAGGGCTAAGGGGCTTCACACTTTTAGAAGTCCTGGTTGCCCTGGCTCTAGTCACCATTCTGGCAGCAATCTCCGTCCCTCACTGGACGACCCTATTACCCACCTATCGTCTTCGCAGCGCCGCTCGCCAGCTTCACTCCGACCTCAGCAGGATCAAGATGCAGGCGGTGTCAGAAACTGCTCGCTTTCGTCTTAATTTTTCGGCCTCGAAATATTCCGTTGAGAAATATGACGGCACCACGTATCGGCCAATAGGCGAGGATAGGTCTCTCCCCAAGGGGATTGATATCAGGAGCACGACAAGATCGAGCCTAGGGTTTACCCCTCGGGGTACAGCGACTCCAGGCACTGGGGGGACGGTGAAGCTATGCAACAGCAAGGACGCAGGAATCAATGTAGTGGTTAGCAGCACGGGGCGAATCCGCATCTGTACACCAAATAGCTGTAATGGAACGTGCTAACCCCGAACCGAATAAAGATCGAAGGCCACCCCCGTTTCGCCGCGAGGATTGGGCCTTCCCTCGGTATCTGTTTTTGCATTGCGTGCGGAGGGTAAAATCTAGGATCGGGGCTAAGAGAGGGATCATGAGGTCGCATCTGATCGGCCGAGAGGAGGGCTTTACCCTCAATGAAGTCCTTGCCTCCATTGCATTGATCAGCATAAGCATTTTGGGTTTCTCTCTCAATACAATGAGCGTCATCCGAGGTAATTATATAAGCAAGAACGTCACGACCGCCACTTTTCTTGCTCAGGATAAATTAGAGCAGCTTAAGTCCCTGGCTACCTTGTCTGATCTGGGCAACTGCGCCGATCCTCCCGAAAAGGATATCACCGCTACTGGATCAGCAGGAGGAATCTATGGTCGTTGCTGGACCATAAAAGACTCTCCTCTTGGAGCAGGGTTAAGGGAGATCACGGTGACCGTACGCTGGACAGATTATCTTAGTCGCAAGGTGACTCTGTCGACTCTGGTCTTTACGGAATAGGGAGGCCTAAGTGAAAATGGTCTTTTGGGGCAGGGGAGGATTCACCACGGCAGAAGTTCTCATGGCAGCCCTCTTCGGCATGATTGTCATGGGCGCTCTTTACGGTTTTTATCAGGAGCAACTATATAGCCTTCTCACCCAAGAAGCTAAAACCGCGACGCTGGAAGATGGACGGGGGGCCTTGGATATCATGGTCAGGGATCTCAGAAATGCAGGATCGTGGGGAACGGGGGTAGTACCTTCGGGGTGCTCAAGAGTGGTGACCGCTACGCCAACAGCAATCAGGATCCAGGCGGACCTCGATGGCAGCGGTGACTGCAATAGCGCTACCGGTGAGGATGTTACTTATGATCTCTCGGGCGCAACTTCCACCTGTCCGGGCTCTATTATCAGGCGAAACGGGACTTGCCTGGTCGCCAATGTAGTGACCCCCGTCGCAGGGAGGCTCTTTTCCTATTATGACCGCGACGGGGTGGAGCTGGGCGATAATCCCCCACCTGCCGGTATTGAACGAGTCAAGATCACATTCGGCATAAAGGTGGCTAACCCCGATCCGAAGGCCAGAGGTGCTAACCCTGATGTCACTTCCATTCTTTCCTCTAGTGTAGGGTTTAGAAACTAATGCCGTTTCATCTTGGTGAAGGTTTGTTGTGAGGCTGAAAGGAGATAGCCCTGAATAGTTGAAATGATACCAGGAGACCTTACAGATGCCTTTTAAGAGATCGCTGAAAGATGAGCGAGGGGTTATTCTAGTAATTACCCTCTTGATCATAGCGCTGCTCATTGGGGCTGGCGCTGGGGCTATGGCCTTGGTCCAGACCGACCTCAAGATAAGCGCCAACCTTAAGAACGGGACGCAGGCTTTCTATCTGGCCGAGGCAGGGATTGAATGGGCTAAGCAACAGATTAAGAATGCCGCGGCAAACCCTCCATATCTTATAAGGACCACCCAGAACCTGTATCCCGGCACGTTTACCGTTCATTTCGAAGAACCAACCAAAGTGACCAAGTTGAGTTCTACTGTTGCGGTCCAGTCGACAGGGACCTTTGGGAGGTCTTCAAGCATTGTTCAGGCATTAGTTACGAAGACCTATCAGCTTGCCGATGCCGCCCTTAGCATAAGGGGAGATGAGTTGGACGCAGTGTTCAAGGGAAAAACCTTTTTAGTGGACGGAAAAGACTACAATCCGGCGACAGGGGAACTGGTAGAGGGGACTCAATCTCGGTTTGGCATTTCGGTTGCCAGCTTGAAGGCCAAAAGTGCCGTAATCGATGAACTGAGTGGCCAACAGGCCAGCCGTGTCGTAGGCAAAGGTGGGACCACGCCTAGTGTAGAAAAGACCAGTTTTCTATCCTCAGATGAGGTGGCGCGGATTGCTAATGATCTGTGCAACGCTCCTGGGGCGATCGTGCAAGGTATTGTTTCAAGCGGCACTCTTAGGATTTCGGGAAATACAACCTACGGAACCAGAGGCTCACCCGGGCTTTACTGTTTTAATGGATCGGCAATCCTGGGAGACAAGGTGGATATTGAAGGTAATTTCAATGGGGCCGGGATCCTTGTCGTGCGAGATGCCGACCTGGTAGCTAGCGATAATTTTCATTGGGAGGGAATAATCATTGTGAGTGGGACCGGTGTCGGTTTTAGGGTTAAAAGGAAGGGAGATAAGAACATATTCGGGTCACTGATGATTAATGAAAGAGGTACGGATACGGAGACGGGGACAGAAGAGATAAGGCTGGAGGGGGCAGTGAAGCTGAGGTATAGCAGCTCCGCCCTGACCATTGCGGCAGAGCTCTTTCCCCTCTCGGCCCTGGAGCCGATTTATGGGTCCATTCCGTCCTCACTTGAGCAGAAGTATTGGAGGACAGTGACAGATTAGCTCTGTCTCCGCACAAAAAGACCACCTGCCCGAATTGTTTATCCCCTGTTTGAAGGCTTGGAAGTCGGCGGCTCACATGGACCGTGGGAATATCCTTGATTCCTTCCACCCAGTTACAGTCCAGGTCGAGGGTGGAGCGGATTTAGGACAATGTGAGTAAGGGCCTAGGCGGCAACCATCTAACAGTTAAGGAAAGATTAATTTTTTCATTGACATTCCAAGTAAGAAAGGTTATCCCGTGGGAAATTTTTTTACCCATGATTCTAATGTTGCGCAAAAAGAGACGAGACAGGGCATCCTTCGGTGCCAATGCTTTTTTCATTGGACTCTTTCTCACCCTGCTCTGGCTGGTCACACCAATCCAACCGTCAGGTGCAACCCCACTTAAACAACCCGCCAATGGAGTCACGAAGGAAAAAGGGGCAACGCACCCGCCCATAGAATCGCTCGATACCCTAGAGCAGATCATTTACCGAATCAGGCGGGGAGACACTCTCGCGAAGATTTTAAAGCCATACGGATTGTCCGGGGAGGAGCGGGAGCTATGGTTTCGCTCCATTCGAAAACACTACTCTCTGAGAAGGCTCCGTACAGGAAAAGAGATCTATCTCTACTTCAGTAAAAATGGCTCGAATGGGGCAGGGGAAAGCAACGGAAGGCATCTGAAGGCCTTGGAACTCGAACTGGGCGATGACAGGGTCTTAACCTGGAAGCGAGAGAATCAAGGGATTGTCTTTCGGAGGCGAGAGAGACCCTATGAGACTGAAGTTAAGGCCGTTGCTGGAACCATAACGGATTCGCTTTATGAGAGTGGAGTTCGTTTGGGGATCCATCTCGCAGTTATCTCCCAGTTCGTGGACATCTTTGCCTGGGATGTAAATTTTCACACCGACGTCGGACCGGGAGATTCCTTTAAAGTCCTCTACAAGAAAAGGTATCTGAAGGGAAGCAATAAAAATGAAACCTTTCGCATATTGGCCGCGGCCCTGATCAACAGAGGAAAGAAACGCTTCGCCTTTTACATTGAAAAAGAGAACGGAACAGGTAACTACTATGACCTCGAAGGGAGATCCCTTGCCCGCACTTTTCTCCGCTACCCCGTTGAGTTTAGCCGTATCAGCTCCACATTCTCCCATGTCCGCATTCACCCGATTCTCAAGACCAAGCGTCCTCACCGCGGAGTAGACTTCGCCGCAAGGGCGGGAACGCCGGTCCGTGCCGTAGCAGACGGCAGGATCACCTATGCTGGTTGGAAAAGGGGTGGCTATGGTAAGTTCATTGAGATTCAACACGGTTCTGTATTCAGGACTTACTACGCCCATCTTCGGGGATTTGCCCGAGGGGTAAGAAGAGGGACCAGGATTAAAAAGGGACAGGTCATCGGCTATGTGGGCTGTACAGGCCGCTGTACAGGCTCCCACCTCCATTTCGAACTCTACAAAAACGGGAAGTACACGAATCCCCTCAAGATGATGCTCCCGGTGAGAGAGAGGATTGAGCCGGCCTTACAGAACATTTTTGAAAACGCTAAACAACTCTTCCTCACAGAGCTAGCTGATAGCCATCCTTACTGATCTCCACACCGTTCCAGAGGTTTTATTCGCCCCCGACTTTCCGCTATCCTGTCATCATTCATCATCAATCCTGCCTCGGGCTCAGCAGGGCGACAGTGAAGGACGTTGGGGGAATTCTTCATAAATGGATAAGGCCGTAATCTTAAGCACCGGGGATGAGCTGATTACCGGAAGGGTTGTCGATACCAACTCATCTTTTATTGCAGATAAGCTCATTGCTCTGGGGCTCGGTGTCGTGGCCATCCTGAAAGTCGGGGATGATAAGGAAAGACTACTGTGGGCGCTACAGCATGGGGTCGAGATTGGAGAGCTGGTCATCGGAACAGGGGGTCTAGGACCGACGGTGGACGATCTCACTACCAAGACGGTAGCAGAATTCCTCGGCCAGGAACTCGAACTCCACACAGATGTGGCTGAAGCCCTGAAACGGAGATTTGAGTCACGAGGACGGCCGTGGACCCAAAACAACCTGAAGCAGGCCCGTTTCCCCGAAGGGGCATGGCTGATTCCCAATCCGCAGGGAACCGCCCCAGGTTTTCGAATTAGGACCCGGGGCCAGAAATGGCTAATCTGGCTTTCCGGGGTGCCCATAGAGATGATGGAGATGATGCATCAAAGCGTGCTTCCCTGGATCAAGCAGGAGAGAAAAGTGGACGCGGAGATATCCGCCTGCACCTTCAAAATCTACGGCTTGACGGAGTCCAAGCTAGATGAGATATTGAAGCCGATTGATCTCCCCGAGGGTGTGCGGCTCTCATTTCGTGCCCATTACCCCGATCTCTCTTTGCGCTTGACGGTCAAGGGCGGTAAAGAGAGTATAGAAATATTTCAGGGGCTGAGAAACCGGATTCAGGAATTCATCCAGCCATACATTTATGGCGATGGGGATGAAACTCTGGAGGAGATTGTTGGTGAGCTGCTACGGAAAAAAGGATGGACCCTGGCCCTGGCCGAGTCTTGCACGGGCGGCTATATCAGCCATCGGATTACGAGTGTACCCGGGTGCTCCGATTACTTTAAGACCGCAGCCGTCGTTTACTCCAATGAGGCCAAGATAGACCTCCTGGGGGTCAAGAAGTCGATGCTGGAGCAGTATGGCCCTGTTAGCAGAGAGATAGCCTTACAGATGGCCCAGGGAATCAGGAGACAATCAGGGGCAAGTCTTGGACTTGGCGTCACAGGAATCGCAGGACCCACAGGGGGAAGTCCTGAACTTCCGGTAGGTACAGTCTGGATCGGAATGGCTCAACCACAGGGGGACGAGACCCGCTGCTTTCATTTTCAGGGAGATCGGGGACGTGTGATTCAAGGCGCCTCGCAGGCCGCCCTCCACTGGCTAAGGACAGCCCTTCTCTAAGGCGAGACTCGGCAGGCAGTGATTCGCGCTTTTGTTGGAGTCCGGATCGACCCGAAGATGACCCAGAAGATCTCTGAGGTTCAATCACAACTGACGCGGAGCCTCACGGGCATCCGTTGGGTCGTGCAAGAAAATCTTCACTTTACCCTTAAATTTCTTGGGGCTGTCGAAGAAGAGAAAATCACCTCCATTATCAAGGCAGTCGGACGGGTCGTCCGTCCTGCCCAACCTTTTTCACTTACGGCTGGAGGGATAGGAGTCTTTCCTGATATAAGAAAGCCCAGGGTGCTTTGGGTCGGGTTGGAGGCCCAGGGGCTCCAGACGCTGTCTCAAGAAGTGGAAGCAGCCCTTGAACCCCTTGGCTTTGCCCCGGAAAAAAGGGGATTTAAGCCGCATCTGACCATTGGACGGTGGCGCAACTTCACAGCTAAAGCACAAAGGCTTAAAGAAGAAATCGATCACTGGAAAGACCATGACTTTGAGCAGTCGAGGGTAGAAGAGGTGGTCATTTTTCAGAGCATCCTCAAACCAAACGGCGCCGTCTACTCCCCACTACAGATTATAACTCTTGGCACTCAAGCTGATCTGTTCGAGAAAATTGAATGAGTGCGATTACTCAACCCCGATCCGAAATAAACTCGCAGGTCACAGGAGCGCTTGGCCCGCAAAAGTGGACCCTTTTCGAGATATGGTGAGACTCACTCTCAGCGCCCCTATAGCGAAGTTGATGGGCAACCATTCAGGCTCGTTGCGATTGGTGCTGAAGCAGTCTTTTTGCACACTCCTAGCTGGAAGAATTTCGGATCGGGGTCAATGCAAACTAAAAAACGCAAATATCAAAATGGAAATTGTAAGGATTGGAGAACGTAAAAAATTAATGGTTTGATTATTAGGATACCCCGCGGCTTGCCGCGGGTACATTGCAGACCTGCCTGCACAGGCAGGTGGGGTTTCCCCAGTGGAGTCGCAGTCCATTACTCCACAGGGGGGGAGAAGCGGCAGCTCTTCCGTTTGGTCGACCACGGGGTTTAAAACTTGTGGTCGTTATAATTTGAATTTGCAATGAGCCGAAGGCTTGGCAAAGGAGAAATATTATGGATTTGAATCGACAGAAGGCAATTGATCTTGCGGTAAGCCAAATTGAAAAGCAATTTGGCAAAGGGGCAATTATGAAGCTCGGTGAGGGAGGCGTGATCAAAGACATTGCCGTCGTCTCGAGCGGTTCTTTTGGCTTAGACATTGCCCTGGGAATTGGCGGCATCCCCCGAGGAAGGGTGATCGAGATCTACGGCCCCGAGGCCTCCGGGAAAACCACCCTGGCACTTCACATAGTTGCCGAGGCCCAAAAGCTAGGAGGGCTGGGAGCATTTATCGATGCAGAACACGCCCTTGACCTCGCCTACGCCAAAAGGCTGGGGGTGAAAACGGACGATCTTCTGATCTCCCAACCCGACCATGGAGAGCAGGCCTTGGAAATCACAGAGACCCTGGTGCGCAGCGGGGCCATCGATGTCCTGGTCATCGATTCGGTTGCCGCGCTGGTGCCGAGAGCCGAAATTGAGGGAGAGATGGGAGACTCCCACATGGGGCTCCAGGCCCGTCTCATGTCCCAGGCGCTCCGCAAGTTGGCTGCGACGATCTCACGCTCTAACGCCATCGTGATCTTTATTAACCAGATTAGGATGAAGATTGGTGTAATGTTTGGAAACCCGGAGACCACAACCGGGGGCAATGCCCTTAAATTCTATGCCTCCCTACGCTTGGATATTCGGCGCATCGGCGCCATCAAAGACGGGGACACGATCATCGGTGGCCGCACCCGGGTGAAGGTAGTAAAAAACAAACTCGCCCCGCCCTTCAGGGAGGCAGAGTTCGATATCCTCTTTGGCAAGGGTATCGCACGGGAAGGGGAGCTGGTGGACCTGGGAAGTGAGATGGGGATTTTGGAGAAGAGCGGGGCCTGGTATTCCTTTAACGGGGAGAGGATTGGCCAGGGCCGCGAGAACGCCAAGGAGTTCCTGAGGCAACATCCCGAAGCCGCAAAAGAGCTGACTGCGAGGGTACTGGAAAAAGCCTCGATCAAGCCACCGGAAATGGATCCCGGCACGCAGGAAAAGAAGGACAAGACCAGGGGGAGATGAAAGGTGGGACGTCAGAGGAAGCACTAAAGTGTGCCTTCAGGTTTCTCGGTTATCGAGCCCGCAGTGAAGAAGAGGTTCGGGTCAAACTTGCCCAATTGGAATTTTCGGAGCAGAGCATCAAGGCCGCCCTGGAGAGACTCCGTGTGCTGAATGTCCTGAATGATGAGGATTTCGCCCGAGGCTGGGCCCTGGACAGCGCAAAGGGCCGTGAATATGGACCCTTGCGCATCGAAAAAGAGTTGAGGCAAAAGGGTATTTCAAGGTCTCTCATTCGCCCTATTCTTGAGGAGGCCTTCGCCGGGCAGGGGGAAAAAGAGAGGGCAAGAAGGCTCTT
>SMUX01339364.1_pt1 | contig 11969 bp, 10 predicted proteins | sample 2456431 | NCBI WGS metagenome assembly SMUX01 (sample SAMN11095930, study PRJNA526329) | marine sediment metagenome | biome: Marine sediment; feature: Surficial sediment; material: Deep marine sediment; isolation source: Hadal surficial sediment | place: Pacific Ocean | collected 2014-11 | depth... | reverse complement strand
CGTTAATAAAATAATGTAAGCTGGAGATCTAAATACGTTTTTCATGGTTGGAGAATTTAAATTAGTTATCGTATAAAACCGTAAAAGAAACAACCCGGAGCAGGACTGTCAAATATCTTTCTATAACATATAGAAGCATCACCATAAGTATTTTTAAATTACATGTAAAAAATACTAAGATACATTATAAATTATGAAAAGGCAACGGAGATTTTTCCCCTTTTCCTAAGGGATTTATCCTGTTATTATTTATTCTCCGAAGAAAAATTGGTGACTAAAAAAGGTTAATATGGATAATTAAGATTGAACAATGTTTGTATGGGCATAACCCGATTTCTTCTATCTTTGAATACATGTTGAATAAAACAATTCTAGATATAATTGATCTTTCCATTTCCTTCGGGAATAAAAAAAATCTCCTGGAGGTTGTTCATGCTATATCATTTTCTATTTCCGAAAATGAAATTCTAGGGATCGTAGGGGAATCGGGCTCAGGAAAATCTGTCACTGCTTTGGCTTTGATGGGGCTACTTCCGAAGAAAAACACTCAAATTACAGGCGAAGTTATTTTTGAAGACAGAAATTTATTAGCAGAAAACGACAAAATTCTCCGTGCGATCCGTGGAAATAAGATCGCTATGATCTTTCAAGAACCCATGAGTGCCTTAAACCCTTCGCTAAGATGTGGGAAACAAGTTTCAGAAATACTTCAACACCATTTAAAACTATCGTTTAACGAAGCAAAAAAAGATACTATTTCCCTCTTTGAAAAAGTAAAACTGCCACTCCCTCATCAAATGTATAATAGTTATCCACATCAAATAAGTGGCGGGCAAATGCAACGTGTTATGATCGCCATGGCGATCGCGTGCAAGCCCAAATTGCTCATTGCAGACGAACCCACAACCGCTCTGGATGTAACGGTACAAAAGGAAATTCTTCGATTACTGAAAGAACTTCAAAAAGAAACAAGGATGAGTCTGATTTTTATTTCACACGATCTGAATTTGGTTTCTGAACTTGCTGATAGGGTTCTGGTAATGTATGAAGGAAATATCGTTGAAGAAGGCGATGTTCTTTCTGTATTCAAACATCCGAAAGCTAAATATACCAAAGCATTATTATCTTCACGCCCCACTTTGCAAAAGCGATTGAAAAAACTGCCGACCATCGCTTCTTTGGAAGACAAAAGTTTTATACCAAAAGAAATCACTGCTCAGCAACGGGCCTTTCGGCATAAAAAATTATACACTAAACAACCGTTACTTGAAGTGCATAATCTCAGTAAAGAATATTATACCAACATGGGTCTTTTTAAACCAAAGCGGGTGGTAAAAGCCGTAAACAATGTTAGTTTTAGTGTCTTTGAAGGAGAAACCATGGGATTGGTGGGGGAGTCGGGTTGTGGAAAATCTACCTTGGGTAAAACAATTTTACAATTGGAGAAAGCGTCTGCAGGGAAGATCTTATATCGTGGAAAGGATCTAACCCGTTTAAATAGTTCAGAGATCAGGTTGATTAGAAAAGAAATACAGTTTATATTTCAGGATCCATATTCGTCATTAAATCCACGATTCTCTGTGGGCGAAACATTGATCGAGCCAATGAAGGTTCACGGTATAGGCACTTCTAAAAAAGACAGAAAGGAAAAAGCCATGCAATTGCTAGAACGTGTGGGACTGAATGAGTTCTATTTTTCACGTTATCCCCATGAACTCTCAGGAGGGCAAAGGCAGCGTGTTGGGATTGCACGTACGATAGCAATGGAGCCTAAATTGGTCATCTGTGATGAGTCGGTTTCGGCACTGGATATTTCCGTTCAGGCCCAGGTACTGAACTTGCTGAATGAGCTGAAAGAGGATTTCGGATTTACGTACATATTCATATCACACGATTTGGCGGTCGTAAAATTTATGGCAGATCAATTACTCGTGATGAAAGAAGGAAAAATTATAGAGCTGGGTGATGCAGATGAGATCTACGCCAATCCCACTAAGGAGTATACAAGGACATTGATCGATGCGATCCCTAAGGGAAGGTAATTTCAAAATTCGTTCCCAACGATGAGATGACAACAATTTAGTCCATAAAAAAAGCCCGTTCTAACCTCACAAAGAACGGGCCAACCTTTATCTGAATCGTTGCAGATTTAGGAGTAAAAGTATTATTATACAATTCACATTAACAAAAAAACTTTCTTGGCTATATAAAATAAATTACGAACTAGTTGTAATGTATCTTTAAATGTTTTGCTTATAACTTTCATAATAGCTAAGGCTTAATTAAATTAGGGACTACTAAAATGTATAAAATATTTACATAAATCGTTCAAACGCATTGTTTTTCGATGAAATGCACTGTTTTTTAACAGTTCTACTATGAATTGCTAATTTTTTGTAGGGAAAGACTTACTAAGTTGATAAATATAGTGAAAGATCCGATTTTCAAATTTGCATTTCGGGGATATTACCTTCTACAATCAGGTCTCCTTCGGTGGCTACTATTATTTCATCAACTGAAACGCCGGGTGCCCGTTCTAAAAGCTTGAAACAGTTGTCTTCTATTACCATAACGGCAAGATTGGTAACCACTTTTTTTACACAGTTTACGCCCGTTAAAGGAAGCGAGCATTTTTTGAGAAGCTTAGAAGCTCCTGCCTTGTTGGTATGCATCATCGCCACTATGATATTATCTGCTGAGGCGACCAGGTCCATAGCCCCTCCCATTCCTTTGACCATCTTCCCCGGGATTTTCCAATTGGCAATATCACCGTTTTGGGCCACTTCCATGGCGCCGAGTATCGTAAGGTCCATATGTTGCCCACGGATCATGGCAAAACTCATAGACGAATCAAAAAATGAAGCCCCGGGTAAGGCTGTGATCGTTTGTTTTCCTGCGTTGATCAGATCCGGATCCTCTTCTCCTTCAAAAGGAAACGGACCCATCCCCAACACGCCGTTCTCGCTTTGAAAATCCACATCAATATCATTTCGAACAAAATTAGCGACCAAAGTTGGGATGCCAATGCCCAGGTTCACATAGTAACCATCCTTTACTTCTTTGGCGATGCGTTGCGCTATCTGGTTTTTATCTAACATTTTTTATTAATCAATTTTGAAAATTTGACGATTACTTCCTTGTTGAGGATGAAATAATTTTACTCATAATCATAATTCTAGATCAACAATAATATTCTTTCTATCATCCCTCATTGTCCAATTGCTTCATTTTCAAATTGTCTCATTCTCAAATTAGTTAATCCCTTTTACGTACGGTTAAATTTTCGATCCGTTTTTCGTAGTTCTCACCTTCAAAAATCCGTTGAACAAAAATACCCGGAATATGAATTTCATTGGGATCAAGTTCGCCGGCAGGCAACAATTGCTCAACCTCAGCTACGGTGATCCCTGCCGCTCCACACATATTCGGATTAAAATTTCGTGCAGACCCGTTAAAAATAAGATTCCCGACGGTATCTCCCTTCCATGCTTTTATAAAGGCAAAATCTGCTTTAAAAGCGTTTTCCAGTATATGCATCTTCCCATTAAATTCGCGTGATTCCTTGCCTTCAGCTATTTCTGTCCCATAACCTGCGGGTGTATAAAAAGCAGGAATGCCACCTTGTGCCGCCTTGCATCGATGTGCCAAGGTTCCTTGCGGAATCAATTCCACTTCCAACTCCCCACTCAACATTTGCCGTTCAAATTCGGCATTCTCGCCCACATAAGAAGAGATCATTTTTTTTATTTGATGTTTCTGAAGTAAGAGACCCAATCCAAAATCATCCACTCCTGCATTATTCGAAATGCAGGTAACTCCCTTCACATTTAGTTTTACCAATTGGGCAATACAATTCTCCGGAATACCGCTCAACCCGAACCCGCCTAACATAAAGGTCATATCATCTTTCACACCTTCGCATGCGGCTTGAACATTCTCAACCGTTTTTGTGATCATCTGCTATAAAATTTCGATAAAAATACTGAAAAAAGGTTCCATAAAAAACCTCACAGTCTACAAATCCTGCGAGGGTTTGACATTCTCCATACCATCCGGGAAATTAAAAATCAAACTCGTCAACCGGTATTTCTCCGTCCTTGCCGATGTTCTGATTTTTAAAGTCTTCACAATTCGTTTCAATGGAAATATTTTCCGGTCCTTTGAAATTGTCCTGGGAAATATCAAGTGTTTCATCCGCATAACATTTCTTCATATATATTCCCCAAACAGGTAAGGCCATACTGGCGCCTTGGCCATAGGCGGTACTTCCAAAATGTGTAGCACGATCATCTCCTCCCACCCAAACTCCGGTTGCCAAATTTGGCACTATTCCCATAAACCAGCCGTCGCTATTATTTTGAGTGGTTCCTGTTTTTCCGGCAATGGGATTCTCAAATTCGTAGGGGTATCCGGTAATGATCCTCTTATACACAGGATATGAACTCCTCCATTTTCCCCGAAGTCTGGAACCGGAACCGGATTGGGTTACTCCCTGCAATAAGCTTACGGTTACAAATGCCGTTTCGTAGCTGATAACATCCTTGGTTTCAGGCACGTTCTGAAACAAAACAGTTCCGTTTTTATCTTCAATACGTTGCACCAATATGGGTTTTACATAGACTCCTTCATTCGCAAAAGTGCTATAGGCTCCTACCATTTCATAAAGGCTAACATCCGGAGTCCCCAAGGCAATAGACGGAACCTCAAGGATATCTCTTGTGTCTATCCCCATTTTCTCTACCAGATCAATGACAGGTCTTGGTCCAACTCTATAGATCAATCTGGCTGTGACAGTGTTTATCGATCTGGCTAAACCATCCTTTAAAGTGACCCATCCGCCATAATTCCCGTCGGAATTCTTTGGACTCCAATCCTTCGTATTTCCCATGGCCCCCGCGGGAATGGTAAAAGGCGTATTGGGTATTGTGTCACATGGTGACATGTGCATTTGGTCGATAGCCGTGGCATAGACAAATGGCTTAAAAGTGGAGCCGATCTGCCGTTTCCCTTTTTTTACCATATCATATTTAAAATGTTTATAATTAACCCCTCCAACCCATGCTTTTATCTCTCCTGTTTGTGGCGTCATAGACATGAGAGAAGCACGGAAAAATGATTTGTAATAGCGAATGGAATCCATAGGGGTCATCAAGGTATCGATATCACCTCCCCAGGCGAAAATGCGCATTTGGGTTTTCTTTTTGAAGCTTTCGATAATTTCTTTCTCAGGCTTTCCTTGTTTCTTCATAAGACGCCAACGGTCGCTACGACGCATGCCGGCGTTCATAATTCTATTGGTTTCCTCAACGGTAATATCCCGGAAAGGCGCTGTTTTATTATTTTTGTTTTGGCGGTCAAATTCTTTTTGAAGGTTAGCAATATGCTCATCGACGGCTTCTTCAGCATATTCCTGCATTTTGGCGTTGATAGTGGTATACACTTTTAATCCATCACTATTGATATCGTACAAAGAACCGTCTAATTTAGGATTGTCTTTTGCCCATTGCTTCATATACCCACGAATGTATTCCCGAACATAAGTACCAATTCCTTCATCATGATCCTGAGGTGTGAAGGTAAAATTCAAGGGCAATTGTTGCAGGGAGTCTTTACCTGCTTCGGTGATGAATTCATATTTTGCCATTTGCGACAAAACCACATTTCTTCTGTTCATAACCCCCTCCGGATTACGACGTGGGTTATATAAAGACGAGTTTTTAAACATCCCTACCAGCATGGCCGATTCTTCCACTTTTAGTTCATTCGGCGCTTTGTCAAAATAAATATGTGAAGCAGATTCGATGCCAATGGCCAAATTCAGAAAATCATACACATTAAAATACATGGTGATAATTTCATTTTTGGTATAACGCCGCTCCAATCGGGTTGCAATGATCCATTCTTTTATTTTCTGAATACCTCTCTCCCACTTATTTCTTGATACCTGATCTGTAAAAAATTGTTTTGCCAGTTGTTGAGAAATGGTACTTGCTCCACCTCTTGTGCCTAAAAACGCCATGGCTCTAACCGAGCCTTTCCCATCGATCCCCGCATGGTCATAGAACCGAACATCTTCTGTCGCGATCAAGGCGTTCACGAGATGTGCCGGTAGATCTTCATACTGAACCGGTGTTCTGTTTTCTTTGAAAAATTTACCAATGACCTCCCCATCTTCAGACACTATTTGAGTTGCCAGATCTTTTTCCGGGTTTTCAAGGCTGGTTTCATCAGGTAAACTTCCAAAAACCCCCCAAGAAGCTAAGAGAAACAACAGGAAAATTAGAAAAACTCCACCGGCTAAAATCTTCCAAAACGTCTTGATATGACGCTTCATCGAATCTTGTGACTTTTTCAAGCCTGCATTTTTCTTATTTTGTTTTGCCATGAGGAGTAGTTATCGATCGGTTGCTTCTTCTATGCTGTAACCAACTTCGGTAATGCCATCTAATTGGGTAACGCCATGGATCGAGCCATTATTGCGCACTGCCTGGGAAAGCCTGATGATATAATCCCCCGATTCAAAAAATGATACGTCCTCCTTGTACCATAGTTTGTTTTCTTTTACTGTACCGATCCCCGAACCCAACCAGGTGCCATCCGGATTTGCCATTCGATATTCCAGGGTATCTGTAATCGTTTTACCATGAGGAAACTCAATGGATGCGATTAAAAAAATATTGTTGTATGGATAATCGTTTGTATTCCGAAGATGAATAAACAGATCATACTTTTTTAATGAATCCAACCGGGGCACATGAAACTCCAACTCATCATTTTTGTTCCAATGGCCAGGCATATCTTGCATTTCACCGACTACCATTTTTGAATCACAGGAAACGATCATCAAAAGCAGCCCAATGACGACGATCGAGCTACGTAATATTCTTATGACGCCGATTTTGATTTTTGTTTCCGCCTTTACTAGGGTTTCTATTCTGATTTCTGCCACTGCCTTTGTTTTTATTCCGTCGTTTATTTCTTCTTTTAGGTTGATCAAAACGTGTCAGACTATCCTGTCCAACCACATTATTGAAAATCTCTTTGTCCGGAATTATCTTCTCTTCAATATAATCTTCTAGACTGGTTGCGTTTAGCCCTTTTTTGTTCAATGCGACGATCTCATTTACCTTCGCTACCTCCAACTCGTGCCAATTCATTCCTTCATTCTCATAGGAAAACCACATAAGGCCTTTGAAAATGTCTATCTTTTGGCATTGAGCACGGCCTTTTTCAGTATTCAATTTTATATCGGTTCGTGGAAATTCATCCAGAGCCTCTAAATAGGTGTCCAACTCGTAATTGAGACAGCATTTGAGCTTACCGCATTGGCCTGCCAATTTTTGTGGGTTCAAGGACAGCTGCTGGTAACGTGCCGCAGAAGTGTTTACAGAGCGAAAATCCGTCAACCAGGTAGAACAACACAACTCTCTCCCACAAGAGCCAATTCCCCCCAAACGAGCTGCCTCCTGACGGAAACCAACCTGCTTCATTTCAATTCGAGTACTAAAGGTTCGGGCAAACTCTTTGATGAGTTGCCGAAAATCTACCCGCTCTTCTGCTGTATAGTAAAATATTACTTTAGATGCATCTCCTTGAAACTCCACATCACTTATCTTCATCTGTAGTCCCAATCTCATGGCAATTTCCCGGGATTGCTTTTGCACATCCAGTTCTTTATCACGTACTTTTTGCCATACGTCAATATCTTTTTGGGAAGCTTTGCGATAGATCTTTGGAAGTTCGTCAAACTTGGCAGTTAATTTTTTCTTCTTCATCTGCACTCGCACCAATTCCCCGGTAAGTGTTACGATCCCTATGTCATGACCGGGAGAAGCTTCTGTGGCTATTACATCTCCGATGCTTAGCGCGATATTTTCGGGATTTTTATAGAAATGTTTCCTCCCGTTTTTAAAGCGAACCTCGACTCCGTTGAAAGGTTCTACATTTCCGGGAAGTGACATATTTGAAAGCCAATCAAATACTGTTAATTTATTACAGCCATCGGAACCACAAGTTCCATTGTTCTTGCAGCCTTTTGGTTGTCCATTCGCAACTGTAGTACAGCTGGTACAGCCCATTTTATTATATATAAAGCTCTTTTTCTTCCTCCCACGCTAAACTCAACCTGCCGGCAGTGAGTTTTGTTCAAACGCGATCTGAAAAAGAGACGGAGATTAAACTTAATTTGTTAATGAGTAAAGATACCTTAATTTTTAAAACTTACTGTTTAAACTTCAATTTCTCTGAACGCCCTTTCCTGAAAATCTTATTGCTATTATGGGTTCCACTCCGCAATTCTTTTTGCTTTTCATAAGATAACTGAATGATCGCTACGCACTCGTCGCTACAACAATTTTGCATTTTTCCGGCGCAGTCGCAACATTGAATAAACAACAAATGACAGGCCTCATTGGCACAGTTTACATGGGTGTCGCAAGGATTTCCACACTGATGACAATGAGCGATAATTTCTTCACTTATGCGCTCGCCCCGACGATGATCGAATACAAAATTCTTACCTATAAACTTGTTCTCGAGACCATGATGTTCTACTTGACGGGCATATTCTATTATGCCTCCTTCCAGCTGAAACACATTTTTAAACCCTTTGTGTTTGTAATACGCGCTGGCTTTTTCACATCGAATACCCCCCGTACAATACATGACCAGTTTTTTGTCTTCCTTGTGTTCTTTTAAGTCTTCTTCGATGATATCTAACGAGTCGCGGAATGTATCCACATCAGGTGTGATGGCACCTTTGAAATGGCCAATTTCACTTTCGTAATGGTTTCGCATATCGACCAAAATAGTTTCCGGGTCTTCAATTAGATCATTGAACGTAGAAGCATCTACATGCACTCCTTTGTTAGTTACATCAAAAGTATCATCGTTCAGGCCATCGGCTACAATTTTGTTACGTACTTTTACCTTTAGCTTTAAAAAAGATTTTAGATTCTGTTCAATAGCAATATTGAGGCGAACGTCTTTAAGGAAATAAATACCATCGAGAAAATCTTTAAACACATCAAAGTTTTTGGCCGGAAGTGAGAGTTGGCCATTGATACCTTCATGAGCCACATAAATGCGACCAAGAACCTCCATATCATTCCAAGAGATAAACAAATGATTTCTGAAAATTTTCGGATTGCCAATTTTGGCGTACTTGTAAAAAGAAAGAGTCAACCGGTCATCTCCGGCTTGTTCCAATAGGGCTTCTCTTTCTTTTGCACTTAAGGTATTATACAGTTGCATGCCATACTTTTTTAAATGAAAAGGGTTGATCAAATTTCGATAATTATCGAGATGGCAAAAATAAGTATTTTGCTCTTGTTAACAAAAACTGAACTTTCCGGGTTTTTACTTTTGTTGCAAAGACAAAGAAATAGTATTTTAGCTTACCAACTCCCATTAAAAAAATTATGTCCATGAGTACTGAAAAAGAAGCAAAATTAAAGGCATTGAAGCTAACATTAGACAAGCTAGAAAAGATCTACGGAAAAGGCACCGTAATGAAAATGGGAGACACGGTTACACAAGAAATAAATGTGATTCCTACAGGCTCTTTAGGCCTCGATCTGGCTTTGGGAGTTGGCGGCTATCCAAGGGGTAGAGTGGTTGAAATTTACGGCCCGGAAGCTTCCGGCAAAACAACATTGACCTTACACGCCATCGCAGAAGCGCAAAAAAAAGGAGGTATCGCGGCTTTTATCGACGCGGAGCACGCATTCGATCGGTATTATGCAGAAAAATTAGGAGTAGATATTGAAAATCTCATCATTTCACAACCGGATAATGGAGAACAAGCGTTGGAAATTACAGATAATCTGATTCGAAGTGGAGCTATAGATATTATCGTTATCGATTCTGTCGCGGCGCTAACCCCAAGAAGTGAAATTGAAGGTGAAATGGGTGATAGTCAAATGGGGCTACACGCACGCCTGATGTCTCAAGCCCTAAGAAAATTGACCGGCTCGATAAGTAAAACACAATGTACCGTGTTTTTCATCAACCAATTACGTGAAAAAATAGGAGTGATGTTTGGTAATCCTGAAACTACTACCGGTGGTCACGCACTAAAATTCTATGCTTCAATCCGATTGGACATTCGTCGTTCGACTCAAATTAAAAATACTGATGGCAGAGTTCTGGGTAATAAAACCCGTGTGAAAGTTGTTAAGAACAAAGTTGCCCCTCCTTTTAGAACTGCTGAGTTTGACATTATGTATGGCGAAGGAATATCCAAAGTGGGCGAGATAGTAGACCTGGGCGTTGACTACGAGATCATTAATAAAAGTGGTTCCTGGTTTAGCTACGATAACACCAAATTGGGGCAGGGAAGGGATGCAGTAAAGACCTTACTTTTAGACAATCCCGAGTTGATGGAAGAGCTGGAACAAAAGATCACGGAAGCGATTGCAGCAGTTGCTTCATAATTTAATCAAACGCTCCACGCAACCATTTTTTTCCTGTGTATCTACAAAATGTAGAAACATAGGTTATATGGTTGCCTACTTATTCAATAGGTAGAAATAGCTAATTAAGCCAACCGTATTTGATTTTACAAGAGCTCATAAAAAAATGTAAGCAGCAAAGCCCAAAAGCTCAAGAGGCTTTGTACAAACTGTACTCTGGTGTTTTGTTTGGGATTTGCTTAAAATACTCCCCAAACCGTGCAGAAGCCGAAGACAATTTGCAGGATGCTTTCATAACTATTTTTAAACGAATTGAGCAGTATCAAGGAAAAGGTTCTTTTGAAGGCTGGATAAAACGCATAACTGTAAATACAGCACTGCAAAAATACCGGAAGAAGAAAGTCTTCGACATCTCTAACGAACAGCAAATTGAAGATGCCGAAGTTGATGTACAACAGCAAACCATACCACTGGATTTTTTGCTGAAAATCATTCAGGAGTTGCCGGATCGGTATCGATTGGTCTTTAACCTGTATGTGTTGGACGGGTATTCACACAAGGAAATTGCTGAAATGTTAGGAATTTCCGACGGTACGTCAAAATCTAATCTGGCAAGAGCCCGGATGATATTAAAGAAGAAAGTTGAAGCTTATAATGATGAGCGTAACAAAGATCAATAATTAATAACCCCCCTGTTTCATCACAACCAATGATCAAATGGTGGGTATAAAATGAGTGAAAAAAAGCACATAGACGAGCTTTTTAAAGAGCCACTTCAAAACTTTGAGGCCGCTCCTTCTCCGGAGGTTTGGAATTCTATTCAAGCCGCAATGAAAAAGGAAAAGGACGAGCGTAAGGTAATTCCGCTTTGGTGGAAATTAGGCGGTGTGGCTGCCGCGCTTGCATTACTGCTCACCGTTGGAAATATGATTTTCAATCCTTCAGATGGAGAACTCAATACTACAATTGTTTCTGAAGATGATAATAATACCCATCTCAATGAGGACAGCAGCACTCCTTTGGAAGACAACTTGAATAAGGAGGCCATATCATCAGAAAATAATTCCGAAGAACAAATTGAAGGGGATGTTGAAAAATCTTTTTTAGAAAAAGAAAGTTCCAAGACATTGAATGATAGAATAACGCATCCGTCTCAAAACAACCTAAAAGCAGTCACGGTTGAGAAGGAAATTGAGAATAATAATCTACCAAAACGTGATGACTTGATAAAGAAAGACAAATCTGTTGATGCTATGACCAAGAAAGAGGCTGTGGCGACGACTTCAGAAAAAAAGAATACTTTAAAAAATGATTCCAAAGTAAAGAATACAGACGATACAGAAATTGAAGCGCAACATCCTGTGATCAATAAGGGTGTTTCAGCAGGGATAGCAAAGAACGTAAGTGAAGGTGTCGTGAAAATTTCTGAAAAAACCGATATTTCAAACAAAAAAGAAATAGGCAAAGTAAATGAAGCCATTAGCGGGGTTGACAACAAAAAAGGTGATACGGATATAAATGAAGGGAAACCCAATGAAAAGAAATCCATTTTCGATG
>SMUX01244687.1_pt1 | contig 11974 bp, 10 predicted proteins | sample 2456431 | NCBI WGS metagenome assembly SMUX01 (sample SAMN11095930, study PRJNA526329) | marine sediment metagenome | biome: Marine sediment; feature: Surficial sediment; material: Deep marine sediment; isolation source: Hadal surficial sediment | place: Pacific Ocean | collected 2014-11 | depth... | reverse complement strand
CTTCTTCAATCCGACGGCGCTCAATCAGCTCTTCCTGGGCCCGTGCGTAAAGTCGAGCGTTTTCCATCGCCACTGCCGCTTGCTGAGCGACTCCCTCACACAGCGCAATCTCCTGAGGCGAAAATTCCCTGTGAACTCGGCTATCCCAGAGGTCCGCGTATGCAATCAACCTTCCGCCAATTCGCATTGGGATGAACAATGAAGTCAAGGTGTCGTAGTCGTTGTAGTGTTTACGCTGCGCATCGGGCAGATCGGGGTCATCAACATAGGAAACGGCGGGCCTATTCTCGTGAAGTTTTTCTAATGTACCGGGAAAGAATTCCGGAATAGAAATGGCTCCCTCTGGAATAGGACCTCGTTCTTTATCATTGGCATCCGGGCCGACATACTGCGCTTGGACCCGAGATGTGAGATGCGTTTCATCGTATTCACAGATGAAGACGCTCGTCGCGTCGATCGCTTCGCCCAGGCTCTTGGCGATCTCATTCAGTACACCGTCTAGCTCAATCGTCGATGAGATTGAGGAAACTGCATCTTGCAGTGCGGTCTGTTCTTTGAGGCGTTGTTGGAGTGCGCCATATAATCTAGCGTTTTCCACCGCCACCCCACACTGATCGGCAAGAGCCTGGACCAACCGTTCGTCGTCTCGACTGAATCGGTTCAATTGGCGGCTTTCGGCATTCAGGACCCCAAGAATTCGATCTCCGACACGGATCGGGACGCAGAGTTCCGAGCGCCCGTTCCAATCCTGTGTCTCAAGGTAATAGAGCGGCTCCTGGGAAACATCAGGTACATTCATTAGCTTTCCAGTCCGATAAACCTGCGCGCTGATGCTCTGAGGACCATTCTCGTCCAGCGGCAATTGCATCTCGGTCTCTTGCCCATCGATTCCCAGAATGCTGTATCCGTAAATCAGATGGCCGCCGGGTTCATCCGCGAGGCCGAACCCTGCCAGCTCGAAATCCAGGAGATGGTGGGCCTCCGCAACCACGCGTCGTCCGATCGCGTCCTCATCGCGGATCAAAGCCAGGTCGCGCCCCAAAGTGTAAATTGCCAAGAGGGTCTCCTCCAAGCGACGCCGTTCGCTAATATCTTGGAACGCTGCAACTGCAAACCGCACCTTGCCCTGGTCGTCGAAAATCGGGCTCGCTAGGACTTCCAAAGGAACTCTTTCACCATTTATCACCAGCTCAATATCGGCATCCTTAACCCGTTCGCCCCTCAGGGCGCGCGCAATGGGCGTTTCATCACTTGCGAAGTAATGATCAATACCGGGTCGATAAGCAGAGACTTGCGTGATAGCTTCTTCTAACATCATCGCATTTTCTGAGATGATACTTCCCGGCGTTTCCTGCGGAAGGCCCAAAATTTTGAGCGCGTAATGATTGACATAATGAGGCTTGGTATCTGGACCATAGACGATTACCCCAAGGGGCAGCGCGTTAAGAAACCCCACGAGCTTGGCCTCGCTGAGCTTGGCCGTGCGCTCGCGCAGCGCCTCTTCGATCCGCTGTCGCTCTGAAACTTCCTGCTCGAGGAGTCCCCACAAGTCACTTAGCCGTCCGACCGCAGCGCCAGCTGCTATAAGAGCAATTGTCCCAAGAACGCCGCCTCCGGTCCGAATTAATACGTTCCACCCCGGTTGACCGGCGGCATTCAGGAGGGCCGTGTTTAGAGGTATCGTAAAAAGCGCGGCGAGCAACGCGGCTCGCAGGCCAAACGTCCACCCAACCGCGATTACAGGAAGGATGGAGAGGGAAGTCGCAACGTTCTTTGAATCGGATGGGAGTATGAAGAACATAAACAAGTAAATAGCAAGGGCACCCAGCGGAATGACTACCCCCGCCTGCCGCGTCACCTTGCCTAAGCTACCGTACCGCATGATTCTCTATCCGCCGCCTATAGGGAGCCAATTCGAGCGTGGCCAATTTGCCGACCCTGTTGACGGTGTCCATTTTTCCAATCAGTTCTATGGCGGCAAGATTCAAATCAACGATGCGGTTTTGAAGATTAATTACTATCACGGCATCACGCAGGCTCTCGGCAAGTCTCTCTAGGGAAACTGAAACCAGATCAAAGAGTCGGTAGCGATAGAGCCCCCAGGCAACTATAAGATTACCTAATGCATAAGCACCAATTGCAGCCGAGGTGCCAGCCGATAATAGGTAAGGAATCAGATACGCAATGACAGGTATTTCCATCAGTTGATGCCCTTGCGGAGGAGTCTCAAATGAAGGTCGTTATCGGACTCTTCCACCTGGTACCTTCCACCGCGAGCAATCAGAATCATACCTGAAAGAGCTTCATCGGCTAGGCGCAGGCTCTAGATTTCGCTGAAATTAACGACGTCGCCGCGCACGGCATAAGGCTGTGCGCGGCGACGTTCGAGTGGTAGAGGTTGCCGGTATCAGGCTCAGGGGTTCAGTGTTGGGGTACCTTCAAATCGCTACCGATGTTGAGTGAGCCTGGACCGGTCGCGTGCAACCCCTACCCTAGAGTTTCCTCATTAGGCCTGCGCGGTCAAAGGCGGAAGAACGTAACTTGTTTATCCGTTCTTGGAGGGGAGTGCTCAGTATTATTGCGTAGCCCAATTCCTACTTCAGCATGGGCATCTGAATCCCGTGTGCACGAGCTGCATGAATAGCTTCTTCGTATCCAGCATCTGCATGCCGCACAATCGCCATCCCGGGATCTGTGGTGAGCACTCTTTCTAGGCGCTGAGCAGCTTCAGGGGTTCCATCGGCTACGATCACCTGGCCTGCGTGCTGCGAAAATCCAATGCCCACCCCCCCACCGTGGTGGAAGGAAACCCAGGTCGCGCCTCCGACGGCATTCAGCATGGCATTCAGAATCGGCCAATCGGATACCGCATCCGATCCGTCGCGCATTCCCTCGGTCTCACGGTTTGGGCTGGCTACCGAGCCTCCATCCAGGTGGTCACGTCCGATGACGATCGGCGCTTTCAGCTCGCCTGAGGCTACCATTTCGTTGAACTTTAGGCCGGCCACCGCCCGCTCGCCATAACCAAGCCAGCAAATTCTTGCCGGCAGCCCTTGAAATTGCACCTGATCGCGAGCCAGCCTCAACCAGCGATGCAGATGTTCATCGTCGGGAAATAGCTCGCGAATTACATCGTCTGTTCGAAAAATATCCTCGGGGTCGCCGGAAAGCGCCACCCATCGAAACGGCCCTTTTCCCTCACAAAACAGGGGGCGGATATAGGCTGGTACAAAACCGGGATATGAGAACGCCTGCTCGACCCCGGCATCGAACGCCCTCTGGCGCAAGTTGTTGCCGTAATCAAAGACGATCGCGCCGCGATCCTTGAACACCAGCATGGCTTTCACTTGCTCGGCCATCGATGCCGCGCTCCGCTCAATGTATTCATGCGGATCTTCAGACCGGAGTCGGTCGGCATCTTCCAGCGATAGCTCATGAGGAATGTAGGCCAACGGATCGTGAGCGGGGGTCTGATCCGTCACGACATCCGGCGTCACTTCCCGGATCACAAGCTCACGATAAATTGCGGCCGCGTTTCCGACGAGACCGACCGAGAAGGGCTTGCCTTGATCACGCGCCTCTTCCACGATTGTCATCGCCTCTTCAAGCGTATCGACGACTTGATCCACATAGCCGTTCTCCAGCCTTCGATGGGCTCGATCCGGGTCGACCTCGACGATGAGCCCAACTCCTTCGTTCATAGTGATCGAGAGCGGCTGGGCGCCTCCCATCCCGCCCAGGCCGGCAGTCAGCACAAATTTTCCCTTCAGGCTATCCCAGCCTTGCTGGCTGGCGAGAGCGCCGAGCGTCTCATAGGTGCCCTGCAGGATGCCCTGCGTTCCGATATAGATCCAGCTTCCGGCAGTCATCTGCCCGTACATCATCAAGCCCTTGGCAGCGAGTTCTTCGAAGTGGTCCTGGGTAGCCCAGTGAGGAACCAGATTGGAATTCGCCAGCAACACACGTGGTGCGCCCGCGTGCGTTTGGAATACGGCCACCGGCTTACCGGATTGAATCAGCAGGGTCTCATCGTTCTCCAACGCCCGCAGCGCGGTTACGATCGCCTCGTATGCATCCCAATCCCGCGCCGCCTGCCCCCTTCCACCGTAAACTACGAGATCCTCGGGCCGTTCGGCGACCTCCGGATCGAGATTGTTCATGAGCATTCGCAGCGCAGCCTCCTGCTGCCACCCCTTGCAGCTTAGCTGCGTACCTCTCGGCGCGCGAACCTCATGCGGTGTGTTTGTCACAGCCCTCCCCCGATCGCCTGCTCAACCGCCTCAATGACAATGCCTGATCCGATCAGCTGCGCCAGTGCCTCGATGTCTGGCGCCAGCGCACGATCGTTTTCGAGAAACTCGACTTCTTCTCGAATTTTCGAATGTGCGATAGCGGTGCCCAGCCCCAGCCGATTGGCGCCTTCCTGCCTCAGATCGACGGCCTGCGCCGCGGTTAGCAGTTCGATTGCCAGGACATGGCGTACGTTCTCTATGATCTCGAGCGTGTGCCGTGCGGCGTTGGCGCCCATGCTCACGTGATCTTCTTGGTTAGCGCTGGACGGGATTGAATCGACTGAGTCGGGGTGCGACAGGACTTTATTGTCGGAAACGAGTGCCGCCGCCGTATATTGAGGCAGCATGAGGCCACTGTCCAGTCCTCCGGACTTTACCAACATGGAGGGAAGACCATTACTGAGCTCCGGGGTCGTCATTCGAAAGGTTCGGCGCTCAGAGATGGTTGCTATTTGCGCGACTGCGATTGAAAGCGTATCCAGCCAAAGCGCGGGCCCCTGGCCATGGAAATTTCCACCAGATATCGAGTCACCGCCGTCGAAGAACAGGGGATTGTCGGTCGCCGCATTGAGCGCGGCGCTGACTCGCTCGTTAAGAAATCCCAACATGTCGCGGACTGGTCCAAGGACCTGCGGGGTACACCGCAAGCTGTATGCGTCCTGCACGCGTGCGGAGTCCGAGTCCACAAGCTGGCTCCCGGTTAGCAGTCGCTTTAAGTTCCGCGCGGTTTGGATCTGGCCCGGCTGGCCGTTTGCGACATGCAGTCGTTCATCCAGCGCGGCGGTTATCCCAAGCAACGCTTCGAATGTCAGCGCTGCTGCCAGCTCGGCATGGAGCAGCAAATTGTTAGCGTCGTAAAGGCCCAGCGCGGCGGCCGCGACCACGAAATTCGTGCCATTTGTTAAGCCCAGGCCTTCCTTGGCCTCAAGAACGACCCTTTCAATCCCAGCGCGTTCCATCGCCTCAGCCCCGCTCAACAGCTCGCCACCAAACCATGCCTGGCCACTCTCGTCGTCGTGCTCCCCTGCGGACAGCACCGCCGCGATGTGCGCCAGCGGAGCCAAATCGCCGCTTGCCCCAAGCGAACCTTTGGACGGCACAGAAGGTGTCACTCCGGCATTGAGCATATTTCGGATGGTTTCCGCGAGCAGCGGACGAACGCCGGAAAGGCCCTTTGCGAAGGTATTTAGACGAATCAGCATCATCGCCCTGACGATGTCTTCACCAAGCGGTGGGCCGACACCGACCATGGACGAAAGAACAACATTACGGCTGAGCAATTGAACTTGTTCGGGATCGATCCGGACCGTCGCAAGCCGTCCAAATCCAGTTGTCACGCCATATAAGGAAGCTTGGCCTGCTGTGACGGCCTCTTCGACGATCGTCGCACTGACCTGCATTCGATCCGTCGTGGCCTTATCCAGCTCATCGACTGGTTCGCCCCCTCTTGCCACATCGACCAATTGCTGGATGGTCATATCCTCTCCGATGATCTTAGGCATTCAACAACCCTCCGCTTGGTATCGAGCGCACAGGCCCAAAGGACAATTTTCGAGTATCACTACTCGATCCACTCCCGCATTTCCTTGTACACAGCCTTCTGCATCTCGAGCATTTGCTCTTGATCTTCTGGCGCCCATTCATAGTCAAAGTGGTTCACGCTGACCCCTATCCATGATTGATCAAGCACCTCTAGAATTTCCATCTCCGCGAGCGCCATTGCGAACGGCGCAGATTCAATTCTGGATTTGGCAATTGCCGCCACGCCCTTTATCAGATACGGCTGTCCTTCGTCCGTGATGATCTGCACTGCGGCCAGCCCAGACCGATCAATGTTGGCAATGGTTGGGCTTCCGTGGTCGGCCCCGAATCGCAGAAGATGAATAGAGTTGGTCGTTACCCAGGTAAAAGAGGTATGCGGGAAGCCGCCTTCGTCGACAGTAAGGGCTTGGCCGGGCATGCCGAGCGCGATGGTATCGGCAAGTTTGTAGGAGAGGAGCTTCTTCGCACGAGAGGTCAATAGGAATAGATCCCAGATCGAGCGTATTGAATTGGGAGATTCACTTCAGCATGGAGTGCGCTTGCCGCATGGTGGGGCCAGTATGGCGACCACAATGCCATCCGGCCGATAACGATAAGATCTGCTCGATCGTTGGCCAGGATCTCCTCTGCCTGCACGGGCTCACTAATGAGACCCACTGCCGCGGATTTGATCTCCGCGCCCTCGCGGACGGCTTGAGCAAGAGGAACCTGATATCCAGGATGAATCGGAATCTGCTGCTCCAGCACGGCTCCTCCACTCGAGCAGTCAATAAGATCGACGCCAAGCGGCCCTAGCCGCTTGGCGAGTTCCACGCTGTCTGGCACATCCCAACCTCCGTCCACCCAGTCTTTGACCGAGATACGAACAAAGAGCGGGAGTTCATCCGGCCAGACTTCGCGGATAGTTTTCGCAACCTCAAGCACCACCTTTACCCGGTTGTCGAGGCTTCCGCCATAGTCATCGCTGCGGTGATTCGTCAGCGGCGAAAGGAAAGAATGCAGAAGATAGCCATGTGCAGCGTGGATTTCGATGAGCTTGAAGCCTGCGCGCAGCGCACGTTGCGCAGATTCCTTGTATTTGGAAAGAATCTCATTAATCTGATCGATTGTAAGTTCTGTCGGCACGATGTCGTGTGCGTTCAGCGGGAGCGGACTTGGGGCGACGGTTTCCCAGCCTCCGTCATCAAGAAAGATGGGCTTTCGATCCTCCCACGGCCGCATATGGGATGCCTTCCGGCCGGCGTGAGCAAGCTGGACGCCAGGGATTGCCCCCTGCTCCGAGATGAAAGCCGCAATACGTGCGAATGCAGCCTCCTGCTCGTCGCTCCAGAGTCCGACATCCCAGGGCGAGATCCTGCCTCGCGGCTCAACAGCGGTGGCCTCCGTCATGACAATCCCCGCCCCGCCTACCGCCCGGGTGCCTAAATGAACGTAGTGCCAATCGGTGGGAATTGAATCGGGAGCACTGTACTGGGACATGGGTGACATCATGATTCGATTGCGCGCGGTCACACCACGCAGCTCCAGCGGCTCGAACAACTTTACCTTCCGGTATCGCTTCTCGTTTGGGTTTGCTGCCTCGGAGGCTGCCATCATTGGGAAGGATACCTTAGAGCTGTAAGGTTTTTCCACGTTCCCCGAGCCGATCTTCCGGCTCGGCTGTCAGGAGTGGGACATGCAATTTACCGAGGTACTTTCGCGATCCATTCTGGAGCGATCAGCTCAATCGGAAAATCGGGGTGGGAACTTCCCGGTCAAGTGCTCTTTCCCAATTTGATCGGGGTTCGCTTAGGAGCGTGATGCTCACACGCGCAGGCGTTAGGCGATGATTGTATTTGACTGACGCTGATAATGACGTTTGGCTTTAGCCCGATTTCCGCAGCTCTCCATGCTGCACCACTTACGACTGTGGTTGCGACTAACATCGTAAAACAAGTATCCGCACCCACGATCTTCATCAGCACAAATACCAACTCGATTAAGCTCAACAGAAGTTAAGAGCTCCGCAACAGAGCGTGCGATTGGACCTAGCAACCAATCCAAAGCTGTTTGGTCCCACTCCCAGTCAAATCGATCGGACAGTTGCGCAACCCGAACATTCTTCGACGATTCCTGAACGATTTTATTGATTAATGCCAGATCGGAATTCCCGGTTTGGGTTCCCTCAGCGACTGCTTGAAAAATCCGGAACGTTGCCTCTCTCATAGCTATCGCACGGTCGAAAATATCCTCAGCATCACGAGATTTTGTTGCGGCGTGCTCAATCAGGGATCGCGCTGCCCTCTCATCGATAAATCCAGCTGCTTTTGACCAACCTACGAGATCTGAATAGTCATTGAGCCATTCATCTGGCTCGGAACTTAGATGCCACTCGGCAGTGTTGGCGAAATCTAAAGGCAGCATTCCGGCTTCGAAATCCCAATCCTTCTCGACAAGTCTCACATTCGTCATCCGATTCCCTAAATACTAACCACTATATTACCGTTGACAGGTTATATCACGTGTGTTACATTCTAACCATCGTAACGATTATAGAGGGTTTGGAGGAATTTGTCCAGCCGTCGGAGGAATCAATGCTCGAACTGGAACTGCTCGCAAAGGCCAAACAGAGGGACATTGAGCGAGAAATCGAGCAGAGTCGATTCGTCGACCAGTCCCATTCGCCCCTCCGTATAGCAATTTCGCGAGTATCGAAGGGTTTGATCCGTTTGGGCATGTGGTTGGACCGTCGGATGGGGGAAACTCCATCTATTCGGCTGCGAATTCGGCAACGATAAAGTCGAGTCGGACATAGGTGAACAACGCAGCGCTCTATTTGACCACTGTCGCGATTTGGGGCTCGACCTGGTTGGCCATTCGCTATCAGCTTGGGTCAGTGGCGCCCGAATTATCGGTCGCCTATCGACTGGTACTCGCTTCGCTAATCCTATTTGCGTACAGCAAGATCAGACGCTTGCCGCTCCGATTCAACCGGCGCGCCCACCTCTCCATTGCAATTCAAGCCCTATTTCTCTACTCATTGAACTATTTCGCTATCTATATGGCAGAAGCCTACTTGCCGAGCGGGCTGGTGGCGATCACCTTCTCCACAATCCTCTTCCTCAACGTGATATTTGGGGCGCTGATCCTCCGGATCTCGGTGAGACCCTATGTACTTCTCGGAGGCATGCTCGGGATGGCCGGCCTCGCGCTCGTCTTTTGGCCACAGCTTCAGTCCTCTGACTTTTCAGGCGGGGCTCGGACCGGACTTCTGCTTGCGCTGCTGGGCACAACCTTGGCCTCACTCGGAAATATCGCTTCTGCACGGAACCAAAAGGTGGGCCTGCCGGTCGTTCAGACGAATGCGTTCGGCATGCTCTACGGGGCGATCATCATGTTTATGTTGTCACTATTGAGGGGCACCAGTCTTGAGTTCGATTCTTCGTCTTCTTATCTGCTCTCACTGGTTTATTTGGCGCTCTTTGGTTCGGTGATCGGCTTCGGCGCCTATCTTACACTGCTGGGCCGGATCGGATCTGACCGTGCAGCCTATGTTACGGTGCTCTTTCCGATCGTAGCGCTGGCGTTGTCGACCGCCTTTGAAGACCTGCGCTGGTCGCCTATACAGCTGGCCGGCGTCGGGCTGGCTCTCGTCGGAAATCTCTTTGTGCTGGGACGTATCCGTAGGCCAAGATTACGCCGCCTTCAAAGCGCACCAAGCGCGGCGGATTGACCTATTTCGCACATATTTCGAATTCGCTGTTGTGACGGGTAATCTTTGGCTTACAGCTGGGAAAATCTAGCGGTGGATACGTGCAAGCTCGGCCTCATAATCGGCAGGGGTGTCGATATCGGGAGGTAGTTCGGCGTCAATCTCGACCCGGAGGACTCGATCCGGGTAACCTTCAATAAGCTTCCATACAGCCTTATCGCCATGTAACGCTCGCAAGTCATCGAATGCGGCTTGAGCGAACACTAGTGGATGTCCAAGGTTTTCCCTGTACTGTGTCGCCGAAGCCCAATGCGGCGCAGTTCGCCACTCAGTGACAACCGAATCGATATAAGCGGCCTTGACACCTGGCTGATCGCCGAGGATCAGGACGATACCGGCACATTCCCCCGCCTCATCCAATCCGGCTAACAGGGAGGAGGCACAGCCTTCACCATAAGACAGGTTGTCAACCACCACCGCAGGACCGGACTCGAAACTGCTCCTCACCTCTGGAGCCTCTCGACCGAGCACGACCACAACTCTGTCAACTGTAGATCGATTAACGTTACGAACCACATGCCCAAGCAACGTGGTGTCCCCAAAGGGGAGCAGCTGCTTCGCCGTTCCGAAGCGGCTTGATTCGCCGGCGGCCATGACAATTCCTACCAGGTCATTTGCGCTCAAGAAAGTCCCCTAGCTGCACCTAAATCGCCTGCAGATCAAAATCAGGTCGCTGATGACGACGAATCGGCCGCTTATCGTCTATGCGCTCCAGCTGGTTCGCAAGTTCCTCCAAGCTGGCGAGATTATGGACGGGCAGAAAGTCGTCCACATAGGGCAGGGCAGCCTGAATACCGCGAGTGAGGGGCTTATATTCGGCTGCGCCCAGGAGCGGATTGAGCCAGATGAGGCGGTGGCTGCTCCGCTGAAGTCGCGCCATCTCGCGTCGAAGCACACCGATGTCCCCACGATCCCAACCATCGCTGATAAGCAAGACCACCGCCCGATGCCCAAGCACCCTGCGCGCCCATTCATAGTTGAACGTCTTAAGCCCCTGACCTATGCGCGTGCCCCCCGACCAATCCGGCACGCTCCGCGCGATCTCCTTCAGAGTGTCCTCAACATTGCGACTTCGAAGCTGGCGAGTGATGCGGGTGAGGCGGGTGCCGAAGACAAAGGCTTCTACCTTTGAGTCCATGCTGATCCGGAGAGCGTAGATAAAGTGCAACAGCAAGCGTGTGTAGCGTTCCATTGAACCGCTAATATCGGCGATTACCACAAGCGGACGCGGTCTCATCTTATGTTGGCGGCGAGCGAGCTCCAAAAGCTCCCCCTCATTCCTCATGCTACGCCTCAGCGTACGTCGAAAGTCGACCTGCCTCGCCTTTCCGGGGCGCCAACGACGGCTGCGGCGTTCTCCAAGCCTCCAGGTCAGTTTATTCATCAGTTGCTTGACCTCTCGAAGCTCGTCGTCGCTGAGATCCCCGAAATCCTTCTGGCGCAACATCTCAGTAGGGCTGTAGCTTAACGTTGCGTGGATGACCTGGGGCTGACCGTCTTCAGGCTCTCCCAACTTTCCCTCTTTCGTATTCTCCGGACGGAAGTCCTTGCTGGAAGCGGAGCGATCGACGCTCCTCCGAAGGCGATCAGCAAGCCGACTTAGATCCAGCTGGATCTTCTCTTCCTTCCCTGCAGGTAGCTGCCAGAACCCATCGAAGGCCTTATCGAAGAGTTGTAGATCTTCCCGCCGACTGACATACAGGCAGCGTGCGGCGTAGTAGAACTCGCTCCGCCCACTCATCTGGATCCAATCCAGGGAGCGGACGAAATCGCTCACGTCTAGCGTATCAACATCCAGGCCGATTGCCCGCAGGAGGCGGCCAAACATGAGAATGTTGTATAGCAGAGCACCTGGGGCTTTCGTCACTGTTAACTCGCGGGAACGCAGAATATCATCAAGGTTTTTCTCCCTGATCAGATAGCCTTCATTCTATATCTGATGATTATCGGGTCTCGGGTAGCCGGTAGTTCGCATACTCCACCCGGAGCACTTTCTTATCGAATTTGCCAACACTGGTCTTGGGGATGGCCTCGACAAACACAATGTCGTCGGGCAGCTGCCATTTCGCAATCTTTTCCCGCAGCAGGTCGTAGATCTCATCCTTGCTCGGCGGCCTGTCCAGATCCGGTTTGGGGACCACGATCGCCAGCGGGCGCTCCTGCCATTTGGGATGCGGCACGGCGATCACCGTCGCTTCCAGAATCCCGGCGTGTGCCATGATCGCGTTTTCCAGCTCGACCGTCGAAATCCACTCGCCGCCGCTCTTGACCAGGTCTTTCGTCCGATCCACGATCTGTATGTAACCTTCAGAGTCCATCGTCACCACATCGCCAGTGCGGAACCAGCCATCGACAAACGAGTCGGCGGAGCGCGGGTCGTCATAGTAGG
>SMUX01241425.1_pt1 | contig 11979 bp, 8 predicted proteins | sample 2456431 | NCBI WGS metagenome assembly SMUX01 (sample SAMN11095930, study PRJNA526329) | marine sediment metagenome | biome: Marine sediment; feature: Surficial sediment; material: Deep marine sediment; isolation source: Hadal surficial sediment | place: Pacific Ocean | collected 2014-11 | depth 0-1... | reverse complement strand
CAGATCCCGATGCCGCAGTTGAGTTAGTAAAAAATGTAGAAAAAGAATGGGGACGGATAGACGCACTAATAAACTGCGCAGGTCCATATCACAGGGTAAATATACTTAAGGAAACCCCCGAGGGCTGGAACAGCATGTTTGATAATAATCTGCACCCGGTGTTTTACTTGAGCCAGGCGGTAGCCCCAGGGATGAAGGAGCGGCGATGGGGACGTATTATTAGCTTCAGCATGGCAAATGCGGATAAAATGATTGCTCAGACGGAGGTTACGGCTCATTACATCGCAAAAGCCGGCGTGCTTATGCTTACAAGGGCACTTGCCAGACAGCTTGCGCCTGACGGGATTACGGTAAACGCCATTTCGCCCGGGTTTGTGAACTCCGGAAGCGCATCCGAAGAAGAGTTGCAAGCAATGGTAAAGAGAATTCCGGCTGGCTACATAGGCAGCACTAAGGATGCCGTTGACGCTGCATTATACCTCTTATCAGACGACTCACGTTACGTAAACGGCGCAAACATACATTTGAGCGGCGGCTGGGGTCTTTAGCGCGGGGAGCCCCCGCTGGCATAAATTCTTATTTTGAATCTAAGTTAAAGGTCTGCGAATTAACATGATGAAGTTATTGAGCTATAAATCCCCCTTTTAATTTCATTATAGCAAACTTTCATTTTTAGATAACAATCGTAGAGGTTTCAAATTACATCGTCCGAACACTCACTTGATCGCGTTCGTTCCCTTTTTTCTAAGGGGGAAATTGGTAAGATAAAAAATCTATATTCTGACAATCCTCGTTTATATATATCTATTATGTTTAGTTTATTGTGTTGGCATAGTTTCAATGTCTTAGTTATACTGGATTCCCGCTATGAATATAAAACTACTTAAGACACTTTGCGAAACGCCCGGGCTTCCCGGGGCGGAAGGTCCGGTCAAGAAAATAATAAAAAAGGAGTTCGGAAAACTTACCAAAGAAGTAAGTGAAGACGCGCTGGGCAATATTATCGCCCACATTCCGGGAAAAGGTCCGAAGCTCGTTCTGGACGCCCACACAGATGAAGTGGGATTTATGGTTAACCATATTGATAAAAGGGGTTTCGTGCGCGTTACCCCGCTTGGCGGAATGGACCCAAGAGTGTTTTACGGACAAAGACTGATTATCTATGGCAAAAAGCCGCTAGTTGGTATGGTAGGAGCTATACCTCCCCATATTAGTAAGGGTACCAACAATAAAGAGGTTCCAGAGATAGAAGACTGCGTCGTGGATTTAGGTCTCTCTGCCGATAAAGTTCATAAGCTCGTTAGTGTTGGTGATGTAGTATCGTTTTATCCCCCGTTTGAAGAGACAGAGGACGCTTTTATCTCTAAGGCAATTGATGACAGGGTCGGATTATTTGTCATGCTCGAAGCTTTAAGAAAAAAGCCTAAACTGGGCTGCGACCTCTATCTTACGGCTACAGTTCAAGAGGAAGTGGGCTTAAGAGGAGCTCGGGTTATAGTGCCTGTGGTCGAGCCTGATTTTGTAATAGCCCTTGAGGGTACTGTTGCCATGGACCTTCCGGGGATTACTGAGTATAAGACGCTTGCCAATGTGGAGAAAGGACCTGAGATAAGGCTTTCGGACAGATTTTTAGTAGCCCACAGACCGTTTAGTTACTTTTTAATGGATATAGCTAAGAAAAAGAAAATACCCTATCAAGTTACGGTTAAAAAAGCCGGCAGCACTAACGCTACTGCTATGCAGGTTACTGGGAAAGGAAGCAGAGCTGCGGTTGTATCCGTTCCTACGCGCTATCTGCACAGCCCAAGCTGTCTAGCTTATAAATCTGATATTGAAGAGACGATAAAACTCATTTACCATATTATTGAGAGAATAAAAGATTTTAAGATAAAATAAGCTTCTATTTTTCTTAGCTTGCAATATGGGAAATAAAGCGTTTTCAATCTTCATTCTTCTTTTGTTTGCTATCCTTATTAGCTCTGAAATAAGTAGTTCAGACGTTTATAAAAACACTTCGGATAATAAAGCTGTCCAGGTTCTTGAACTCAGCGACGCCAGGCATATTCTCCTTAATTATCATAAAGATTCCCAAAATATTGATAGATCAATTGAAATTATAGAAGGCATCTTAATAGAACAGCCCGAAAATATAGAAGCCTTAAACTTCCTCTCAAGAGTATGGCTTACCTATGGCTACGCCAAAGCACGAACCAGAGATGATATGATTATGGCTTTTGATAGCGGTGTAAAAGTGGCTCAAAAGGCGCTTGAGGTTGCGCCGAATAATGCGGATGCTCATTTTTTCTATGTTGCAAACCTTGCTTCTTTAGGGGATGCGAAAGGAATGTTTAGCTCTCTCTTTATGCTTCCCAAGATAAGAAGAGAGCTGGATTTGATTCTGGAGCTCGATCCAAATCATGCTTATGCTCTGGGAATGAACGGAGCCTTGTATCTATTTCTGCCCGGCATTCTGGGTGGTGATGTTGGGATATCAGAGATTTATATGAGAAGAGCGCTCAGCTTAAATCCACATATGTCGTCTGCTAAGCTCTACTTGGCAATGAACCTAAGGAAACAAAAAAGGTATGACGAAGCGATTGAGGTATTGTTTGACCTTGTAAGGGATAAAGAGCCTGCTTTTTATCCGGATTGGTATTTGAATAGAAAGTACGCCATCTTCCTTATATCTCGTATAAGACAAGAAAAAAGATAATCATTTTACTTTTTGGTACATGCTCTATAATTTATAATACTGTCAAATAAAATAGGGTATAAAATAGGCACATGTATATAGATGAACTTTTACTTACTTTTGAGAAAGCTGTATCAAACTTCCCTGAGCTAAATAATGGAGAGGTACTGGATTTACTAAGGGCGAGTATCGTAGCTAAAAAGTATGATCTTCAGGACGAAGGACTTATTGAAGCCGTACTCAGGGAAGATAAAAAAGATCTGATCGAATCATTTGAAGAGTCTTTTGAAAAAAGACTTGAGGATTTAGACGAAGATGTTGCTATATCAGAATTACTTAAGAGGGATGATATAAAAAAAGAGGCGATAAAAATATTTATCACCTCTTTAGAACATTTGATCGATTATTATTATAATAATATAATCGGTAAGCACTTCTCAAGCACTTAACCAATTATTATTTTCTTTTACTCATTGGAATATATTTTTTGTTTTTATCACCAAGATATACCTGCCTTGGACGGGCAATCCTTCTTTCAGGATCAAGGAGAAGTTCTTTCCATTGAGCAAGCCATCCTGGAGTACGCCCTATAGCAAATAGTACCGTGAACATTTCAGGCGGAATACCCATGCTCTGATAAATCAACCCGGAATAAAAGTCTACATTCGGATAAAGCTTACGTTTTACGAAGTAATCGTCTTCAAGAGCAATTCTTTCAAGCTCAAGAGCTATATCCAAGTGTGGGTTTTTACCTGTTACCTGAAATACGTCATGAGCGATGCCTTTGATTATCTTTGCTCTTGGGTCATAGGATTTATACACTCTGTGTCCAAATCCCATAAGTCTGAATTCGCCGTTTTTGACTGCTTTGATTGCTTTTGGAATATTATTTTTGGATCCGATCTCAGCTAACATTTTAAGAACTCCTTCGTTGGCTCCGCCGTGCAAAGGGCCGTATAAAGCCGCGATAGCCGCTGCTGTAGTAGAATAAGGATCGGGATGTGAGCTGCCCACATTACGCATCGCGCTCGCGCTGCAGTTCTGCTCATGATCGGCGTGCAGGATAAATAGCACATCGATTGCTTTTTCAATAACAGGGTTCGGCTTATATTTAAGCTCAGTCATTTTATATAGCATGTTAAGGAAATTACCAGTATAGCTTAAGTCGTTATCAGGATATGCATATGGTAAACCCATTGAGTGTCTAAAAGCGAATGCCGCTAGAGTCGGCATCTTGGCTATTAGTCTGTGGATCTGAACTTTTCTTATATCCTCGTTGAAGATATCTTTTGATTCCGGATAGAATGTGGATAAAGCCGCAACAGTGCCCATCAACATTCCCATTGGATGAGCGTCATATCTGAAACCGTCCATGAACTTCTTTATGTTCTCATGAATCATCGTGTGGTTCATGATATTATCTTCGAAAGTTTTAAACTCTTTCTTATTGGGCAGCTTTCCGTTTAGTAACAAATATGAAACCTCAAGAAAGTTACTTTTCTTAGCGAGAACGTCTATAGGGTAGCCGCGGTACATCAGCTCTCCTTTGTCGCCGTCGATGAAAGTAACCCTGCTTGTACAGGAAGCGGTGTTGCTATATGCAGGATCATAACTCATCATACCAAAGTCGTCTTTCTTGACCTTGATTTGTCTCAGATCCATAGCCCTGATTGTGTCGTTTTCTATAGGGATTTCATAATTCTTCCCTGTCCTATTATCCGTTATGCTTAAGGTATTATTAGCCTTAGACTTAGCCACTATATTTCCTCCTTCTTACAGTTTAATTCCTGCAAATCAATATTTGAATTTGCTCGATTTTTAAATTTTACTACTAGGATTAAGGTTCGAAGAAACCCCATTTGGAAAATTCGAACCACAAAACTGTACCTAAACTCTCAATTTTTTCAAATTTTTAGAAAAAAATTAATCAGCACTTTTAATTGAGTACGATTGATCATTTATTTGTAGAAAGAGTTTAAGAAATATACTAAATCAATTTAATGGGCATAGGGGTGAAGCATCCGATAAATATCAGTAATGACAACAGAGCTAAAATTCTCCTCCCCATATCAAGCTTTGTATCTTCATACATCGTCGGTGGATGCTTAGTCCCCATCAGGATAAGCAGCACAGCCCATAGAATCCAGCCAGGCCAACCCTCGAGTAGTGGGAGACTTTGAGAAAACCAGTTAAAACCACTTCCAAATAAGTCGTTTCCAACCCCAATTAGAACTTCAGTCCCTATGCCGAAGATAACAAGAACAGTAATCATGGCTAGGGAGATATAGCGATGATATTTTTTAGAAAATAATGCATAGGTTATATGCCCGCCGTCAAGTTGCCCTGAAGGAATTAAATTAAGTGCAGTTACAAATAGTCCGACCCACCCGGCAAATGCTACGGGGTGAAGAAAAAGGTCATATCCTTGCGGCATGGGGCCGTAGAAAATATCTGAAAAAAGACGCATTATCAAAGGAGTCCCTAATACAAGTCCACCTTCTGCCGCGTGCTCAGACATGTCTACTATGGTCGATAACTTTATCCCTATTATTAACACCGGGACTGTGGCTACAATGCCGGCAAGCGGACCCGCGATTCCGATATCGAACAGAGCTCTTTTTGTGGATATAGGAGATTTTATTTTTATAAATGCCCCGAATGTCCCTATGGGAGAGATAAATGGAGGGGCAGGAATAAAATACGGGGGAGTAATATCAACACCATACTTTTTCCCGTAGTAATAATGTCCCATCTCATGTGATCCCAGTATGAATAAAAGTGCAAATGAGAAGGATAGCGCGCTTATTATGTCTCCGCCAAAGGAAAGCCCTGTTATAAAAGTTGTGGCAACTGTTAGGAGGAATAGAATGATGTGGATTTTTGTGAGTTTCATCGGCAGGGTGTAAAAAATACCTAAATACTTATAAAAGGAAAGGTGCTATTGTTGTGAAGTTAATTACTCTATCTCTATGAGTGCGGGGTCAATTGATTCAAGGGCTTCAACTATATACCTTTCGATATCGGATTTCTTTCGAATATTTAAAATCTTATGGCGTATGGTAATTAATAAATTTTTATCTGTTCGTTTACAGAGATAACGGATAGATGGTACGTTGGAGGGAGATATGCTGAGCTGATTATAGCCCAGCGATATTAAGCTCAGAGCACCCGAAGGGGTGCCTGCCATCTCGCCGCATACTGAAACGTCCATTCCCAGATATTGAGATTTGATATAAATATCATCTAACAGCCTTAGCACGGCAGGATGGAATCCTGAATATAAATGTCCCACCATGTTTGAATTTCTATCTACAGCAAGTAGGTATTGGATCAGGTCGTTAGTCCCTATTGAGATAAAATCGACCATATCATTATAATCATCCAGCTGATATATCATGGCTGGAACTTCCATCATTACTCCAAGCTCGGGCACATCCCCTGACGAAAGCCCTACTTCTTTGGAGAGGTCTTCTATAATATCTTTTGCCGTTTCCACTTCCCATAGGTTTGTGATCATAGGTAGCATAATCTTGAATTTAAAGCCCTTTTTAGCAGCTAAAAGAATAGCCTTTATCTGGTCCTTAAATAATTCGAGATATTCCATAGAGAACCTGATTGCTCTTAGTCCTAGGAGCGGGTTCTCTTCTTTGGGAAAATCAAAGTACGGGAGGAGTTTGTCGGCGCCTATATCGAGGGTTCTCACTGTAACGTAGCCCTCAAAATTCTCTGCCAACCCTTTATATATCGATACCTGCTCCCTCACTTTAGGCCATTTCTTATATTGAGTAAACGCAAATTCCGTCCTGAATAATCCAACGTCCTTTATCCCGTAGTGTTTAGCCGCCTGTACATCAATAGGAAACCCTATATTAGCCGTGAGTTTGATGCCTAGGCTTTTCTCGCCCGACTCATCCTTCCATTCTTTCTCAATGCCCTCACGTACTTTAATTATCTTAGCATAGGTATTTTTGTATTCTGAGATAAGGCTCTCATCGGGGTTTGAGAATATAAAACCCGTTTTTCCGTCAACTATTAGCTTTTCGCCGGGCCTGATTAGATTGCATATGTTATCAATACCAACCACTGCGGGAATACCAAGAGACTTGGCGATAATTATGGCATGGGAAGTCTCGCCCCCCTTCTCTATTACTACTGCAGAGACATTATTCTTAAAGAGCATCGAGACAAATGAGGGGCCGATGTCTTTAGCTATAAGGATTGAACCCTGCTCGGGTTCTGCGGAGGGTTGATGGCCGTTACTTCGCTTTAGAAGGTTATGCAAAATTCTCTCCCCGATATCACGCAAATCCTGGGCTTTTTCGCGTAAGTATTTGTCGCTAAGACTTTCAAACCGCTCTGCTATATCTTCTATTGCCTCTACGACAGCGAGCTCTGCAGAAATATTTCTTTCTTCTAATTTTTCAAACATAGTGTTTCGAAGAGTTTGACCCTGAATTACTAATAAGTGGGCTCTAAATATCTCAATTTCGGCTTTAGATAGCAAAGCTTCTGAGTCCAGGGTTTGAATTAGCTTCTCAATATCGGCTTCCACATCGGAGAGGGCTTGCAGGATTCTTTCTTTTTCAACTACAGGATCTGATTCTTCTGATTCATCACTACTAATCTGCTGGAAAAGCCCACGGAAAAGGAATACGTTCCCTATAGCAATCCCACTTGAGACGCCTTTTCCTTGATAAGTTCTTGTCTTGTGTTTTACAATTGAGGGGGTTCTCAACCTTTCTAGTCTGTCGGCCACCTCAAGAAGACCGGCTAAGCGGGAAGCTATAATCTCAAATAGTATTTCCTCTGCTGGGTTTATAATTCTTTTCTCTTTAGTTTGCCCTACCAGCACTCCAATACACTTGTTTTGAAGTATTATGGGTACTCCTATATAGCTCTCATATTCCTCTTCGCCTATTTCTGGGAAATATTTATAATTGGAATGTTCTGATGCCGGCATCACGGTGAGCGATCTTGATGTCTCAAACACAAGCCCAGTTAATCCCTCATTGGGTTTAAGACTAATGGGATCCTTTTGTGGATTTACCGAAAGCCCCTTGGTGGATCTCAAGAATAATTGTTTATGTTCCTCATCCCATATGTATACCGATACAACATCAAAATGAAGGGAGCTCGCAATTTTGCTTACAACCTTTTTTAAGATTCTGTTTAATCCCGTTGATTTATTTACTAAATCGCTTATTTCCTGGACGATTTTGAGGTGAAAATCCGCCCTATCAATTAATTTTCCGGTACTCATATTTAGAATCTGTTACCCAAACCTTTATGAGTTAAGAACTGATTACTATTATATCAATTCTTCTCGTTTGCTATATATTTATTAACCATTTATACCGCTCCACTATATATTACCGGATGTTGGTAAATTAGGATAATTATTTAATCACTGTAGTTTATATACAATATACAATGTGATGGTAAGATTTGGTATAATTTTTGCTTTAGTATTAGTTTGAACTTATTAGTCTTAGTTTTAACTTATTGATTTTAGGATTTGCCAACCTATTTTTGTATTAATTTGTATTAAAAGGATAAAGGAATTATGGCTCCAGATGAAAGTAATAGTAAACAGATAAGAATTGCGGTAATCGGTTCGGGACCTGCAGGTTTCTATGCCTGCGAGCATCTATTTAAGAAGAAGGAATATGATTTTTCGATAGATATGTTCGATAGACTCCCTACCCCGTACGGTCTTGTACGCTCTGGGGTGGCTCCGGATCATCAGAAAATAAAGTCAGTTACTAGGGTCTATGATAAGATTGCCTCTAACGAGAATTTTCGGTTTTTTGGCTTAGTGGAATATGGAAAGCACATAACGATGGAGGATTTAAAAAAGCATTATCATATCGTTGTATTCGCCACCGGCGCTCAAACGGACAGGAAGATGAATATTCCGGGAGAAGATTTAGAGGGTAGTCATACTGCGACAGAATTTGTTGGATGGTATAACGGTCATCCCGATTACAGGGACTACAACTTTGACCTTACACAAGAGAGAGTTGCCATTGTGGGTGTGGGAAATGTTGCTGTGGATGTAGCGCGGATACTTTGCAGAACAGAAGAGGAATTAATGCAAACGGATATTGCAGATTATGCACTTGAGGTGCTTAAGAAAAGCCGTGTTAAAGAGGTCTTTTTGTTAGGCCGTAGGGGACCTGCGCAGGCAGCGTTTACTAACCCTGAGGTGAGAGAGCTTGGGAAATTAGACGATGCTCATGCAATTACACGCCCTGATGAAGTTGAACTTGATGAATTTACGAAGGAATTACTCGAAAAACAAGAGGACCGTTCTGCAGTTAAGAAGATTGAGATTCTGAGTTCATACTCAGAAGACATAGAGTTTGAAAAGTCCCGAAAACTTCACATACGTTTCTTGGTTTCACCAGTAGAAATTTTGGGTAATAAAGAGGGTAAAGTAAAAGCCCTGAAACTTGTAAAGAATGAACTTTATAAGACTGAGGACGGAAGCCTGAGACCAAAAGCCACGGATGAGTTTGAAGAACTTCCAGTGGGTCTGGTCTTCCGCTCTATAGGCTACCAGGGAGTTCCATTGCCAGATGTTCCTTTCCATGATAAGTGGGGGGTTATACATAATGAAAAGGGGCGCGTTTTGGATCCTGAAACTAGAGAACCTGTTCAGGGACTTTACTCAACGGGGTGGATTAAACGGGGTCCCACAGGTGTCATCGGTACAAATAAGCAGGACTCTGGTGAGACAGTAGGGTGCATAACGGAAGATATAGAAGCAGGGAATTTACTGTCACCGGAAACCCCTCACCCAGATCGCATTTTAGAATTAATACGAGAGAGACAGCCCGATCATTTTACATATGAAGATTGGCTCCGTCTTAATGAGCTTGAAATCTCTAAGGGACAAAAAGAAGGCCGCCCACGTGTAAAATATACAAGTATTGAAGAAATGTTAGATGCGATAAGAAACGACGATGAAGCGGCTAATGACAGTTAGTATGTTTACGCTTATATTTTAGGTGTTAGAGTGAGTCTTCTTCTTAGAGGATCGACTTTTTGAACGAGGAGTTTTATGTCCCTACTCTCCTCCAAATTCACTTTTGAACTCAGAGATACAGGAACCTCAAAGAGATAATCGGGAAGATAAACATTTGCCCTGGCATCATTTATTGAGGTTATAATTCCGTGAATTTCTTTTCCTTGAAGTTTTTCTAAGTGTTTATAGACCCAGTACCTTTCTCTATTCCTTTCTACCATTTTTTTGTCTCTAATTCCGATTTCTATTCTAGGATAAAGATTTTCAAGCTCGTCTTCGGTGTAGCAATGATCCTCCTTTTGTAATTCAGATACAATCTGTCTTTGGATAAGGAGGTCGACGTAACGTCTTATAGGGGATGTTGCCTGGGCGTAAACGTCTATGCCGAGTGATAAGTGAGGTCCTGGGTCAAGTCCGACTCTAGGAGCCCTTAGATACTTGACTACATGAATGGCATATAAAGGGTCGTTTTCATCATATGATCTGGCGTCTTCTGAAATCGCCTCGGGCTGTGATCTGAATATTCCGGGAACCTTGTTATCTTTTAAAAATTTCCCTGCCATTCTATTCATAAGTATCATGAATTCGGAATTAGTCTTGTGAGCTACAGAATTCATATGATTTTTCTCAATTGTAATATTTGAATCCTCATCAATCCTGATTTTGAGCTGCGGGAGTTGAATTATGAGCGCTCCAGCTTGAAGCCTCTTTTCTCTTAACTTTTCTGCAATTTGTTTAAATTTGGTCCCAATAGCATCGGCATCGAAATATTTAGAGGCTTTTGAGTAGCTTATGTTTTCTCTAACCAGGATTTTGGAATTGGTAAATCTATAGTTCTTGATATTTAAATTGTCATCAAATTGGACGAGTAAAGAAAGAGCCTTCCTCTCTGTACCTTTTATAAGACTGAGCCTTTCTTTTATTAACTCAGCTGGAAACATATGGATGTGATTCTCTGGCAGGTATATTGTCTCGCCCCGCTTAAGTGCTTCATCGTCCATGGGGCTCCATTTAGGAACATATGCTGCAACATTTGCTATGTGGATCCCAAGGGTAGTCCCCTCGTCTGTTTCTTCTATTGAAATAGCGTCGTCTATGTCCTGGGTGTTTTCATCGTCAACAGAAAATACTTCAAGACGTGTCAGGTCTTCAAGACCTTCATCTGAAAATGGTTCTTCAAGTATTTGCTTTACTTCTTCATTTACTTTTTTGGGGAAATCTTCAGTAATAGAAAATCTTTTAATTAAGGGGTCTTCATCTACTTGCCATGAGCCTGTTTTTATTAAGAATTCGATGGCGCCTTCTACATCTTTGATTCCTATTTCAGACAAAAACGATTTTGCCTCTCCCGCTCTATTGAATTTATCCACATGGATTACATAACTCTTTATGAGATCTATGTACTCTTGAGGGTCAAAATTTCCTTTCGGTCTCTCACTGGTATTGCTTATAAGATGTTTAGCCCAAAGAAGCGCCTGTCTACGCTCTTCTTGTTTTTTGATCTCGGCCTCTTTTTTGGCAATGAGTTCTTTAACTTCAGAGGCTTCTCTGACATAATAACCCTCCACTCCTCTTTTAAAGTAGATATCATTCTTATCAATAGCCCAGAATAAAAGTAAAATCTCTTTGTTTATAACATTACTATCTCCAAAATAGAGTTCCACAAGATCATTAAACATGATCTCTCTCTCTTCACCCCCAACACATTCCCATATGGTCTCTAGATCAACTTTCTCTTTTCCTTCTTCGAGACTTCTTCTAATTTCCCTTAATTTAAGCTTTCTTTCTGGCTGTGTGAAATTTCCTTCGATTATGATTCCTGAATTGTAAGCAATTTTTTCGAGATCAATTGATACATCTTTCCCTTCCTCAGAGAATATGTTTGCCTTATCACCTATTGCATTTGAAAATATTCCAAAAGAAGGTTCTTTTCGTTTCCTGAATAAAATGAGTTCGTTAGCTTTGGGTATTTTTTTGGTCATTGGCTATAAGTATTTATTAATTTGATGAAGTTTTAAAGACCCCAGAGCAACTATTTTAACACAGGATCAAAATGTTTCATTCATAAGGGATAAATCATCCGGATTGTTTCCTAAATCGAGTTAATTCTTCCAATAAGCAGTCTCTAGATTTTATTGGATCATTATCCTCGCAATATACGAGATAAAACTTACCGCTAATTGTACTTTTTGTGCCCGAATATTCTATAAACTCTTCAGTCGTCGTGATTTTGTCTCTAAAATGATTGTACTTTCTTTTT
>SMUX01265467.1_pt1 | contig 11981 bp, 10 predicted proteins | sample 2456431 | NCBI WGS metagenome assembly SMUX01 (sample SAMN11095930, study PRJNA526329) | marine sediment metagenome | biome: Marine sediment; feature: Surficial sediment; material: Deep marine sediment; isolation source: Hadal surficial sediment | place: Pacific Ocean | collected 2014-11 | depth... | reverse complement strand
GAAGGAGAAGAAGGAAATGGTAAGGGAGAAGGTCAGGGAGGAGGAGAAGACAACAATGGAAAAAGCGGAAATCAAAATGGTGATAATGGAAATGGCAATGGAGATAATGAAGACCTTAATGGCGAGCTCTATGAGATTTACAAACAACAACAGATGCTCCGTCAGCAATTACAAGATAAACTAAGTAAATTAGGTAAGAAAGGAAACGCCGGAAATTTACTACGCCAAATGGAGGATATAGAGCAACAATTACTTGATAAAGGTTTTAATCAGCGAACTCTGGAAAAGATGCTGAATTTAAAGTATGAATTACTTAAACTTGATGAAGCTAACTTTGAGCAGGGAAGTGAAACCAGGAGAGAGTCTAAAACAAATAGAACAAATTATGAAAACTCGTTAAGAATAAAGCCTGAGGATATAAAAAAATATTTTAATACGACCGAAATTCTTAATAGGGAAGCACTACCCTTACGTCAGGAATACAAACAAAAAGTACAGGATTATTTTAAAAAGAAAGATGATTGATTTTAATTCCGTCTCCAGTACAATTAATAAACTAGAAAATGAAAATATTATTTCAGAATGGATTTCAGAAACAATTTCTTCTGAAGGATTTACAGCAGGGAAGATAACTTATATATTTTGTGACGATGAATACCTCAATAAAATTAATTTAGAATTTTTAAACCATGACACCCTGACAGACATAATAAGTTTTGACAACAGGTTAGGGAAACAAATTAATGGCGAGATTTATATTTCGGTGGAACGAGTACGTGAGAATGCAAAGATCTATAAAACCAATTTTAAAGACGAATTACATCGTGTTATGATTCACGGCATTCTTCATTTTTGTGGTTATAATGACAAGTCTGATGCTGAAACAAAAATAATGCGTAACAAAGAAGAAGAATCATTAGGAAGACTCACCCAAATATAAATTCCTGATTATCAGGATATTATAATAACAACTAGCTAGTTTTAAGTAATTTACCATATATTTGCACCCTTAATTTTAAACGTGGACACCAAATAAATGGACATGTTCCACGTGAAACAATTTTATTGATGTATGTTTCCAAACGAATATGATGTAATTGTTGTTGGAGCTGGACATGCGGGCTCTGAAGCAGCATCTTCCGCTGCTAATCTAGGTTCCAAAACGCTGCTTATAACAATGAATTTGCAAAATATTGCACAAATGTCATGTAATCCTGCCATGGGCGGAATTGCAAAGGGGCAGATAATTCGTGAAATAGACGCTATTGGAGGATATAGTGGAATAGTATCGGACAAAACAGCTATTCAATTTAAGATGCTTAATAAGTCGAAAGGACCAGCGATGTGGAGCCCTAGAGTACAAAGCGACCGCATGCGGTTTTCAGAAACCTGGAGACAGATGCTTGAAAAGACACAAAATCTTGATTTTTATCAAGAAATGGTTTCTGGACTTATAGTTGAAAATGATAGAATAGTTGGTGTCAAAACCTCTTTAGGATTAAAAATTAGATCTAAAAGTGTAATTCTCACCAACGGAACTTTTTTAAATGGATTAATTCATATAGGAGAGAAACAATTTGGCGGAGGGCGAGCAGGTGAAAAAGCTTCAACAGGAATAACAAAAGAACTAGTAGATTTAGGATTTAATGCAGGAAGAATGAAAACAGGTACGCCGCCAAGAGTAGATGGGCGGTCATTGGATCTAACTAAAATGGTTAAACAACCAGGCGATGAAAAACCTGAAAAATTTTCCTTCTCAAAAGAAACCAAACCCCTTACAAAGCAACGATTATGTTATATGTCGTATACAAGCGATATAGTACATGATATATTACGTACAGGATTTGACAGATCCCCCATGTTTAATGGGTCTATAAACAGTGTTGGGCCAAGATATTGCCCTTCAATTGAAGATAAAATAAACAGATTTGCAGATAAAGAGCGACATCAATTATTTGTAGAACCCGAGGGTTGGAATACTATCGAGTATTATATTAATGGATTTTCAACATCATTACCTGAAGAAGTTCAATATAATGCATTAAGAAAAGTGGTTGGTTTTGAAAATGTAAAGTTTTTTAGACCGGGTTATGCTATAGAATATGATTTTTTCCCCCCTACTCAGTTAAAACACACACTTGAAACTAAGATGGTTTCGGGATTGTATTTTGCCGGGCAAATAAACGGAACTACTGGTTATGAAGAAGCGGCTTCACAGGGACTTATGGCAGGGATTAACGCTCATTTAAAAATTAATGAAAAAGATGAATTTATACTTAAAAGAAATGAGGCATATATAGGTGTTCTAATTGACGACCTTATTACTAAAGGCACCGAAGAACCCTATAGAATGTTTACTTCTCGTGCAGAGTATAGAACCTTATTACGTCAAGACAATGCCGATTTCAGGTTAACACCAAAATCACATGAAATCGGGTTAGCAAGCGATAAGCGCATGCAAAATATGGAAGAGAAATTAAAAAAGTCTAATGCTTTTATTCAATTTTTTAAAAATACCAGCGTAAGCCCTCAAGTTATAAATCCGATATTAGAATCGAAAAACTCTGCTTTAGTAAAGCAAAGCGATAAGCTATATAAACCATTTTCGAGGCCAAACATTACCATGGATGATATGAGAAAAATTGATTCTGTTGATGGATTTATAATAAAAAATGAATTGGATGATGAAGTAATACAACAAACAGAGATACAAATAAAATACTCGGGTTATATCGAAAAAGAAAAATAAAATGCCGATAAATTAAATCGATAGGAGGGGATCAAAATTCCAGTTAATTTCGATTACTCAAAATTAAGATCTCTTTCTTATGAGGCACTTGAAAAACTTAAAGCAATAAAGCCTGTAACTATTTCTCAAGCATCAAGAATAAGTGGTGTGTCACCAAACGATATTTCAGTAATGTTAGTTTATATGGGGCGTTAGCTTGTTTCCCGTGTAGCATTTTAAATATAGTCGTGAAAAACCATTTGAAATCACATTTTTTAACTACTAAAGATTATTTAGTTAGTGGGGAAGAATTTAGTTTGTTATATGATCATGAAAATGAAATGCTACAAACAGATCCGCAACCTCATAAAGACAATCTTCGTAATTATTATAATAGCACCGCTTATATTTCACACACAGATAGCCATGAAGGATTTGTGGCAACCCTATACCAATGGGTAAAAAAACGAGCACTTCGAAAAAAAACAGCCCTTATAACAACCTTAAATTTTGGACCAGGGAAATTATTGGATATAGGGGCCGGTACGGGTGAATTTTTATTATCAGCTAAAAAAAAGGGTTGGAAAGTTAATGGAGTAGAACCCAATAATAAAGCCAGAATATTGGCATCTGCTAAAGGGATTGAATTAATAAAAACATTAGAAGAAATAAAAGGAAACTCTTACCATGTAATTACTCTATGGCATGTTCTGGAACATCTTCCTGATCTTAAGGAAACGATTCAATCAATTGAAAGATTACTAATCACTGAAGGAATATTAATAATTGCTGTTCCGAATTTTAAATCCTATGATGCTAAACATTATAAAAAATATTGGGCGGCTTATGACGTTCCAAGACATTTATGGCATTTTTCAAGAAAGTCAATGAGAATTTTATTTTCTGAAAAATTAAAATTAAAAAAAATCAACCCTTTAGTTTTTGATTCATTTTATGTGAGTTTACTTTCAGAAAAAAATAAAACAGGAAGTTCCTTTTTTTTCAAGGCTTTTTTTATTGGGTTATGGTCAAATATATCAGCATGGAGAACTAAAGAATATTCTTCTCTGATTTATTGTTATAAAAAGGTGAAATAAACCTGTTAGAGTTGTTTTAAGCGAGTTTAAATCACAGGAAAGGATATTTCGGTTTACAAAAGGTTTAAAGGCCTAAAACAGCAATATATAGAGGTCTATATTAATAAGTATCATTTATTAAGTTTTAATTTATAATAAAAATAATTTATACTAACTCCTTCATATGAATGAGTCGGGTTAATTTAATAGACAAATCTGTAAATATGATTTTTGGATTACCATTACGTTCCACATGAAGTTCTGCATCTTCAAAAGCAGAACTAATTTCAAAAATATTATTTTGGTGTACAAAAGGGGATAATTTTTCTAAAGAGAATTTTGCGTCATTACTTTCAAAATGTAAAAGTGATTCTACCTTATAATTTTTTAAAAGAGCTTGTCTAAAAACTTCTAAACAATACTGTAAAAATTTCTTTTGTGTTTCACGACCTTGTCCGGCGATATTTTCACTCCATTGAAGCAAATGGTTGATAGAATCTTTATTACCTCTAGCTTTAAAAGCAGTTCTCAACCATGAAATAAACCACTCTTCAAAAATAAGATCATCACTATCATTTGTTAATAAATGTAGTGCTTTGTTAAAATTTCCATTCGCTTTATGGCTGATCTTTTTAGCCAATACTTCATTAACAGAATGATTATCAATGAGATGCCTGATTATATTTTCTTCTGTTAATAAAGGAAAGTATAGTTTTTGACATCGTGATTGAATCGTAGTTAATACTTTTTCTTCATTTTCGGTAAGCAATAAAAGGACAGTTTTATCAGGTGGTTCCTCGACAATTTTTAAGATTTTATTAGAACATTCAATATTCATTTTGTCTGCCATCCAAATAATCATTACCTTATAACCACCCTCATAAGCTTTTAGGTATAGTTTTTTTGCAATCTCTTCTGCTTCGTGTTTACTTATATTGCCTTGCTTATTCTCAATACCAAGAAATTGATACCAGTCGTAAAGAGAAGCATATGGGGTTTTTAATACAAAATCACGCCACTCTTTCGAAAAACGGGAAGACACAGGTTCTTTTTTAACGTTCTCAGTCGTGTTTACAGGATATATAAAATGAAGATCGGGATGTGCTAATTGGGTTACTTTTTTTGAACAAACTTCATATTCTATACTATCTTTTTCATATCTATGACAAAGTATTTCCTTTGCATAGTTTATAGCCATTGGTAACACACCATAACCAACATCTCCTACAAATAGTTGAGAATGTGAAACTCGTCCATTTTCTATAGTTTTTACAAGGTAAGATTTTAGTTGTTGTTGCCCTATTACATCAGAAAAAGCCATACACAAAATTACACATTTTTTATTTCGAAAAACTATTCAAATGACTAATTCTATAACCAATTTTCAAAAAAATAAACCCATAAAAAACTTATATTTGCAACTGAAAAAGAATAAGAACAAGTCTGGTATTAAATAATTGAGGACGATTGAAAACAATAAATGACTTTAATTTCAAAAACAAAAAAGCACTTATCAGGGTTGATTTTAATGTGCCTCTTAATGATGATTTTGAAGTTACCGACAGCTCTAGAATTGAGGCTGCAAAACCAACTATTATTAAAGTATTAGAAGACGGAGGGAGTTGTGTATTAATGTCACATTTAGGGAGGCCAAAAGGCAAAGAAGAAAAATATTCATTACAAAATATAATAAGTAAAGTTCGTGAAGTTTTAGGGGTTCAAGTACATTTTGTTGATAATTGTATAGGAGATAAATCAACTGAGGCTGTTGCGAAATTACAATCGGGTGAAATTCTATTATTAGAAAACCTTCGATTCTATAAAGAAGAAATAAGGGGAAATAGAGATTTTGCAAAGAAACTTTCAAAACTAGGAGATATTTATGTAAATGATGCTTTTGGAACGGCACATAGAGCCCATGCATCTACAGCTATAATTGCCGATTTCTTTCCCTCGGCAAAATATTTTGGGATATTGCTTGCTTCAGAAATTGTAAGTATTGGCAAAGTACTCAACAATAGTGTAAAACCCTTTACCGCAATAATAGGAGGCGCTAAAGTGTCTTCAAAAATTACAACACTTTTAAATATTTTAGACAAGATTGACAACCTTATTATTTGCGGAGGTATGGCTTTTACCTTTGTAAAAGCGCTAGGAGGGAGTATTGGAAATTCTCTAATAGAAGAAGATAAACTTATTGAAGCCAACACAATTCTTGAAAAAGCAAAATCAAAAAAAGTCACAATACATTTACCGATAGATACTGTAGTAGCCGATAGTTTATCGGAAAATGCCATCACCAGGATAGAAGATACAAACTCTATTTCTGAAGGATGGATGGGACTTGATGTGGGTCCTGCATCTAACGATAGTTTTACTAAGGTTATAACCCAATCCAAAACTATATTATGGAATGGTCCGGCAGGAGTTTTTGAAATACCAATATTTGCACAGGGTACTATGGCTATTGGCAATGCAATTGTCAAAGCCACTAAAAACGGAGCTTTTTCACTAGTTGGAGGAGGAGACACCCTAGCTGCTTTGAAGAAATTTGGGCTTACCGATGAAATAAGTCATGTCTCTACCGGCGGAGGAGCCCTGTTAGAGATGCTTGAAGGAAAAACACTTCCGGGTATTAAAGCAATCGAAGGTTAATCTTTGCTTCAAAAATGTTAAAAATCTCACCTTCCACACCATTTTGTTACCTTTATCAAAATTTACAATTTACACGATCGTTATATTTAATATGAAACTGAGACACCTATTCTTTTTATTATTTCTGGGATATGGCCCTGGTTATGCACAAGTAGAAACAAAGCCATTAGATTCAATTCAGAAAAAAACAATAAAAACGGTAGATTCTATAACCGTAATTGTAACTAATGGTGATCTTACCACCACTATTGTTAAAACAACTATAAAAGACACCACTATATTTGATTTAAAAGACAATAACCTGGCACGTAATATTGATAGCTTATGGTTAAATGAACTTTACAATTCTAATAGATTTGAGGAAATATATGGAAGTGTTGTAAGTCAAACCTATGAACCAATTGAATACGAGGAATTGCCTACTGAAGTTCTTAAACAAAGATTAAAAGAGCTAAATGCCCGTACTCCTTTTAACATAGAATATAATCCTTCCCTGGAGAGTGTTATAAAGCGGTATTTAAAAAACCGCCGAAAAACCATGGGTAATTTGATAGCATTGAGTGATTATTACTTTCCTATGTTTGAACAAGAATTAGACAAACATAACCTGCCCCTAGAAATAAAATACCTTGCTATTGTTGAATCTGCATTAGTTCCTACCGCACAATCTCGAGTCGGCGCAAAAGGGCTTTGGCAATTTATGTTTTCTACAGGAAAATTATATGGCCTGGAAGTTAACTCCTATGTTGATGAAAGAGCAGACCCATCTATGGCAACAGAAGCCGCTTGTAAATATTTAAAAAGTCTCTACGCAAGTTTTAATGATTGGGACCTGGCACTAGCTGCCTATAACTCAGGGCCCGGAAATGTTTCTAAGGCCATAAGACGATCTGGGGGATACACGAACTACTGGAATATTCGTCACCATTTACCCAGGGAAACAGCGGGATATTTACCTGCTTTTTTAGCCACAATGTACATTTTTGAATATGCCGAAGAACATGGTCTAAAAAGTAATGGACCTACTATTCCCTACATTGTTACAGACACTATAAGGATAAAGAAAATGATAACCTTAGAACAAGTGGCTCAAGTAACAAATTTAAATATTGAAGAAGTAGAATTTTTAAATCCCTCTTATAAAGTTGGAATAATTCCTGTGGTAAAAGGCAAGAACTATGTATTACGTTTACCTATTGATGCCCTTGGTATATTTGTCGCAAACGAAGATGCTATTTATGCATTTGCCGAAGCAGAATTCAATAAAAAAGAAAAAATATTACCTGAATTTTTTGAGCAGCCTGATAGAATTCGATATCGAGTAAGAAGTGGTGATTATTTAGGTAAGATCGCTGAACGATATGGTGTAGGTGTAAGCCAAATAAAACGATGGAATGGATTAAAAAGCAATAATTTAAGAATTGGGCAACGTCTTACAATTTACCCCAGAAATCCTGTTAATAATATTAAGAAATCAAATATCGCTAAAACTACCGTTCAAGAAGGAACAAAGATCTATACTGTTAAAAGCGGTGATTCACTATGGAGTATTTCGCAAAAATTTCCAGGTGTTACTATTCAAAATATTAAAAAGTGGAATGATATTAGTGGTAACAAATTAAAACCGGGGATGAAATTAAAAATTTTAAAAGGATAAAACAATTCCATAACTTAATAAATGAAACCATTTTTTATTGTACTCATTTCATTATTTGTACTTCTCTCTTGCAATAATGAGAAAAATGATATTCCCTACCGACAAAAATCTACGGGAAATATTAATTCCTTGCTTGTTATTATTTCAAACGATTTATGGAATGATAATGTAGGAGAAGAGATAAGAAAATATTTTACCGCACCAACTGATGGGCTACCCCAAGACGAACCCTTATTTTCAATAAACCAAATACCCCCAGCCAATTTTTCGGGATTTGCAAAAAGTAAACGTATGTTTTTGAACGTTTCTATTGGAGAGGAAGATAAAACCTACATCACTCGAGATACATTCGCAAGACCCCAAACAGGAGTTATTGTTATTTCAAAAACAGAAAAAGGATTAATCGATTTAATAGCTAAAAATCAAAAAATAATAATTGAGGAATTTCATAAATCTGAAATTAAAGAAAGACAACGAAGAACTTCTTTATCATTACTGAAATTAGATTCTTTAAAACAACAATTCGGAGTTTCTTTAAAAATTCCTTCAGCATACAGAATAGCCAAAAAAACAAAGGATTTTTATTGGATACGTAAAGATTTAAAATCCGGAAGCACGAATATTCTTATTTACGAAGTTCCGTTAACCACTATTACCAATGATAGTCTTGCAATGGGAGAAATAATAAAAATGAGAGATTCAATATCGGGCGAATATATACCTGTGGAAGAAGGAGGTAGATTTATTACAGAAGAAGCTTATACACCATTTTTATTTATAGCAGAAATCGATGGATTATTTGCTTACGAAACCAAAGGAATCTGGGAAGTAAAAGGCGAATTTATGGCGGGACCATTTTTAAATTATGCTGTGAAAGATACTGTAAATCACAGATTTTTAATTTTAGAAGGGTTTACCTTTGCCCCATCTGTAAAAAAAAGGAATCTTCAATTTGAATTGGAATCAATATTAAAGTCGGCAAGAATAAATTAACAGATATTTAAGTCGATTTAAAAAAATCCTCGTTTTAAAAAGAATGGGGATTTAATTTTTATCATCCAGTTTTTTATCACCTTCTTCTTCTTCAGGCTCTTCTTTAGAAGCTTGTTTAAATTCTTTAATACCACTTCCTAAACCTCGCATAAGTTCGGGGATTTTTTTACCGCCAAACATCAATAAAACAATTACAACAATTAAAATAATTTGCCAAGCACCAATTACTAATGGAAAAAACAATGTATTCATCTTGAAAATTTATAATACAAATGTAATAAGAATTCCTTAGAATTATCGTTTTCATTACAACTTTAGTATATAGCGATTACTTTGCTTTATATTTGTTGTACGGAAAGATTTAATAATGAAAAAAGAAAAAAGAACAAAAAAGATCAAAAGAAAACTGCTTCATGAGTATCGTTTAGTGGTGCTTAATGAGAATACTTTCGAGGAGCGATTTTCGTTTAAACTCAATAGATTAAATGTTTTTGTTTTTAGTACCATTTTTGCCGTTTTTTTAATAGTTATAACAATCCTACTTATAGCTTTTACACCTTTAAGAGAATATATTCCAGGATATTCATCTACAAAATTAAAGAAAAAAGCTACTATACTAACCTATAAAACAGATTCAATAGAGCGTGTACTAATGATAAATGCACAATATCTTGCCTCTATTAAAAAAGTTTTAACCGGCGATGTAAAAACGGTAAACTTTAATAAGGATTCAATTATTAAAGCAGCAGAACTGGATCTTTCCGAAGTAGATTTAACACCTTCTAAAACGGATTCGTTGCTAAGAGAAATGGTTTCTCATGAAGATAAATACAATCCACTAGTGGGTTCTTCCGAAGTAAGTTTTGTTCTCTTTGCTCCTGTAAAAGGAACAATTTCTGAAGACTATGATCCAAAAAAGAAACATTTTGCTATTGATATAGTTACCACAAAAAACGCTCCTGTTAAGTCAACAGCCAATGGAACAGTTATATTTGCCGAATGGACAGCAGAGACAGGCTATGTTATTATTGTAGAACACAATAATAATCTTATTTCCGTGTATAAACACAATGCTTTATTAAGAAAAGAACAAGGAGAATTGGTTAAGGCAGGAGAAGTGATAGCTACCGTAGGAAATACTGGCGAATTTTCGACAGGACCACATCTTCATTTCGAATTATGGCGCGATGGTTATCCTATAAACCCTACAAATTTCATAGATTTTGATTAAAACAATATGTTTTTAAAATCCATAGGCGCAAAGGTATTAGCAAAAAATATTGTTAGGCGAATCAATTATTGGGCTTCTAATCCGGTTGAAACCCAACAAAAGGTATTTAAACAATTACTTTCTAAAGCAAAACAAACATCTTTTGGAAAGGATCACAATTTTGATAAGATTGCAAATTATAACGATTTTAAAGAGCAAGTTCCAGTAAGAGACTATGAAGAGTTAAAAGATTATATAGAACGGGCTTTAAATGGGGAAAAAAATGTTTTGTGGCCCGACAAACCCATTTATTTTGCTAAAACTTCCGGAACGACTTCCGGTACAAAGTACATTCCTCTTACCAAAGCATCAATGCCCTATCATATGGAGGCTGCCCGTGATGCAATTTTGTGCTACATTCATGAAACCAAAAACGTAAATTTTGTAAACGGGAAAATGATTTTTTTACAGGGTAGCCCAGAATTAACTGAAATGAACGGAATAAAAATAGGCCGTCTTTCAGGTATTGTAGCCCATTTTGTTCCTAAATATCTTCAAAAAAACAGGCTACCCAGTTGGGAAACCAATTGTATTAATGATTGGGAAACGAAAGTAGATGCCATTGTTGAGGAAACTATAAACGAAGATATGACGGTCATAAGCGGGATTCCTTCTTGGGTGCAGATGTACTTTGAACGCCTTCAGAATGCATCTGGTAAAAAGATTGGTGAATTGTTCAAAAACTTCAGTTTATTTATTTATGGGGGAGTTAATTATGAACCATATCGCACAAAATTTGAAACACTTATTGGAAGAAAAGTAGATAGCATTGAGTTATATCCCTCTTCAGAAGGGTTTTTTGCTTTTCAAGATAAACAGAATAAAAAGGATTTGCTGCTATTGTTGGATTCGGGGATATTCTATGAGTTTATTGAAACCGGACACTTTTTTGAAGATAATCCCAAGCGCATAACTATAAGTGATGTAGAAATTAGAGTTAATTATGTAATGATTGTATCTACAAATGCCGGATTATGGGCGTATAATGTTGGCGACACAGTACAATTCACTTCATTAAACCCTTATAGAATAATAATTACAGGGAGAATAAAACAATTCATTTCGGCTTTTGGAGAGCATGTGATTGGCAAGGAAGTGGAACAAGCGATTAAAGAAGCTATGGAAGAATTTAAATTTTCTATTTCAGAATTTACCGTTGCACCACAAATAAATCCACCAAATGGAGAATTACCGTATCATGAATGGTTTATTGAATTTGAAATACAACCCAAAAACCTACAGCAAATTGCCTTTTTTTTAGACGCCAGTATGCAGAAACAAAATTCTTATTATAAAGATTTAATCGAAGGAAAATTACTTCAACAGTTAAAAATATCTTCTATGCAAAAAAATGGTTTCAATGAATATATGAAATCTCAAGGAAAATTGGGCGGTCAAAATAAAGTGCCCAGGTTAGCAAATGACCGTAAAATTGTAGATGCACTTTTGAGTTTCGAATGATGTAGGATCAAAACTACTGACCACTAACAACTAACTAAACACTAATTTTTAATAGTACCTTTGCAGGAATATGAATAAAATAAAAATTCATAAAAGGACACGGGCACAGGAAAGCAAAGGAGCTATTCAACGATTATATAT
>SMUX01244375.1_pt1 | contig 11987 bp, 7 predicted proteins | sample 2456431 | NCBI WGS metagenome assembly SMUX01 (sample SAMN11095930, study PRJNA526329) | marine sediment metagenome | biome: Marine sediment; feature: Surficial sediment; material: Deep marine sediment; isolation source: Hadal surficial sediment | place: Pacific Ocean | collected 2014-11 | depth 0-1... | reverse complement strand
GGAGCTCGCCAAAACGATGGCCTTCGCGACCATCGCGTTTTCGCAGCTGCTGCAGGCGTTCGCCTACCGCGCCGACCGCTATCCGCTGCTGAAGATTGGGATCTTCAGCAACCGCGCGATGTTGTACGCGGTTGCCACATCGGCCGTGCTGCTCTTTGCGGTGATCTATGTACCAGGCCTGCAACCAATTTTCGATACCGTCCCGCTCGGTACAACGCCGTGGGCCATCATCCTTCCCCTGCTCCTGGTTCCCGCGCTCGTCGCAGAACTGACCAAAGCCTACCTCTCCCGCGGCCATGATCTGCTCGCGTTCCGCGGCTGAACTTGGCCAGCTAGCAAGCGATCCCGTCTGTTGCGTACACCTGCCCTCGTCCGCCGAATATCCGTTCTCACGCCGTTCGGGTGCTCTCGGGGAGACAGACGAGACCAATCCTGTGACGGCGCGCCTGCCGTCCAAAAGGACGCTCAAAGCGCGCTGCATCCATCTGTGCCGGATGCGACCGCAGCAAGGATAGCTCCGTAACTACCACTACTTTGATGCGAGACGATGAGCGTTACTGTATTGAGATTGGGGGATTCCACACTTGAGAACGCACTATCCGGTTGGTATGCTGTATGCAATACCCTTGAGATGGGAGGGCGAGCCTTGAGCGAATCGCAAACCGAGAACCTGACTGTGCTGCGCGCGCACGCGCCGGACATTGAAGGCATTCGACGTGAGGTGCTGGATGGGCTGCGGAAGCCCGAGAAATCGCTGCCTTCGAAACTATTTTACGACGAAAGGGGCTCCGAACTTTTCGAGGAGATCTCTGAACTTGATGAGTACTATCTCACCCGCACCGAGACAGCAATCTTCATAGACCGGATCGACGAGATCGCAAGCCGCGTCGGATCAGGCGTTATTCTGATCGAATTCGGCAGCGGGAACAGCCAGAAAACACGAATACTGCTGGACCATATTTTGGACCCGGCTGGGTACGTCGCCATAGATATCTCACAGGAAAAGCTGACTGATTCAGCAGCCGCTATCGCAGCGGCTTATCCGGGATTGAACGTGCTCCCAATATGGGCGGACTACACGCACGACTTCGATTTGCCAGCCCTGGAGGGATCACGGACCGTGGCGTTTTTTCCCGGATCGACCATTGGCAACTTCCACCCGCACGAGGCGGAAGCTTTTCTGAGGCGGGTGGCCGAGCTGGTTGGGGAGGGCGGGGGCCTGCTCATCGGCGTGGATATCAAGAAAGACGCGCGCATTCTAAACCTCGCCTATGACGATGCCCGAGGGGTAACGGCCGCCTTTAATCTAAACATACTTGCGCACATCAATCGAGAATTCGGAGCCGGCTTTCGGTTGGATCGATTCCGCCACCAGGCCACCTACAACGAAGAGCAAGGCAGAATCGAGATGTATCTCGTGAGCCTCGAAGATCAGACGGTGAGTTTGGGTGAGACCGAGTTCTCCTTCGGGCGCGACGAAAGAGTCCTGACGGAGGTTTCCTATAAGTACACGGTTGATGAATTTGAGCGCCTGGCGGTAGGGGGGGGATTCCACGTGAAAGACGTGTGGACAGACCCTAATCAGCTGTTTAGCGTGCAGTACTTAGAAGTCTGATCTTATTCTTATCTCTGAGGCGCGAACGAAAACTGACTAACAATATCCGCAGGCCGCGCTAGCTCCCCTCCCACCTTTCTACTTGCAGGGCAGGAAGCGCACAATCGTCTCCATCTCTTCCAGTACCTCCGCCAGCGCCGCTACAGTGTCTTCGATATCTTGCTCTGTGGTGTCGCGTGAGAGGGAGAAGCGAACTGCGCAGTGCGCCTGCTCCTCGGTTCGGCCCATTGCCATGAGAACGTGCGTCGGATCGGGGGAACCGGACTTGCAGGCAGAGCCTGAAGACAGGGAAATGCCGTGCTGGTCCATGGCCACCACCAATGACTCCCCGCGAAGACCGGGCAATGTCATGTTCAGCGTGTTAGGCAACCGATCATGCATCCGCCCGTTCGATTTCGCATCTGGCACCAGCTGATAAAGGGCCTTCTCCAGCCGATCTCGTAGTGAGCCGATCTGTTCCGCCCTCCGCACGCCGCCACGGGCCAATTCCGCAGCCTTGCCCAAGCCGACTATCGCCGGCACGTTTTCAGTTCCAGCACGAAGTCCGGCTTCCTGCCTACCGCCATGGATAAGCGGCTCCAGCTTAGTACCCTTCTTGACATAAAGAGTGCCAACGCCCTTCGGTCCGTGCAGTTTGTGGCTCGATAGGCTCAGCAGATCGACATCCAGGTCTCTGACATCTACGCTGATCTTTCCCACGGCCTGTACCGCATCAGTATGGAACAGAGCTCCTCTACCGTGTGCGATGTAACAGAGCTCTTTGACCGGCATGATCGTTCCAACCTCGTTGTTTGCCATCATAATGGACACGAGGATGGTGTCGTCTCTCATCTCCGCGCGCAGCCTATCAGGTGCTAGCCAGCCGTCCTGGTCAACCTCCAAATAGGTAACTTCGTAGCCAAGACCTTCCAGGAACCTACACGTGTTAAGAATCGCAGGATGCTCAACCGTGGTGGTGATAATGTGATTTCCACGATCACGGTGGGCGAAGCTGACACCCTTAAGGGCCAGATTGTCTGCTTCCGAGCCCCCGCCCGTGAAGACGATACTGCGAGGCGCGGCGTTGATGAGCTTGGCGACCTGGCGCCGGGCGGCCTCCACGGCTTGCCTGGCATCCCGACCGGCAGCGTGAATGCTCGAAGGGTTTCCATGTGCGGATTCGAGATAGGGGAGCATGGACTCGCGCACTGCGTCTGCCAGTGGAGTGGTGGCGTTGTTGTCTAGATATATTCGACGTCTGGCCCGCGGTCTCGGTGCCTCAGACACCTGTGGCAGGCGCGACCGTTTTCGTACCCCGGCCGCCAGGCGGGTGGCCTCCGTTCCCTCCTCGATCTTTACTACCTCACACAGCAGGGATTTGTATACCGGGAAGCCAGTGATGTCATCGTAATTGCCGAGATCGGTTAGCTCGTTGACGTTCCACTCCCGCCATGCTTTGGTCCCCACGGGTGTTCCGCCACCCATGCTGCACTCGATCGCTCCCTCGAGGATGTCGTCGGTAACACGCGCCCTGAACGGAACCGCGCCGCGAGCAGTGCGCACCTCGACCAAGTCACCCGTCCGGATACTTCGCTCTTTCGCGTCGGCGAAACTGAGATCGACTGTGGGTTCCGGCTTGTCTTTCACCAGACCCTTTATGCCATGGTGCTGGGATCGGAAGTCGGTGTGCGGTCTGGCGCCTGAGTTGAAGACCAGGGGGAAATCCAGCGCGAGCTCTGGGCTGCCAATGGGCCCCTCTATCGGCTCGACGTATTTTGGAAGTGGTTCGTAGCCGTAGTCCTCAAGCACTGTGGACCAGATTTCGAACTTGCCGGAAGGGGTGTCAAAGCCGGGTTTGCCGTCCTCGCGCAAGCCTCCCTTCTGCCACTTCTTATATTCCATGATCGGGTTGGGAATCTTGACCCAGCCGCCTGCTTCCCTCACGTCCTCGAGGGAATAACCGGAACCCTTGAGGGCCAGACGGATCATCTCTTCCTCCGTCTGGGGGTAGAGATGTCCGTATCCCAGCCGCTTGGCAAGCTCCGCCATGATGAGGTAGTCGTTGCGGGCCTCCCCAACCGGTTCGATCATCTTCTCCCGCAGGCGGAAGATGGGCCCGTAGACCATATAAGAATCGATCTCAAACATCGTCGTTGCCGGCAGCACGACATCGGCATAGGCAGCATCGGCAGTAAGTTGTCGGTCAATGCAGACGAGGAAGTCCAATTTGGACAGCGTCTCACGCCAGATCGGCGTCTGCGGCCAGGAGGTAAGAATGGAGGCGCCGTGGATAATCAAGGCGCGGATTTGATAAGGCTCACTGCTGAGCACCGCATCCACGAGCCCGCTGGCATGCGACTCCCCACGATAATTGCTGTAGATGGGAAATTTATCGCGCGCGGCTGCTAGATCCAGGTCCGGATTTTCTTGGTTGGTAGAGTGATTGATTGGGAAATGACTGTTCAGCATGGCGAGCCCGATCCCGCCGGGCACGTCCAGATGGTCCGCAAGTGCGAATAGCGTGTACACCGCGCGTACGGCCTGTATGCCGCTGTTGGAGTACTCCAGCCCGGTGTACATCACCGGAGCAGCGCCGGCGGCATTGCAGATGCGACGAGTGAGGTCGCGGATGGTCTTAGCAGGGACGCCAGTGATAGTTTCGGCAACCTCCGGGCGAAAATGCTGCACATAAGATTGCAGCTCCTCGAAGCCCAGGCTCCAGTTCTCGGCGAAGTCCTCGTCGTATAGATCTTCGTCTATCATCACTTCAATCATGCTGAGCGCTAACGCTCCATCGGTGCCGGGCCGGATCGGGATCCACTGGGCATTGGTTCGAATGGCGGTGTCAGTGCGGCGGGGGTCGATGACCACAATATCTGCACCGCGCCTGGCTGCCGCTTCGAGTCGGTGCATATCGAGCGGCGGCGAATCGGTAGCTGGATTCGCGCCCCATACCACGAGCAGGTCGGAATTCTCCATGTCGGTGAACATGTTGACGAGCATGCGACCCATCGTGACGTGTGGAGCGATCATAGCGAACGAGACGTAGCACAGCGCGCCGACGCCCATTGTATTGGGTGAGCCAAAGGGGAATAGGATGTTGGAGGCCGAAGACACGGCTACGCCCTTAGGTTGATACATGTCGCACAGTGACAACTCAAAGGCCCCGCGACCCGTGTAGATAGCCACCGCCTCGGGCCCGGATTGTTCCTTGATTTCATTGAGGTTAGCCACGATGAGATCGTAGGCCTCATCCCAGCTGATGCGCTCGAACTCTTGGGAACCCTTGGGGCCCACGCGTTTCATCGGATACTTGAGGCGGTGTTCTGAGTAAAGGATCTCCGGAGCATGCTGGCCACGCCGGCAGATCATGCCTAACGGGTGGCTGGAGTCGGGCTTGATGTCGACCAGCTTGCCATCATCAAGGCCGAGTTCTACCCAGCATCCGGCAGGGCAGATGCCACATATGCCCGCCCTCCATTCCAGATCAGAACCGGTCTGAGTGCGCAACTCTGCAACTTCCATGATGGTGGATTTTACCAATGCCATAGGGCCCACGTAACTCTGGTATTTAGATTAACGGATAAGTTCGGAGTCGGTCAAGCTTCGGGGGGGAATTCCCAACCGGTGAACGGTGTGCCGAAGGCCCACAACTGCGCAGCGACGCGTCTGCTCATGTCTTGACCTTTACGCCACGCCAAAAGGCGATGTAGTCCTTGATCGATGATGCGGCTTCGCTGGGCTCCGGGTAGTACCAGGCCGCGCCGCGGTTGATCTCCCCGTTCACCTCGACGTCGTAGTAACTTGCGACGCCCTTCCAATGGCAGACAGTGTGTTCCTGGCTGTCGCGGAAGTGCTCGCGCTTGACCGCCTCGGGTGGGAAGTAATGGTTCCCTTCCACCATGATGGTGTCCTCGCTCTCTGCGAGGACGGTTCCGTTCCAGATCGCCTTTGCCATCTTGTGACCATCTCGGAGCCATGATCTTGGCTCCCAAACTCCAAGGATAACTTAGACCGGGTTCCGCGTAAATCGCGTGAGCCGGCTTACGCTCCACGTGAATTGGAGGGAGCGGAAAGGCACCTTCTTGCCCAGCCGCCTCGATGATAGAAACTCCGCGACTAAAACACGGGGTCTGTGGCCCGTCTGCCAGCCTGGCCGCGGCGATCATGTAAACTTCCGCCAATGTTTGTTCTTGCGTTTGACCTTCTCCTGAGCGGTTGCGATGCTCGGCGGGCAGCGTCAACGACCATTTTGACGGTCGTTCTGACGGCCTGTGCAGCGCAGGCACAGCTGGCGGGGCCAGATATCGAGAATACGGAGGATCTACAGGCCGCACTGGGAGCGGCCGGAGTTGTGGTCTCTCAGGCGCCGAACGCCTCCGCGCCAAACTTCGGGGTGGAGAGCCAGGGCCTGTTAGTGGGGAGCGCGCCCGTGCAGGTCTATGAATACAGCTCTGTGGTGGAGCGGCGTCGAGTATCCGATACGATTCGGGCCGGCGGATATCGGGTGAACGGAGAGCCGGTGGACTGGCCCGCGCGCCCTAACATCTGGGTCACAGGGCGGCTCATCGTCGTTTATTCAGGAGTGGATGGCGGCACCGTGCTGTTGCTCAGCGGCCTGCTGGGAGACGCCTTAACGTTTGAAGCTCCCGCGGTCGACGAGCCTTATCCCCCTGCGGTCCTGGCCGCCATTGCCGCCGCCGCCGAGGCTACAGGCGCGTCACTCCAAGAAATACAGGTCATCGAGTATGAATTCCAGGAGTGGCCGGACAGCTGCCTGGGCCTGCCTGGCCCGGATGAAATTTGTGCCGAGGCGCCTGTGCTGGGCTGGCTCGTTCGTCTCAACGCCGGCGGGGACCCCATCGTATTCCGCCTGGATGAGGTAGGAGCAGAGCACAGGCAAGAATGAAACAAGAAGCGCAAGTCCACCTCACCCGATATTCTCCGCTCGGCTTAATCTAATGGCACAGCTTCCGCGGGATGGATGGCTGCTGCTCGCCTCAAAAGGCACCCGTAGTTTCGGATACGGCTTCCTCAGCGTGATCCTCGGGCTTTACCTGGACGAAGTCGGATTTTCGCCGGTCGAAGTAGGTTTTATCTTCTCGGCCGCGTTAGTGGGCTCGGCGCTGCTCACGGGTTTTGTGATCTCACGCGCCGACCGTCTGGGGCGCCGTCGGATGTTAATGGTGAGCTCAGCCCTAATGGCGCTCAGTGGGGCCATCTTCGCCGTAACGCAGGCTCCCTGGTTGATGGTGGTCGCGGCCCTCACCGGAACGATCAGCCCCACCTCCGGAGAAGTTGGCCCGTTCGAGACCATCGAGGCCGCTATTCTGCCCCAGGTCTCCTCTGAGAAAGGCCGGAACCGAGCCTTCGGGCTGTACAACGCCGTGGGCGCGGCCATGGTCGCTCTGGGAGCCTTGGCCGCAGCGATCCCCGCTACCTCATCCCTCCTGGATCTGCTCGCTTCCTACCGCCTGATGTTTTGGTTATACGCGGCATTGGGGATCGCCACCCTTGTGGCCGCCAGCAGGCTGTCAACGAAGGTCGAACTCGCGCAGCTTCCCGAGCGTGCGAGTTTCGTAACCCTCACTCACTCCCGCGGACCGGTGCTGAGACTGGCCGGGCTGTTCGCGGTCGACTCCTTTGCAGGGGGGTTTGTGGTGCAAAGCCTGCTTGTGTACTGGTTCAGCCTGCGCTTCGGGGTGGGCGCCGATTACTTGGGCCCGCTGTTTTTCTGGGTCAACGTGATGAAGTCGATCTCCTATCTGCTTGCGGTGCGTCTTGCAGATCGGATCGGTTTGCTAAACACGATGGTTTTTACGCACCTTCCCTCCAATGTGCTGTTGATGATGATCCCGTTGATGCCCTCACTTACCGCGGCCAGTGCCGTCTTGCTAGCGCGGCATTTGCTTTCGCAGATGGACGTACCGACGCGCGGCTCGTACATCGTGGCAGTGGTCAAGCCGGAGGAGCGTACCTCCGCCGTCGGCGTCACCACCCTATCACGCACCCTCGCGCAAGCCTTCGGCCCGGTCCTTGCTGGGGCGACGTTAAGTGCGGCGCGGTTTGGGTTTCCCTTTTTCGTGGCCGGGGGCCTCAAGATCGCGTATGATTTGGCGCTCTATTTCAGCTTTCGCAAGAATAAACCTCCGGAGGAGCGGTGAGTGGCGGCCTGAGACTGCATCCGTGCTTATCGAATGTCTTGATCCTCAGGAGGCGCGGACTTAGGTTGCGGAGGCGTCCGGAGATTGCGACGGAACTTCAAGCTCCTGGAGCTCGGACTTCAGCCATTTTTTGTGTGCCGGAAGGTTGTAGGCGCGTACTCCAGTGGCGTTATAGATGGCGTTGATGATGGCGGGTGCGGTCGGGATGGAAGCTAACTCGCCGACGCCCTTCGCCCCGTAGGGGCCGTCCTCGGTCTGCTCTTCGACGAAGATCGAAACCACCTCCGGCGTCTGGTCGACGGTGGGCAGCTTGCATTTGAAAAGCGAGTCGGTCAATACCTGCCCGTCTTCCATGATGAAGTCTTCCTGCAGCGCCAAACCCATGCCCATCGAGATGCTGCCTTCCACCTGACCCTGCAGCGCCAGCGGATTGATGACCCGACCCACGTCACAGGCGGCAATCACCTTCAGCACCCGGGTCTCCCCACGCGCGATGTCAACCTCCACCAGCACCGCTTGTGTTCCGAAGCCGAAAGCGAAATGCTGATACTGTTCCGTGTCTGGCGCCACATATTGATAGGTGATCTTCGGACTGCGACCCTCGCGCCGTGCTTGCTGCACCACTTCGCTCAGTGCAACACTGCGGCCGTTCCAGGTCACCCGTCCGTCCTCGAAGGCCAAGGCCTCCGGAGGGGCGTCCAGCATCTCGGCTGCGGTTTGACTCAATAACTGCCGCACCTCCTGGCTGGCGAAGCGGGCCGCATTTCCGCTGACGTAGGTCTGGCGCGAGGCGGTAGTGGCGTCTCCGTCGGGAGTTAGATCGGTGTCGGAAATCAGTACTTCCACCTGCTCGTAGGGCACGCCCAGTTCCTCGGAGACCACCTGAGCCAGAACGCCCACCAGGCCCTGGCCGATCTCGGCCGCGCCCGCGCGCACGATGGCGCGGCCGTCCGAAAATACCTCCACCTCGGCTCCCGCCGCGTCGTAGGCCCCGCTGCCGTACCCCGTGTTTTTGTAGGCGCAGGCCAGCCCCCAGGCGCGTCGTTTTGTGCCCTCCACCGGCACGAACTCATGTTTCTTCATCTCAGCCGCCACCGCCTCAAGCGTCTGAGGCAGCCCGCAGCTCTCGGTCATCACCTGTCCGGCGATGGTCTGTTTTCCGTAGTCGAGCACGTTCTTGCGACGGATCTCCAGCGGTGAAATTCCCAACTCCTCTGCCAGTACATCCATCTGACTTTCCATCGCGAAGCCGCTCTGCGTCACGCCAAAGCCGCGGAAGGCTCCGGAAGGCACATTGTTGGTGTACATGGCGTGACAGTCCACCGACACGTGCGGGATCTCGTAAGGCCCGCCTGCGTGGGTTGTGGCGCGCAGCATCACGTGGTTGCTCAGGCTGGCATACGCGCCTGCGTCGCCGTAGATCAGCGCCTCGTGTGCCAGCAGGGTGCCATCCTTGCGGGCTCCAGTCTTGAGACGGATGATCGTGGCGTGGCGCTTGGGATGCACCAGCAGAGACTCCCTGCGGCTGAACACCATCTTGACCGGGCGGCCGGTGGCCCGTGCCAGCAACGCGATGTGGATCTGAACCGAAACGTCCTCTTTGCCTCCAAATGCGCCTCCAATGAGGCAGTTGATTACCCGGATCTGCGTATCCGGAACGTCTAGCGTGGCGGCGATTTGTTTGCGATCGCTGAACGGGATCTGCCCACCGCAGTAGACCGTTATGCGACCGTCAGCTCCGGGAATGGCCAGTCCGGCCTCCGGCTCGATAAAGGCGTGCTCGACCGTCTGCGTACGGTATTCCCGCTCGACGATGACGTCCGCCTCCGCGAAGCCGGCCTTCAAGTCGCCCCGCTCGATGTGAAACTGAGCAAACTCGTTCCCGGTTGGGTGATCTTCGTGCACGCGTGGGGCACCGTCGGCAGCGGCCTCCATCGGGCCGGTGACGACCGGCAGCGGTTCGTATTCGACTTCGATGAGCTTCAGGGCCTGGTCGGCGATGGCTTCGGTCTCGGCCGCCACTAACGCCACAGCGTCGCCAACATAGCGGACCTTGTCGAAACACAGGACCGGCCAATCCACTTCGTGGATCCCAAACTCTTTGCGTCCGGGGATGTCATCCGCTCTGAGCACGGCCACCACCCCACGCAGCTCGCGGGCCCTGTTGACATCCACCTTGACCAATCGGGCGTGTGGGTGGGCGCTGCGGAGCGCCCGGGCATGCAACATCCCCTCCACGTACAGGTCGTCGGCGTAAATGCCCTTGCCGTTGACCTTCTCCACCGCGTCGGGGCGGGGCAGCGGTCGGCTGATCGCCCGCAGGGGGAGCTTTACCCCCGGCACTTCCGGCACCTCCTGGCCGGCTGCCACCTGCACCGCCCGGATAATGGCGTTATGGCCGGTGCAGCGGCAGATGTTCCAGCGGTGCCCGTCGTAAATCTCTTCTAGCGAGGGATTCGGATTCTTCTCCAGCAGTGCCACCGTTGAGAGGATAAATCCTGGAGTGCAGAAGCCGCACTGGGTGGCCCCCTGATCGATGTAGGCCTGCTGCACCGGATGTAAGTCGCCGTTGCTGGCCAGCCCCTCGATGGTCAGGATTTCGGCCTCCTGACGCACCCGTTTCATCGGGATGATGCAGGAGCGCAGCGGCCGGCCGTCCACAAGTACCATGCAACTTCCGCAATGGCCGACGGCGCACCCATCCTTCGTGCCGGTCAGCCGCAGGTCGTCGCGAATCACGTCCATCAGCCAGCCTTTGGGCGAAGCCTGAACTGTAACCGGCTTCCCGTTCACGATTAGTGAATAACTTTCGAGATCTGTCACGACGACCAGTCTCTCATTTAGCGTGTCTCATTTCAGCTGAAGATGGGTGGGCGGTCGGCACTTTACGGAGGGTGGGGGACCCAACGCCGACGCGGCTCCCAAGCCGCGCCGACCTCCCGACCGGTGAATGTTGCTATTCTAGCAGACTATCGGCGCCTGCGGTTTGGGCTGGAAAGCCCAGACGTCCCGGGCAAGCTCAACGCTTGCGCATGGTGGTTGAAGCGGATCACGCGCGGCTCTCCATGTCAGGCATCTCTAATCCTTGAGTTCGAAAACTTTCTCGCCCGCGCTCACCGGGACCTTCAAGCGATTCTCCGGCGGTGTGAGCGGGCAGGACCACGTCTCGTTGTAGGCGCAGTACGGATTGTAGGCGTCGTTAAAGTCCACTTCGAATCGACCGTCGGCCAGCCGCGAGGGTTCGATATACCGGCCCGCGCCGTAGGTCTCAGTGCCGGCCAGAGAGTCGGCGAAGGGAAGGAAATAGCCATTCTCGTTCTCTAAGATAGTGAGCTCGGCTGGATCACCGTCGACCATAAACGTGAACCGCCCGTATCGGGTGTAGATCTGCACCTCTCCCGTATTGGTCTGGATCTGAATTTTCTCTTGCACCTTGAAGCGTTCGACTTCGACCTCGAGTCGCAGGTCCGGATTTTCTGGAAAGTAATTCAACCCGGTAAAAACCTTTCGCTGCTCTGGAAGCAGTGGACTGTGTTCACTTTCGCGGAAAAAAGCGTCCTTCTCTCGCCTCATCTCTTCGAGTTCACTCATGCAATCTCCTAGTTTAATTGGCTTTCGATCACCGAGATTAGGTATTCGTAGCTCGGCGGACCGGCCAGAGGCGTGTCGTTGATCATAAACGACGGGGTACCGCGGAACCCGTGGCCGAACGCCTCGCGCATCTGATCCCGAACCGGATCTCGATATCCTCGACTTGCGAAACATTGGCTGAAGGCATCAACATCGAGGCTGAGCCGCCCCGCGAATCCGACCATCTGTCCCGCGGAGGTTGGAGCGGCATCGAATAACGCATCATGAAACTCCCAGAAGGCTCCTTGATCGGCGGCGCACTCCGCCGCTTCGGCTAATTTCGGGGAGGAGGGCGTGATTATTGGGAAATGACGCCACACGTAGCGTACCTCCACCGGATACAGGGCCAGCACTCGATCGATGATGCCCTGCTGATAGTAGACACGGCATGAAGGGCAATTGAAATCTCCGTATTCCACTATCGTGACGGGTGCGTCGGCCGGACCCCGGCTGACCTCCTCCGCCACCGGTAGAGGCAGCGACGGATCGCGTGGGGGCGGCCGGGTGGCGACGAAGGCCGCGATCGCGCCGGCAACCAGTACCCCTCCAATGATCGCGTTCCGCCATCGCCTGCGGCGACGTGCCGCCCTGCGGGCCTT
>SMUX01051606.1_pt1 | contig 11987 bp, 12 predicted proteins | sample 2456431 | NCBI WGS metagenome assembly SMUX01 (sample SAMN11095930, study PRJNA526329) | marine sediment metagenome | biome: Marine sediment; feature: Surficial sediment; material: Deep marine sediment; isolation source: Hadal surficial sediment | place: Pacific Ocean | collected 2014-11 | depth... | reverse complement strand
GAGCAATTCAAATTGACCGATGTGCTCGAGAATCGCTTTGGCAAATATTACGCGCACGGCGGCACGAACCAGGAATCCGCAGAACGGGTTGCACGTGGCGAAACGGGCCACCAACGCGTAACCGGAGAGCAATCATGAAAGACATACTGGATAGTCTCGGCCTTGACGCGATCAATCCCGGTACCTGGTACGGCAGCGAGCACTCCGAAGACAGTTCCGCGGCGTTGATTGATTCGATTAACCCAACGACGGGCGAAGTCATCGCAAGCGTGCGTAGCACCACAGCAGCCGACTACGAAAAAGTCGTGACGATGGCACAGGAGTCTTTCCAGACGTGGCGCACTATTCCAGCGCCGGTTCGAGGCAATGCGGTGCGTTTGATCGGCAACGCGCTTCGCGATCATTGCGAAGCGCTGGGCAGTTTGGTCACTTTGGAAAATGGCAAAATTCGGTCCGAGGGCGTCGGCGAAGTGCAGGAGATGATCGATATTACCGACTTCGCTGTCGGGCAGTCACGCATGCTGTATGGCAACACGATGCACTCGGAGAGGCCCCAGCATCGCATGTACGAGCAGTGGCATCCGCTGGGAATTGTTGGAACCATCACCGCTTTCAATTTCCCGGTCGCGGTCTGGTCCTGGAACGCCTGCATCGCGGCTATCTGCGGCAACATAAACATTTGGAAGCCATCGCCCAAAACCGCATTGTGCGGTGTTGCGGTACAAAAGATTGTCAATGCGGCGCTCGCCACCGAAGACTTGCCGCCTGCATTTTTCCTGATTAACGATGAGAGCAACGAGCTGGCGCAGCATTTTGTCGACGACCCTCGTATCGACTTGCTGTCGTTCACGGGTTCGTGCGCGGTCGGACGACAAATCGGTGCGCGCGTCGCTGGCCGCATGGGCAAGGTTTTGCTCGAACTTGGCGGAAATAACGCGATCGTTGTCGACGAACACGCGAATCTCGAGCTCGCCGTTCCGGCCATCGTATTCGGGTCGGTCGGCACCGCAGGCCAGCGGTGTACAACAACACGCCGCGTGCTGGTGCAACGCTCGCGATTCGATGAACTTAAGAAGGCGCTCGTAAACGCCTATGCCCAGGTGCGCATCGGCGACCCGCTTGAGAAAGATACCTTGATGGGACCGGTCATCGATCCATCGACCATCGATAAGGTCGAAGCAGCATGCGCTGCGGTCCGAAACGCCGGTGGCGAAGTCCTTTGCGGTGGCGAACGCCTCGACCGGCCCGGAAATTTCATGTCGCCAGCGATTGCGGTCGCGGAAAACGACTGGGATATTGTGCAAACAGAAACCTTTGGGCCGATCCTGTACCTGATTCCCTATGACTCGCTCGACGACGCGATCGCGATGCAAAATGGCGTCGTACAGGGTCTGTCCTCGGCGATATTTACGGATAAGATGCAGAATGCCGAGTACTTCCTGTCACACGGCGGTTCAGATTGCGGCATTGCCAATGTGAATATCGGTACATCGGGCGCTGAGATCGGTGGCGCATTCGGCGGCGAAAAGGAAACCGGCGGCGGGCGTGAAGCCGGCTCCGACTCATGGAAGGCTTACATGCGACGTCAGACCACGACGATTAACTGGGGCTCGGACCTGCCATTAGCCCAGGGCGTCTCATTCGATCTGTAGGAGCGCCCTTTCGGGCCTGAAGGCCCTCCTACGGCAATTTTTCGAAGCGATTTTCCTCGCGATTCTTGCGAACCTCACCGGCCGGAAACACCTGCCCACTCATTGCGATGTAGACACCCGGGTCGCACACTTGTGCGGCTGCAACCGCCATACCGACATTAAAGACAGCATCGGTTGTACGGAATCGCGCCGGCGTTAGTGCACCGGTCAACACGATCGTCTTGTCGGAGAGACCTGCAAGCTTGTCCGCGGTTTGCGGCATTGTATCGGTGCCGTGAGTGATGACGAAACGGTTCGAATCGCCTTTCGCAATAAATTCGTACAGTTGCTCGCGATCTTCATCCGTCATCTCGAGACTGTCCTTCTGCAACATCGGAACAATGTCATATTCGAATTCAACCAGGCCCTCGTTAAGAATATGTTTGAGCTGTGATTCACCGACTTCAAACTGGCTTAACGCATCGAAGTAGATCTTGTCGATCGTACCTCCGGTCGTGATAAATTGAATGAACATGTAGGTGCCTTGTGTGAATTCTAAAGAGGACAAGGAGCGGTGGATAGCCGAAAATAAAGCCAGGCCTGAAGCTACCTGACTAGGGAATCAAAACGCTTACTTCGGCACCGCCCAGTGCCGACCGGCCGATAGTTAGATCGCCGCCGTAGGAGCGGGCGATATCCTGGACGATAGCGAGCCCAATACCATGACCGGGCGTTGATTCATCGAGCCGGGTGCCACGTTGCAACAACGCATCAGCTGCGTCCGCCGGAATACCGGGGCCGTCGTCCACGACCACCAACACCATCCCACTGGACTTACCGTTCGCCGATTCCGCAACCGTAACCCGGATACTCACCGTCGAGTCGCACCACTTGCAGGCGTTGTCAACAAGATTACCAGCAAGTTCCAGGAAGTCGCCTGTGTCGCCGCGAAAACGTACGCCGTCGTCGACCTCGAAATCAATAGCCGGATTTTTCTCACAATATACTTTACGAAGCCCATCAACGAGCCTGTCTAACTCGGCGCCTACATCCACTTGTGTGAGGACGAGGCTGTCCGCTGCAGATGCTGCCGGTTTGCGAAGCTGGTAACGCACAATCTCGTCCATTCGATCGATCTGTTCATTCGCGCGATCTTCAAAACCAGCCTTGTCGTGCTCATTGAGCAACGCCCGAATGGCTGCCAGTGGTGTCTTTAAGCTGTGCGCAAGATTATCGAGTGTCACTCGATAACGATCCGATCGCGCGCGTTCGCTGTCGATCAGAATATTCATGCTGCGAGCGACTCCCTGCAGCTCTGTCGGATACCGGTCAGACAAGGACGATCGATTGCCTTCTTCGATTTCACTAATTTCCGTTTCAACCTGCCGCAATGGTCGCAGCAACCTGCGCATCAGAAACGATATCGAGAACATCATGATTATTGCTATGGCAAAGAACCAGCCGAAGAGCTGACGCCGAAATTTTCTAATTTGCGAGTTGAACGAATCGAGACTTTCGGCGACTTTGAAAACAAACGGCCGGAGTTCTCCACCGGGAAATTCCCATTGCAATGCAAGGGTTAGTGTCAGCAACGGCATACCGTCACTGAATACCTCTTCCCGGAACAGGTTTTCGCCGACATCAGGTGCAATACCGATCGGAATTTCAAAGCCAAGGACCGAACGTGAGCGCCAGATAACTTCGCCATCGACGTCTCGAATCTCGGCATACAGTCCGGACCCAATATTGCCGAATCGCGGTTCAGGCATGTCGGGGGGCATGCCGAGTACACCTTTGTCAGTTGGCTCCGCGGCTGCAATCAAGGCCATCAAGTGACCGTCGAGGATATCTTGCTGCGCCTGCTCGGCGGCTTTTCGAAACGCGACATCGAGAACCAATATCGTGACGCCGAAGAAAAACAGCAACAGCACGCTGACAGAGATTAGAAGTCGGGCGCTGAGCGAGGACATGGGCAGAATCAGTCGGACTGGTTACGCTCAAGGCCGAAACGATAGCCACGCCCGCGCAAGGTCTCGATGGGCTGAATCGTATTGTCCGGATCGAGTTTCTTGCGCAGGCGACCGACGAAGACCTCGATGACGTTGCTATCGCGTTCGAAGTCCTGATCATAGAGTCGCTCGGTGAGTTCGGTTTTTGAAATCACCTGGCCGGCGCGAACAATTAGATATTCGATGATCTTGTATTCATAACTGGTCAATTCGATGACGGCATCGTTAACCTTCACTTCCTGGCGCGACAAGTCGAGGGAGACAGGCCCAGCCGTCATGATCGACGATGCCCAGCCGCCACTGCGACGGACGAGTGCGTTGACCCGGGCGAGGACTTCCTCAAATTGAAACGGTTTGACAACGTAATCGTCGGCGCCGGCATCCAATCCGTCAACTTTGTCTTCCCAGCGATCCCTGGCAGTGAGGATCAGGATTGGATAGCTCTTGCCCTGCTTCCTGACCTCACGAATGATGTCGAGTCCCGACATTTCCGGGAGTCCAATATCGATGATCGCCAGATCGATCGGATATTCGAGCGCAAAGTACAGGCCTTCCTTGCCATCGGCGGCTTGTTCGATGGCGAACCCGGCGTCCCTGAGTTTAGTCGTCAGAGTTTCGCGCAGTGTCGCGTCATCTTCAATGACTAGCAATCGCATGTCAGGATTTCCTGTTGCTGATCTTGCGGCCCGGTATCTTGTGCGTTTTCACCTTGCCGTCCTTGGTCAGCACTTTGATGTGGTGCACTTCCCTGCCACCTTGGATCTTTGTTACGGCGCTGACGATACGGCCGTTGGTACTGCGGCGTACTGACTCGACAGCCTCTGAAAGTGTCATGCCGCCGTTTTGAACGATCCGGATGGCGTGCCCGGACTCGGACTCCTGTGCCGATACTGGCATCGCTGCCAGCACACAACTCAGTAGCATGATAAGTAGAAATCGCACCGTTAGTTTCCTGTCATCGAGCCTTGGCGCGATGCAATTAGGACTGCCGACCAGTGTCGTCTGTCGGTAGTCCAATTGCAACGGACCGGATCACACCGCCTATCCGGCTGGCCGAACGTCAACGCGAACCCGAATCTTGTGGCCGGGATCGTGTGGCATGCGTGTCGAATACCGTTGGCCGTTATAACGATACAGAACGTCGTAACCATCAATACGTTCTTCCTGATGTTCACGATATTGCGTCTTGCAACGCTTTATCGGTCGAGAATACTGTACGGCGCCGTATGTTCCGGGATGGCGCCTGTACGCACTCCGATTGCCGATTGTTGCGCCAATCATCGTACCCACCACCGTCGCCGCGTCATTACCATGACCACTACCGAATTGATGTCCGACAACGCCACCGATAATGGCGCCGAATAGTGCGCTAGTAGCGGCACCAGGGGGCCGCTCGTTGACCGTATAGTACTCAACGTCCTCCCAGCATTCCTTTACAGGGGTCGTCACTGTGACGTAGCGAACGATCGGTTTGGCACTGATGACGTCTGCGTAGTCGTATATCGGACCCTGACTACGATTATGGTCATGCTCCGCGATTGCCTGTGTTGCAGCGCCGAGCAGTATGATCGCGGTGGCCAGCGCTGCAGTCTTTCGTTTGCTATTCATTGTCCTGTTCCTTATTAGATCTTTCGACCGACCCTTTTGCCAGCCTGGGAACAAGATTAAAGCGTCGCCAATGAACATTGCCTGAATAGGGTCAGACCCTTTATGCTGGAAACCTGAACAGTTTATGAACCGAGGCGATGTTTCGCCGCGCGCCACTCCTTGTCCAGCGATTCCAGGGAGTGATCCGACAACTTTTTGCCGGAGCGCGTAATTGCGCGTTCCATGTCTCGAAAGCGCCGCTCAAACTTGTGATTGCCGGCCGTCAGCGCTTTCTCGGGATCAATCTCTAAGTGCCGAGCAAGGTTGACGACCGCAAAAAGAAAGTCACCAAACTCTTCCTCAATCTCGTCGCGACTGCGCCCACCCACCGCCTCTTCGAGTTCGTCGAGTTCCTCGCGTATTTTTGCGCGCACGCCTATTCGATCGGGCCAGTCAAATCCAACCGCCGACGCACGTTTTCCGAGTTTTTGCGCCCGTTTGAGTGCCGGCAACGCCTTGGCCACTCCAGCCAATGCGCTTGGATCGGCATCTTTGACGCGCTCGTCCGCCTTAATGCGCTCCCAACTTCCCGCAACCTGTCCCGCCGCCCGCTGTTCGTCGTCTCCAAAAACATGTGGATGCCGGCGCAACATCTTGTCGCGAATGCCACTAGCGACGTCGTCGAAATCGAAATGCCCCGCCTCCTCCGCCATGCGGGCGTGAAAAACGACCTGAAATAGCAGGTCGCCGAGTTCGTCACATAGAGCAGACAGGTCCTCCCGCTCGATCGCATCCGCGACTTCGTAGGCTTCTTCGATCGTATACGGCGCGATAGACGCGAAGGTCTGCTGCTGATCCCACGGACACCCGTTTTCCGGGTCCCTGAGTTTCTGCGTGAGTTCGAGTAATTTCTCTATAGGACTCATAATATACTATTTTATAACGATTTTTATGAATTCAATTATGATAAACGCCGTGGCACCCCAGATCCGATGGCCCTCAAACTGGAATTCGATCATCGGCACTTTCTGGCCGAACAGGTCCCGTTCGACCAAGCTCTGATTGGTATCGTCCAGCAGGAACGATAGCGGTACTTCGAATGTGAATTCCACCTCTGTTCGGTCGATATCGAGTTCGAACGTTTCGTCCACGAGTCCGACAATCGGAGTCACCGCGTAGCCGGTAATGGTCGGCATTGGCTCCAGGTAGCCGATGACGGTTACCTGGTCGGGTCGGATACCGACTTCTTCGTGCGTCTCGCGCAGCGCCGTGACGCCGATATCCGCATCATCCAGCTCCATTCGGCCGCCCGGAAAGCTAATCTGGCCAGCGTGATTTTTAAGTTCTGCAGATCGTTGGGTCAATAGCAGAGACAGGCCTTTGTCAGCCCTGTCGATCACTGGAATGAGTACGCCGGCTGGCTGCAATGTTGATTGCAGCTGCTCGCGCATTCCCGTGGGCCATCGCTCACTCCCCGGCAGCGTGATGACATCGGTGGGATCGACAGGCAATGCGGTAGCCGCGAATCGCTGCCGCAAAGTGTCGGCTGTGATGATCAGGGGGTCAGCCATAGGCCCTAGTTTTTGATGCCGCCCTCAGTTAGCGCGGCAGGATCCAGGAGACGATCGAGTTCCTCGTCTGTCAGGTCGGTCATCTCTTTCGCCACCTCTTTGACCGGCCTGCCATCTGCGTAAGCTTTCTTCGCAATGGCTGCGCCGAGTTCGTAGCCAATGACGGGGTTCAGCGCTGTAACGAGGATAGGATTGCGATCCAGCGCCCGGTTGATGTTCTCGATATTGACGGTGAAACCCGCGATGGCCTTCTCGGCCAGGCAGGTACTCGCGTTCGCCAGCAGCTCGATGCTTTGCAGCAGGTTGTACACCACGACCGGCAACATCACATTGAGCTGGAAATTACCGGACTGACCACCGATTGCGATCGCCGCGTCGTTGCCGATAACCTGGGCCGCCACCATGGCCACGGCCTCCGGAATCACCGGGTTGACCTTGCCTGGCATGATGCTGGAACCGGGCTGTAACGCCGGTAACGCGATCTCGCCAATGCCCGCAAGCGGTCCGGAGTTCATCCAGCGCAGGTCATTGGCGATCTTCGTCAGGCTGATCGCAAGCACGCGCAACTGGCCCGATGTTTCAACTGCCGCGTCTTGAGAACTGAGCGCTTCGAATTTCGAGCTCGCAGAGCTGAAATTGATACCCGTCTTCTCGCTCAGCAGAACAACAACCTTGTTGCCGAATTCAGGGTGCGCGTTGATGCCCGTGCCAACGGCGGTACCGCCTTGCGCCAGCGCGGTGATACGTGACATCGAGTCGCCAAGTCGCGCAGTCGCATTGTCGATTTGCGCCCGCCAGCCATCCAGCTCCTGACCCAACGTAATCGGCATCGCATCCATGAGATGCGTACGACCTGTTTTGACAACGTCACGAACTTCATCCGCCTTCTTTTCCAGGGTCGCCGACAGCACTTTGAGTGCGGGCAACAAGTTGTCATGGATGGCGATTGCCGTACTGACATGCACGCAGGTCGGAATAACGTCGTTACTACTCTGACTCATGTTTACGTGGTCATTCGGGTGTATCTTCGAGCCATGAGCTTCGCTTGCCAGGGTTGCGATGACTTCGTTCGCATTCATGTTGGAACTCGTTCCCGACCCTGTCTGAAAAACGTCAATTGGGAATTGCGCATCGTGCTCGCCAGCGGCAACGGCGAGTGCCGCTTCCTGAATTGAAATCGCTTTCTCGTTGCCGAGCAATCCGAGTTCGGCATTAGCCCCCGCGGCGGCCCATTTCACGAGGCCCAGCGCCGCAATGAACTGGCTCGGCATAGTCAGCCCGCTAATGGGAAAATTTTCCACCGCACGTTGAGTTTGAGCACCCCACATCGCATCGGCCGGCACTTTCAGCTCACCCATGCTGTCTTTTTCGGTGCGAAATGGCTTCTCACTCATTACCTGTCTCACTGTCTCGGTGTATGATGCGCGCTTTGCGCGACTACGTTCGCGCTTTGCGGGCGCAAGTCTACACTGGTTTTCGTGACATGAAAGTCTCAACTCTCAGGGCCCTGTCGCCAGTCGACGGTCGCTATGCCGACAAAGTAAACGCGCTACGCGACATATTCAGTGAGTATGGCCTGATGAAGTATCGTGTGCTGGTCGAGGTGCGATGGCTGCAATGCCTTGCCGATGACGATCAGATCACCGAGCTTGCTCCTCTATCCAGCGTCATGAAGGACGTACTCAATCACATCGTCGACGATTTTTCTCTCGATGATGCCGAACGCATCAAGAAGATCGAAGCGACGACAAACCACGATGTCAAAGCGGTCGAGTATTTCATTCGCGATCGTCTTGGAGATGGGCCCGAAACGGCCAGTCTCAAGGATTTCCTGCATTTCGGCTGTACCTCCGAGGACATCAATAATCTCGCCTACGCGTTGATGCTCAGAGCGGGTCGCAACGATGTTCTGATACCGAAGATGCGCGAAATTCGCACCAGATTGAAAATCATGGCGAAGGAATACGCCGCTGTGCCGATGCTTGCACGTACGCACGGCCAGACGGCCAGTCCGACAACGGTCGGCAAGGAGCTGGCCAACGTTGTTGCCCGCGCCGAGCGTGCGCAGGAGCAATTCCGCGACCTCGTGATTCGCGGCAAATTCAATGGTGCGGTCGGTAATTACAATGCGCTCCAGGTGGCCTATCCAGACGTCAACTGGCCGGCGATATCAAAACGATTGATCGAGTCACTGGGGATCGATCCAAACCCGTGTACCACACAAATCGAGCCGCATGACTGGACCGCAGAGTATGCCCACGCACTGATGCGCTACAACACCATCCTGATCGACCTGTGCCGTGACATCTGGGGCTATATTTCGCTCGGCTACTTCACCCAGAAAATCGCCGGGAACGAAGTTGGCTCGTCGACGATGCCGCACAAAGTGAATCCGATCGATTTCGAAAACGCGGAAGGCAATTTCGGCATGGCAAATGCCTTGCTCGGTCATCTGGCCGAAAAATTGCCAATCTCGCGCTGGCAGCGTGATCTGACGGACTCAACCGTGCAGCGTAACCTTGGTGTCGCTATTGCGCATCATGTGATCGCAATGAGCTCGACGCTGAAAGGACTTGGAAAAGTGCAACTTAACGAAGAAGCCATTCGAAACGACGTTGAAAATGCCTGGGAGGTACTGGCAGAAGCCGTACAGAGCGTCATGCGGCGGCATGGAATTCCCGAACCCTATGAAAAGCTCAAAGCGCTCACGCGCGGCCAGCCCGTGACCAAGGAATTATTGCAGGAATTCATTGGCTCGCTCGATATTCCGGCGGACGAAAAGAAGCGCCTTCTCGATCTGACGCCGGAGCAATACATCGGTTTTGCGGCTACCCTGGCCAATGAAATCTAGAACCGGGCGTCAAACCTGTTTACACCTGACTATTCCCGACCATATGTGAAATTTGTGGCATACGATATGACCGGATCGAATACGCTGAAACACAGACGAGGCGTGGGATGGCGTTGCTTCGTCGCCACCGCATCTCCGCCCAAAACGTGACGCAGTTAGCACGGCAATTCTTTCCCGCCCGGTAAGATGGCAAGCCTGCGATAGGAAGAGTATGACGCAAACTCAGTATGGAAGAATCACGAGAAAAAGGCAGACGATGGGTTATCTCAACGCGCGATGAAATGCGTCAGGCCGTTATTGAGGTCGCGCGCGTGGCCACTCGCAAAGTTTCGATTTTCACGCACGATCTCGAACCTGGCATCTATGACGATCCGGATTTTCTTGAGGTAATCAAACGTCTGGTGCTATCGCAATCTTACGCACGTATTCGTGTTCTGATTGCCGACCCGTCGCGTGCAATCAAAAACGGTAATAATTTCGTGCACCTGGGTCGCCGCTTGAACAGCTACATCGAGTTTCGCCACGTCCGCGAGGACCTGCGAACCCATGCCGAGTCATTCTGCATCGCCGATGAAACAGCACTGGTGTATCGCTTACAGGATAGTCGATCCGACGGCATCGCCGATACCCATGAACCTGCGGTCGCCAGACTCTACCGCACGATGTTCGATGAGATCTGGCTCGCAAGCGAAGTCGAAGTGGAATTCCGACAACTCGGGATCTAGCTGCTAGAATTCGCCGGCTATGCAGCCGGACCTCAACAATCGTCATATCATTCTCGGGCTTTCGGGTGGCGTCGACTCGGCCGTCGCGGCCCTGTTGCTCAAAGATGCCGGTGCGGATGTGCAGGCGTTGCACATGACGAACTGGGAAGACGACGACGGCTATTGCACTGCGGCCGAGGACCTGCAGGACGCGCGCCAGGTCTGCGAGCAACTCGACATTCCGCTGCACCACGTCAATTTCTCGGAACAGTACCGGGACCGTGTATTCGCGTATTTTCTCGATGAATACGGGGCTGGCCGAACCCCCAATCCCGATGTGTTATGCAACCGCGAGATTAAATTTGGCGCATTCAGGGACCACGCGAAGCGCCTCGGTGGCGAACTGCTCGCGACCGGACACTACGCTCGGACAGCTGAAATCGATGGCGCCACGGCGCTGCTCAAGGCTGTCGACTGCGACAAGGATCAGAGCTACTTTTTGCATGCCGTCGCCGACGACGCATTGGCAGAAACCGTATTTCCACTCGGTGATCTCAAAAAGGATGAGGTGCGCAAGATTGCACGTGACCGGGGGCTGCGGATACACGACAAGAAAGACAGCACCGGAATCTGTTTTATCGGCGAACGACCGTTCCGTGAATTCTTAAGTACTTATCTGCCGGCAAACCCGGGAGAGATTCATACACCGGATGGCAAACAGGTCGGTACGCACTCGGGTCTGATGTATTACACATTGGGACAGCGCCAGGGCTTGCACATAGGCGGTCGTACCGATTCGGGCGACGAGCCATGGTACGTCGTCGATAAAGATCTCGAAAACAATATTTTGGTTGTTGTTCAGGGCGAATCCGACTTGCTCCTCAGCGACAGTCTGCTCGCTGCAGAACCGAGCTGGATCGGTTCTCCTCCTGCCGGACTGACGGATGGGCTGCGCTGCAAGGCCAAGATCCGGTATCGGCAGCCCGATCAGGATTGCACAGTCAACTTCGCCGAAAATAATACAGTGCGCGTAGATTTCGACGAACCGCAACGCGCTGTTGCGCCGGGCCAGTTCGTCGTTTTCTATGCCGCTGAGCGTTGCCTCGGCGGTTCGGCTATAATTCGCGCCCTGCGGCCGGCTGGCTGCAGCTGATAAATCACATTCCCGGAGAGATCACGATGAAGGACAGCTTCGGCGCACAATCGACGCTGACAGTCGGCGACAATGAGTTCGAGGTGTTTAGACTCGACGCGGTAACTGACGGCCACGTAGAGCAATTGCCCTACTCCCTGAAAATCATGCTGGAAAACCTGCTGCGTCACGAAGATGGTCGTGACGTTACGAGCGACGACATCCTCGCTTTGGCCAACTGGGACCCGAAAGCCGATCCCAGCACGGAGATTTCGTTTACACCCAGCCGGGTGATCTTGCAGGACTTCACTGGCGTTCCTGCGGTGGTTGATCTCGCCGCCATGCGAGATGCCGTCGTCAAGCTGGGCGGCTCCGCCGATAAGATCAATCCCATGTCCCCGGCCGAACTGGTCATCGACCACTCGGTACAAGTCGATAATTACGGCGCAGCCAATGCGCTTGATCTCAATAACAAGATAGAGTTTCAACGTAATCAAGAACG
>SMUX01303742.1_pt1 | contig 11989 bp, 11 predicted proteins | sample 2456431 | NCBI WGS metagenome assembly SMUX01 (sample SAMN11095930, study PRJNA526329) | marine sediment metagenome | biome: Marine sediment; feature: Surficial sediment; material: Deep marine sediment; isolation source: Hadal surficial sediment | place: Pacific Ocean | collected 2014-11 | depth... | reverse complement strand
AAGGGGATCGGGATTCACATCAACGATCCGGAGCCGGACCTTGCGGCCCTCGCACGGGGCTTAGGTGTGGAAGGCTTTGGCCCGATTACGGAGCCGGATGACCTTGGCCCGACACTCGACAAGGCCATCAAGATAGTGGAGGAGGGTAAGCCGGTTGTGGTGGACGTCGTTACGGCGCCGCGCTAGCGTACTGCTGGTCGCGCTGTCATCAAGGTTCGAGTTAGGATTGCTGCACTCAAACAACCAGCCTCCTCGCAATCCTTTCGTAAACCTCGCGGCGATGGATGATCCCAAAAATCCATACCTCGTTTCGCACAACTTTAAACACTACACGGTAATCTCCAATACGGAGTTTCCAATAGCCCTTGAGGGTACCGCGCAGTGGTTCGCCGTAGCGTTCAGGTTGAGTCGTCAGACGGGTCTCAATCCCGTGGGCGATGCGTTCCCTTAGGTTTCGGCTTATGGCAGGAACATCATTCTTACGGACATCAGGATGGTAAACGAGGGCAAAAGGCATTGGACCATGAAATTAGGAACCCCATACTTGCTTGTGGGATTGGCCCCGTGACCGGCGAAAGGTCCGTTCCCGCTCCTGCGCAAAATCCGCCAAGGCTGCATCCTCCTCAGCCTCCAACGCTTCCTTGACCAAGTCTCGGATTTTTAGTGACAACGATATGTCCTCCTCTTTCGCAAGGCGACGGATGGACTCGTAGAGCGGTTTTTCCAGAACAACGTGGATACGTGGATTTTTCGTCGGCATATTGATTTACTCCTGTTTTTTAGTGTAGCACTAGTGACGAACCATCCCAAGACTCACCCCATAAGGCGACAACAATAAACATTAGCGATGAGTCATGCCCTGGCAGGTGCTGCTAGACCCATCTGTTTGAAGATAGCGTGGGTAAGGAGGCTTTGTGGGTCCGCCAAATGGGACCCGAGCATGAAGTGGTGGGCGCCCGCAACTTCGAGATACTCGCAGTCAACTCCCCGTTCGTTGCAATGCTGGTAGAGATCCCGTGACATCTGCTTCCAACCCTCGGTCTCACCTCCCCCAACGGCGACGACTAATGGCGCGTGGGGAAGAGGCGGGTGAACAAAGGGGCTGTTTTCCCGCGCGGTCTCGGGATTGAGTTTGACCTGCTTATTCACCGCAACATGAAGAACCGCATCCAGGTCGTAGACACCGGAGATGGCGACTCCGCCTTTGATGATGTCGCGCGGAAGGCCTTCCTTTTCCCATTCATGGGCAAGGGCCATGGCCACGAGATGTGCGCCGGCGGACACCCCGCAAATATAAATTTTTGACGGGTCACCGCCATAGGCTGAAATATTTTTGTAGATCCATGAAATGGCAGAGCGCACCTGTTGGACAATCTCTGTGACCGTTACGTTTGGGCAGAGATCATATTCCAAAAGCGCCACGGTCACCCCCGCCCTCCCGAAAAGATCCACGAAATGGCAGTTGTGGTCTTTACCACCGCGCACCCAGTAACCTCCGTGGATATAGACAAGCACTGGAGCGTCTGGCTTCTCGGACGGAAAGATGTCCATCACCTGCCTCGGAGAGTTCCCATAGGGGAGGTTGAGCCATGATTTCAATCTTCCCCGATTGTCTCGACTCGCCGCCGCCTTTTCGTCCGACCAACGCTGATGGTCCGGCACTGCGGTCCTGGGATCAAATTGCTGCTCCATCTCCTCGTTGCGGAATTCCTTGTACACAACTTCGCTCATGGGCGATTAATTCTTTTCCATGGGGGAAGATTTTGGAAGCTTTGGCAGGAAAGGATCCCGCAAGCGCATAACGCAGCATAACTAGCCATCTCTTTCTCCTCTACGATGCGTTGACCATCAGTTTCTATTCGCGGTCCTCAGCGGCTTCTCTCTCCCACCGGTCCATAATAGGACTGTACTTGGTAGAGGCCCCTGTCCGCGGGCGACCGCGACGATAGCCGGCGGTTCCGGCAAGGAAGTTTTCTTCTGTCGGCAGATCGAGATACACGTTCTTTGCGGGGTCCCGGAAAACATTCATGGGGTCCTTACCAGCCTCTATGATCCCCACCTGCTCCTCCAGGAGGCGACGGTAAAGGATGATCCCCTTGTCCGAACGCCCCAGAGTTTCTGCTGTCCGGTCTGCGACGGGACCCTGCGTAATCCAGGCCGCAATATCCTGACCACTATTGTTGTCCAGGATGTCCCATTGGGGTAGCCCTTCCTCGTCCAGACGCGGCACCGGCACCTTATAAAAGGGAATTTCCTCGGGTGCCTGATCCCTTCGGTCATCCTTCTTGCGATAGCATCGGTACCACCAATGAGCCGTATGGGTGTCGTCTATGGGAACCCGGATTTGAAATCCAGCCCCTCCTCGGCCAAGGTTCCCTTGCCGCAGCATGTTTGGAAAGACCATGGGATGTCCTACTCTCCAGTCGTCACTTTCCTCGGTCTCTCCCTCCAAGATTCGCCGCTTAACAATCCCATGCTCGAAGACATCAAAGCCGACCTTCGCATGGCGCTGGCGTTTCTTCTGGAGTTCTTTCTTTCCCATCTGCTCCACCACATAGTTGTAAAAGTTCTGATGCAGCCACTCCACATGCACCGGATCCAGCGAGTTCTCCATGATTTGAAGCCAGTTACAGGGGACCTCCGCATATCCGATATCCCTATCGACGTCTTCCATGGCGTATAGATCCCACCGTGGCACCAACGGTTCGGGTTTCCGGCCGAGGTAGGTAAAAAGGAAGCCGCTGAGCTCTTGAACGGGGTAGGCCTTAGTTTTGACCTTATCCTTGAAGTTCCCTTGGGGATCCTCGGTCTCCTCGTAGGGTTGCTCGATACATTGTCCGGTCTCATCATACACCCACCCGTGATAGGCACATCTCAACCCGTGCTCTTGTGGAATGCCGAACACCATAGACATGCGCCGGTGGGGGCAGTAAGGATCGATCAGTCCATATTTCCCGGAGCGGTCCTTATAAAGGACCAGGTTCTCTCCCAGAAGCCTGACGTTTCTTGTGCTCCTGTCCTTCATCTGGGAGACAGCGGCCACCGGATGCCAGTAACGGCGAAAAAGCTCTCCCATGGGAGTCTCCGGTTCAACACTGGTCAATTGCCTATTCTGTTCTTTCGTCAACATGGCCTCTCCTTTCTATGGAAGGGATTCGTAGGTTCGACTCCTTAGAAATTTAACCTCGGCACAAGCCTCAAGTCCTGAAACCCCGTTTCGAGCAGATACGCAGTACGGATTTGGAACTAATAGGCCAAAAATGTACCTCCAATGTCCTTGCTATACCGTTAAATTCCTTAAAATACCAAACAGTTACAGATTGGCACAATTTTTGTTTCTGTCTTCCCTAGATTGCGTGCGGCCCCCTAAGGCCCACCCGGGAGTGCTATGGCTCTAAAAGGCACACAACAAATTGCGCAGAGACACACCTCCCGTCTCTGTAGCGCTATTTTCAACGTGCTCCCACAACGGAGGCTGCACGCAACCAATTGAAGAAAGGAGCAAAACTATGCGTCCATGGATCGTAATTCATATACCCACACGTTGTCTACTCAAGATCGTCACCAAATCGGTGGACCGGGTACGGGCTATCTGTGGTGCTCGGGGATGGAAATCGAAAGAGCTGATGATCAGGGTGAAGTAGCAATACCTTTGATCTTTCTCCTCTACCCCAGATCATAAAAAATCTCCCAAGTCTTTATTTACCGCAAATTTACGCCGATTAACGCAGATGAGATTCGGGCATATCACCGCAGAGACGCACGTCTCTGCGGTGAGTTTCTTGATGAGTTTCTTAGCCGCAGAGTCACCCAGGACCTACTTGGGGGGCATAAGCCCATTCTTTCTCAGAAATCCAATTACAACTTCATCGAATTGCGCCGGCTGCTCCAGGCAACAAGCGTGCCCTGACGCCGGTATGGTATGGTGCGCGGCCCCTTTTATTTTCGGCGTCATTTCTATGCTTCGCGGCCTGGCACCGTCGAATTCCCCATTGATCACCACCACGGGCATTTGCAGCTCTCCCAAACGAGGTGTCAGGTTTTTTCGCTCCAGGGCATTGAAGACCTCCCTGAGGGCTTCCGGCTTCAAGTTCGGATCCGTATCCGTAAACAGACTGAGGGCATACCTCCCCAGCTTTGATTCGGCAAACTCCTTGCTAACGAGGTTCTTGAGGTGCTGGATGTGGTACTCTGCGACCCCCTGGTTCAGGTAACCGTCAGTCCGAGTCTGATGCGGGCTCGGGCCGCTGCTACACCCGACCATAATTAACACCTTGCAAAGATCCGGATGGCTCAACGCCATTTGGAGCACCAGGTTCCCGCCGATGCTGATCCCACAGAGAATCGCCTCCTTGGCCTCCTCCTGACGACAGACACCCACCACGTCTTCTGCCATCTCAGCGACACTCGTTTCGGTGACGGGCTTGTCCGAACGCCCGTATCCCCGGATATCGACTGCGATGACTTTAAAAAATGTGGAGAAGCGGGCAATCTGGTATGTCCACAACCGGTGATCAAAAGGGTTTGCATGGATGAGGACCATAGGAAATCCTTCCCCGGCGACCTCATAGTAAATCCGAATTCCGTTGACTGAACAGTAGGGCATAATTACCTCCTAAAAATTGGGCTTTGTCGTAAAATCTTAAAAGGCCTGGCCGCGATCTTCACTCAACAAGCAGCCACAAACTATCCGAAGCCACATCTATCCGTCAAGTGTGCCAGCAATCACGGCAGCGATGGGCGGAATTTTCAAACGGGGATTTGTCCGGGAAGTACCGGCCCTGTGTGAACCGAGAGAGGCATAAGCCCCTTTGACTTCCGGGAACAGGAAGACATAAACTGCCGAAGGTACGAGTCACTGGAGAAAGACATGGCCCTGGGCAGACAAAGACTGATCTCACCGGATGATCCTTCCTATAAATGGTGGCTCACCACTGCCCTTGTCGTCGGATCGATGACGGTGGGGTTTGCCGAGCGGATGGTGGAGATTGCCATCCCTCAGATCATGATTGCGCTGGGAGTCAACCTTAATAAGGCTCAATGGATTCGGACGGGACCCGCGATCGTGAGGACCATCTTGGGACCTACGGTGGGATGGCTCTCGGGTATCTTTAGTATACGCCAGATTTACATTGTCACTTTTGTACTCTTCATCATCGGTTCAGGATTTGCCGGCGCGGCCTGGACCTTTGGCGCCCTCATTTTTTTTCTGGCTGTGAAAAACGCCGGCGGTGGCCTCAGGCAACCGCTCTCTATGTCGTTGCTCTATCGAACCTTTCCCTCCCACCAGCGGGGACTCGCCATGGGGTTTTATCAAGCGAGTCATATGATGGGCCCGTTGCTGGCCCCCTTATTAGGTGGATGGTTGGTGGAAAATTTTGGCTGGCGATCGGTCTTTTACATAAACGTCCCCATCAATATCCTGGCTCTGCTTCTCATTATGGTCGTCATGCCCAAAGAAGTGGATACGCAGGAGAGGAGACGTCCGCCCACCATCGATTTCCTTGGGTTAGCCAGTTTGGGAGTTTGCGTGAGCACTCTCGTTTGGGGGGTAAATCACGGACAGACACTGGGTTGGGGCTCTCCTTATATTCTAGGCCTTCTCTCGGTCTCCGCCATATCCGGCTCGCTATTTGTCATTACAGAGCTCAACTCGGAATATCCCATCGTTGAGCTTAGGGTCTTCAAGAATATATCCTTCGCCCTCTCGTTTCTGGTCAGGTTTTTTAATACTGGAATCTTCTTTAGCACTAATTTCCTCTTCGGAATTTTTCTCCAGAGAGAGCTCAAATTTTCTCCCCTGCAGGCCGGTCAACGGTTAGCCCCCATGGCATTGGCCTCAGGTGTGGGTGGGATTTTTTGGGGGTATCTCTCTGATAAGATCAAAATCCCCTTTGTGATCTCCGTTTCCCTGCTTGCCTCATCCGTTACGATGCACCTCTATTCAAAAATAGAGTTGGAAACGACGCTTACCTATATCATTCTGGTGACCATCTTTCAGGCCCTGTTTCGTTCGGGGTCTCAGGCCACGATGATAACACTCGCTTTGGGCACGCTTCCTACGGACAAGGTGACCCTCGGGGCGGGATTGGATTCCCTGGCCCGCAATCTGGGGAATACCGTTGGTGTACCATTGATCACGGCCTATGTGACCAACCGGGAGAGAGCCCGCCTGACGAGCTATATGAGGGCGCAAACACCGGGCCGGGCAAACGCACAAGCCCTAAACTCTTTGCAGAGGGCCCTCGAAAACGCCGGCGAACCTCCCGTCAGGGCAAGGATGAGATCGCTAAATTTACTGAGAAATCAAATTACCAAAAGGGCTGCCATTGAATCCTATCACGACGGATATCGCTTGGCGGCCATAGCCGGGGTTTTTCTCATCCCGTTGGTTCTCTTTATCCGGACCATTCATGATGCGAAGAGGGCGCCAAGGCGTGGCGTTGGTGCTCAGGGTGGGGAGCCAGGTGGCGAAACTAACAATAACGACCAAAGTGATATAAAAGAAACAAAATCAGGGGTTTAAATCGGGCTAGGACGCAGGAACGGAACTGATGAAAAAACGCACCCTCTTCCTTTCGACCATTGTCGCCATAGGCCTCGTCGTCGCAGGCGTGTATGGCGTCAGATGGTGGATCACGGCCATGAATACGGTCTCGACCGACGACGCCCGCGTGACAGCTTCGTACGCCACCATCAGCGCCGAGGTCTCGGGAAGGATTGTCAAGTTCCCCGTCGATGAGGGAGACGTGGTGAAAAAAGGGGCTCTCCTTGTCCAGATCGATCATGAGAACTACCAAGCCGCTCTGGATGATTCCCTTGCCGAACTAAATCAGGCATCGGCCCAATTTGCGGAAGAACGAATCCACCATAAGGCTATGAAGGCCACTGTACGTGGAGAGATCAGTCGCGCTGAAGCGTCCGTGGAGGTGGCAAAGGGAATTTTAAAAGAAAAGGTACGGATGGTGGAATTGGCGAAGCTCATTACTAAAACCCAGCGCGACAAGGTAGAGGCCGCGCTGAAAGTGACCGAGTCGAATCTTGCCGCGGGGGAAGTGGAGCTCAAAAATGCCATGGTTGAGCTCGACCGTTCTAAGGCACTCTTCAAGAACCAATTCATTTCAGCGAAAGACCTTGATAATGCTAAGATGGCCTACGATCGCCATCTGGCAACCGTCGAAATACGAGAAAATGAGGTGCAGGTGGCTAAGGCCGATCTAGAGCTGGCTCAGGTCTCGAAATTAAACAATTTCCGCGATGACGCAAAGTTAGCCGAGGCAAAGACATTGACCGCCAGGTCCGATCTGAAGAAGGAAAAGGCGGATCTTCGCCTGGCCAAGGCGAGGTTGGCTGACCTTGAGGCCTTTAAGGCACGCATAAGATCCCAAGAGTCGAAGATCAGTCAGCTCAAGCTCAAGGTGAAAACCAAGCGGCGCCTACTGGATGGCACAGAGGTTAGAAGCCCCGTAAATGGGATTGTGGTCCGAAAAACGGCTGATTTAGGAGACATCATAGAGACCGGACAGCCCCTTCTAAAAGTCGTCATTGAGGGCACCTTGGAGGTGCGAGCGAACATCCGGGAGACCTACCTCAGATACATTCAGCGTGGCAATCCTGTAGAGGTCTACATTGACGCCTACCCGCACCGGTCCTTCAGTGGGAAAGTCAAGATCATCGGTGACGCTACGGATTCAGAGTTTGCGCTGTTTAGACCGTCAGGACCATACACGAAACTGGAGCAGGTAATCCCCGTAGAGATCTCCCTCGACGGCCATTCCAATAATAGGGATCTGAAACCGGGGATGAACGTCGTAGTCTACATCACGCGGACCGGTTCAACCTATGGAGAGTCCTCTATGAAAGTCCGGGCTGAGCAAAGATCGCCCTGACAACCTGTCGGGTCAGGCTTAAACAGCCTGCTGCGCAAAGAGCATAGCGCATAGCGCAAAGCGTTAACAGACAATAGGAATACGGTCGACAGAAAGACAGAAGGCAGCGCAGGTAGTGTTTAGTGTTGATTCTTTAGTGTTAAGAGATGAATTGAGTACCGTTCAATAATTAGCCGTGAGGTGAGGATTTTTTCCTCCGACTCTTGACCTTAACACTTGACGCTTAACACTCGGCAGCCATTCCGGACACTCAGTCCTCAGCACTCGGAACTCAGTACTGACCGTTCCATACGCTTTGGCGTTGCAACTTTTAGTGTTCGGCTGGCGTCAAAAGCTGCAGGCGGTGCCCGTCTGGGTCGGAGAAATAGATACAGTGAGGGTCCCCTCTGCGACCCGTGACCTCAATCCCCGCCTCTTCTAGGATTGCCTTCACCTTTTTGTATTCCCCAGACTGAAGGCGCAGTGCCATGTGGTTCACCTCATCGCCTCCATTGATATTCTCACCCTTATCCACCTCAAAGAGCCCTACCACCTGACTCCCGCAGCGCACAAAGAGTTGCCAGGAATTTTCGTGTCGGACCTCCATCCCCAAAAACTCCACGTAGAACTTCTTCGCACGGGATAAATCCTTCACGTGGAGCACCACATGGTCAATGCCGGTAACTTTGAGAGGCGCCTTCATAATTACACCCCCTTTTTTATGGCTTCACTGTAACCTAAAAAACTTTTTTGCGTTTCCCCCCATGACCGCTTTCTTTTCGTCCAATGTCAGATCCGGTCGCTCGAGGGCCTCTTGGATCATTTGTTTCGCTGCCACGAGATCCACTTCATGGGGGTAATCGGTGGCGAAGGCGAAGGCCTCGATCCCGGCCTTTTGCTTCACGTAGGACAGAACCTCGTCATTACCCTCGCAGCCCACAAGGACCTGGCCGGAGGACAGGTACTCCTCAATGGAGCGCCGTTTACCGTGACGGGTCGTGTAGACGCTCTCGTCGCGGTCTTGCCTGTCCATCAGCAGAACCGTCCATGCACAACCCCCCTCGAAGAACCCCACACGGAGGTCTCGATAGCGATCCAAGACACCATGATGGATCATGGAGATCATCTCCAATGCAAGGGGAACGGGATGACGCAGGGCACGCGCAGCCGTCGGATCGGTGAACGTGTCCGCTCCTAGCCCCACACTCGAGCCTCCATGGACCCCCAGAGGACACCCGAGATTTGCAGCCTCCTCGTAAACCGGCCAGTAATAATCATGTCCGAGATGCAACGGCAACCCCCTCGATGGGAGCATAATTCCTGTCAAACCCAGTTCCAGCACGGCACGCCGTAGCTCTGCCACGGCAGACTTGACATCCTGCATAGCAATGAGCCCCACGGGGTAAAGCCTCTTGTCGACTTTGCGGTATCGGTCAGCCACATAGTCATTATAGGCCCGGCAAACCAGTGCCGCGTAATCCGCCTGTTGAAAAAATCCCACGGAGAGCCCCTCAGATGGAAACATGACCGCTTGCTCCACGCCGGACTTTTCGAGAAAGGCGACCCAGTCTTCCGCAGAGCCCATCCGGTGCTCGCTGGCATTGACCCGCTCTCTGCTGGGTTTTCTTTCTTCCTCGCTTATGCCGAGATTTCGGGGATAGTGGATACTGTCAAGTTGGGCAAAGACCCCCTGGCGGTTCCTGGAGGGAGTTAGCGCGATATGCCGGATTCTGGGATCCATGTACTCAACCATCTCTGGGATGGACTCGATAATATGCCCGTCACAATCGAGGACTGTAACTTTTTCACCCATTAGGGACCTCCTAGCTTATTTTTACCAAAAGTATTCTAGCCAGGCATCGCCGTCAAGGGAAGCTTCCACGGGAAGTTTCTTGAGGACTCCCACTGGGGGAACATAAAGAAATAAAGCATGAGTGATCCATGAGTCACCTAGGCTGTTTAAAGTGAAGTGGCAACTTCGCACCGTCTTGCGCCAATCCTAAGATGCGTCTAAGACGGAGGCGGCGCGCCGAGACCCTTGCCTGACTCCGATCCCGCTCCACACCAATCCAAGGTCGACCCATCCGAGCCGCCACAGCTCCAACGGCCCCACTACCAAAGAATGGATCCAAGACGATCCCGGGAGGTGACAGGTGGAGGAGTCTGCGAACCACTCCGGGCGGCATGGCGTCCCAAAGGCTCCTCGGAGGAGACCATGGAATGGGGAGATGCCAGCAAAGCGTGGACTTGGGTGGCAGGCTGTGTACCCCGGCCTTGCTAAAGCGCAAGAGATAGTTGACCCGATCGTCCCACCGCAAGGTCGAGGGTTCCTCAGTCCAAAAGGCCTTGGTCTGGAGCGACCACCCGGACCGGCGGAGGCATTCGGTAAAGATCCCATCCATTCCGATCCACTCCCGACCGTCGTGACGATCCCCCATGATGATCCAGAGTTCCCCACGAGGGGAAAGGACCCGCCACCACTCAGGGCTGTGTTCGATGGTGATCTGCCGGGCGTGCCGAGTGGCTGATTCGCGGCCTTGCCCGCGTACCCAGTAAGGCGGACTGGTCAAGATCACTGCAACTGAACGGTCAGGAATGACCGAAACTTTCCGGCTATCACCCACCAAGAGTATCCCCTTACCGTCTGTGCTCTGGTATCGGACCAATGGTCGACCCCCTTACTTTATTCATCTCAATTCCCGATTAAACGCGAAATCGGTTCAGTCGAAACAGGCTGATGTCCCTTTGTGTCCCCCCACTCAGGACAAGATCCGATAGGACCTCGCCGACGACACTGGAGAACTTGAAACCATGACCGGAAAATCCGGCTGCAACCAGGATTCGCGGGGATTGCGGATGGAGGTCAACGATAAAATGCCCGTCTGGAGAATTGGTAAAGATACAGGTCTTGAGTGTCAGAGTCGGACCATCGGCGGCGGGAAAATATCGGCGGATCGCTGCACGCAAGACTTTCTCATCTTCCGGATGACATTCACGATCCATGCGATCTGGATCCACCTGCTGATGGAGGTGATGGTACCTTCCGATCTTGAAACCGGGGATCTCGAATATGGGTGTGCCGTATAAAAGGCCTTCCGGAACATCTAGGACGAACACGGGGAAGGCCCCGGGACGAAAGATTTCTGGTTGCAGCGGCTGGCTCCACATCAACACCTGCCGCTCTGGAACCGCGAGATCGGCAAGTAGCGGAACTAGGGACGACGCCCATGGACCAGCAGCGATGACTAGCTTCTCCGCTCGATAACTATCACGGTCCGTGCGCACCCAGACGTCACTGGCACCGGCCTCCCATTTCAAGACGCGCTCCTGGTAGTGCACCTCTGCCCCCAGGGTTTGAGCCGCCTTTACGTGGGCCATGACGCAACGCTCGGCAAGAAGGAATCCCGCGTCCGGCTGATAGACGGCAATCAATTCGGACGGGAAACGACAGCCTGGGAACCTCTGTTTCAATGCCGCCGCATCCAGCACTTCGTGGGGCAAGTGGTGTGTGTGACAAGAACGCAACGATCCTTCCACGGTTGCACTGGTGGACAGTCCCACATCGATACCACCGGTCACATACAACAACTGTTCACCAACGCGCTGCTCCATCTCCCGCCAGAGTTCATAGGCGCGGTGCAGGAGAGGCACGTAGGCGGGGTCCTCCGCATAGGCCAGGCGGATAATGCGGTTGACGCCATGGGAAGAACCTAACTCGTGGTTGGGATGGAATTGTTCGAGGCCTAGGACCCTCACACCACGGCGGGCCAGATGATAGAGGGCGGCGCTTCCCATTCCGCCCGCGCCGATGACAATGGCGTCATAATTTGGCAATCAATTCCCTCTAAAGTTGGACTACGCCGGTTGGAAATCGTCTGTTATCGTAGTCTTTCTAAAGTTTAGATTCTTACCGATAAAATATTCAACAGAACGACTTCAACAAAGTTTTTCGCCCCAAGACGCAAGGTGCAAAGAATTTTTAACCGCAGATTTTCGCCGATTATCGTAGATAAGAATTCGGACATTTCACCGCAGAGTACGCTGAGGAAATCCCTTTTGCCCAATCGGGAGACGACGATTGGGCAAAAACTTACAGCTCTAATTTGAGCAATGTTTTTGTT
>SMUX01365898.1_pt1 | contig 12002 bp, 9 predicted proteins | sample 2456431 | NCBI WGS metagenome assembly SMUX01 (sample SAMN11095930, study PRJNA526329) | marine sediment metagenome | biome: Marine sediment; feature: Surficial sediment; material: Deep marine sediment; isolation source: Hadal surficial sediment | place: Pacific Ocean | collected 2014-11 | depth 0-1... | reverse complement strand
TGGGTTGGGACGCGGCTGCTTATGCTCAGCTCTCTACTGATTATCCGAATTCGATCGTCACGATCCGCCTGCCAGCCGATGCCGATCTGAGCGAGGCGTTAGATGCGGGCGTAGCGGTGTTTCATCTAGTGGCTGACTACCACGGGCAGACAGCCACCGGATTCATCATGCAGGCTATTCGCGATACCCATGAGAACTTGATCGCTCGGGGGATCAGGGAGCAGGTCACGCTCATTGGAAGCGGTGGGATTGCACTCGCTGAGCATGTTCCAAAGGCAATCATCGCTGGGCTCGACGCGGTGGCAATCGAAACTGCTGTCTTAATCGCACTGCAGGCTCAGTTCCAGGGCGAAGTGCGCGTTTTGGGAGCTGCGCAAATCGAGCTCCCGAGCACAGATCCGGAGTGGGCAAGTCAACGGCTGGTCAACTTGCTGGGATCGTGGAGAGACCAAATGCTTGAAATACTGGGAGCTATGGGTTTACGCGAGGTGCGAAGGCTTAGAGGGGAGATTGGGCGCGCGATGTTTCAAGCGGAGCTGGAGCGTGAAGCATTTTCGGAGATAGATGGCTATAAGTAGCGGTGACTCTAAATCCTTCGCCGGCAAGACCAAGAAGCACACGGAATGGTTGCGCTCGGGATTTCGCTACTGGTCGGAAGCCGACGAGGCTCCTCCCGCGATCGGCGATCGACGGTGGACTTCGGACCTGATCCTGGCCACCTGGAAGCAGTCGGAAGGGGTTCATCCCACAGGATTGGAATATCGGAAGGGAGATTCTGGAGGGGGATTCGATGTACTTGAATTTAAATTCTCCGATCGGGGGAACTGGCTGCCTTCGACTGCAAAAATTGACACCTCGCTCCAACTCAATCGGAGGACAGCAGAGCCGCAAATTGAAATACCCATTCCCTGGTATGGAGCGGGAATGTCATTCGGCTCCGTTAGCGAGCAAATCATGCTTTCGCGAGCCATGGCCGCCGAGCGTTGGAATACGTTCACTTCCACCGGAGAAGGCGGTTATCCGGATTCCCTCATTCCTTTTCAAAGGCATGTGATCACTCAGATCGCCACCGGGCTCTTCGGAGTGCGCGAAGAAACCATAAAGCGGACTCGAATCGTCGAGTTCAAGTACGCGCAGGGGGCCAAGCCGGGGCTGGGCGGACATCTTCTCGGCGACAAAACAACCCTAACTGTGGCCCGTATGCGTGAATCTCCACCCTGGGTGAGCTTGTTCTCCCCATTCCCCTTCCACAGTGTCTATTCGGTCGAGGATCACCGCAAACACGTGGACTGGATAAAGACCGTTAACCCTGAAGCGCTGGTGGTTGTAAAGGTTTCCACTCCGAACGATATCGATATGGTGGCGGTGGGCAGCTATCACGCGGGTGCGAACATTCTGCAGATAGATGGGTCATACGGTGGTACCGGGGCGGCGCCCGAAATCGCCAAGAAAAACATCGCCATGCCGATCGAGTTCGCCATCCCAAGGGTCCATCGTTATCTACAGGAAGAAGGGGTGCGAGACGACATCGTCATCTTGGCCAGTGGGGGGTTGCGAACCGCGCACGACATCGCGAAAGCCATCGCGTTAGGCGCTGACGGAGCTGTTTTGGGGACCGCCGAACTGGTCGCCTTAGGCTGCACGCGCTGCAAAAATTGTGAGCGCGGACGAGGCTGCCCGTTTGGAATTACAACCACCGACCCGGAGCTCTCGCTGCTCGTGGATCCGTCCTGGGGAGCGGAGCGCATCAGCAATCTCTACGGATCAATGAAGAATGAATTGGAGAACATCCTGCGGAAACTTGGGCTCAACAAAGTCACCGATCTGCGAGGGCGGACAGATTTGCTCCGCTACGTCCGATGATCGAGCGTTCTAGATCCGAACTTGCTCGGCAGATCATTCGAGCTCGTGGCCAGAGCGTCGGATCGATTGATCCGCGTGAATTTGTGCGGAAAACGGCGGCCGAGGGAGGCTGTGGGGTCATTGGGATCGCAAGCAGCGTACAAATTGAAGGGCGGCATCTGCTCCAATCCCTGATCCAAATGCGCAACCGCGGGAACGGCAAAGGGGGAGGCGCAGCCATCGCCGGCCTCGATCCCTCTGCGCTCGGCGTGGATCCTTCGACCTTGCGAGACGATTACTTGATCGCGGTTGCCTATCTGGATATTTCAGCCAGGCCACAAGTGGAGAAACAGTTCATTACATCGAAGTTTGATGTCGATCATACGCACGAATTTCCGATGCATGGGGACCTTGATCCGCAACCTCCCAAAGTCGTGGCTTATTTTGCCCGGCCAAAGCCGACCGTATTGGAAGTTTTCGCGAAGGACAGCGAACTATCCGATCTGAAACTTGAAGAACTCGAGGACGAGTTCGTGTATCAGAATAGCTACCAATTAAATCGAGCGTTCTACGCTGCCCTGGGCGATTCCAAGGCCTTCGTGTTGTCGCACGGAAAGGACCTGCTCGTCCTGAAGCTTGTCGGATTCGGCGATGACGTATTTCGGGTCTACGGACTGGAGAATATGAGGGCCCACGTCTGGATCGGCCACCATCGATATCCGACCAAGGGCCGAGTATGGCACCCGGGCGGCGCACATCCATTTGTCGGCCTGCACGAAGCGCTCGTGCACAATGGCGATTTTGCCAACTACGCCTCCGTGTGCTCTTATCTGGCCCAGCACAACATACGACCGCTGTTTCTTACCGATACTGAGGTTTCCGCGCTCGTCTTTGATCTGCATCACCGTACGTTCAATTACCCACTGGAGTACGTGATCGAGACCTTGGCGCCAACCACAGAGCGAGACTTTGCCATGCTGCCAGCCGAAAAGCGTGAAATTTATGGTCAGCTACAGGCCTCTCATATCCATGGTTCGCCGGATGGTCCCTGGTTCTTCTTGCTGGCACAATCGCTGCCTAACGGAAACGAACCGCGCGAGGTCCGCCTGATTGGCATCACCGATACCAGCATGCTCAGACCTCAAGTCTTTGCGCTTCAACAAGGAGAGGCCGGGCAACCATCCATTGGATTTGCTGCCTCTGAAAAGCAAGCCATAGATGCCGCACTTCTGAGTCTGTCTAAATCCGATAGTCGCTTTTGGACCCGGCCGGACCTAACCTGGAATGCTCGGGGAGGCAGTCACACCGACGGAGGCGCCTTTCATTTCAGCGTGGTGAGAGGCTCGGATGGGGCGGCTGCGCTGCATTGTCGAGACAAGTTTGGCCGTCAAATCGAGATCGATGAAGGCTCAATTCCCAACCGAGAGGAGATCCGGTTTGCTACAGGTCCGGAGCGCGAGCTTCAATTGGATCAGACGATAGATGCGATTCGCACATGGACCTATTCAGAGTTTCAGGACTTTTTGGGCGGCTTACTCCATAGCGATCTCGATCGGCGCGACCAGCTTAAATATCTCGGCGAGCTTATCGACCGAAGATATGACACCGGGCAGCTTCGGCGCAGCTCGATGCTGAGCACCCTGGACCGGGCGGTGTCAGAATGGCTCAAAGCGATCGAAAGTGAGGCCAGCAGCAGCATCCTCTACCACGCGCAAGGTCTGGCTCTCCCGGAGCCGCTCGCTGAGGGGTCGCTGGTGGTACTGAATGCCGCCGGATATCCCGCGCAAGGGGCTCATTCGCTTGCCCTGGAAATCGGCTCGCTGGTCACCAGGGGATTCCGCGAGATTGCGGTGATGAACCTAAGTGGTCAACGTTTCATCGCAAATGGTCTGGGCGGCGATACGAATGGCCTTCGGATCGACATCTATGGATCTTCGGGAGACTATCTAGCGTCGGGTATTGATGGCGCAGAGATCGTTGTTCACGGCTCGGGCCAGGATCAAATTGCGCAGATCATGAAGAGCGGAAAGCTGGTAGTGCATGGCGACGTCGGGCAAACCTTTATGTATGGCGCAAAGGGAGGTCAGGCGTTCGTGCTGGGGAATGCCGCGGGCCGTCCGCTCATCAATGCGGTGGGCAAGCCACGGGTGGTAATCAATGGCACGTGTTTGGATTATCTTGCCGAGTCCTTCATGGCCGGCGATCCACTGGCCGATGGGGGCTTCGTGGTGCTCAACGGAATTGCTTTCGACGGCTCTGGAGATCTAATGGATCTTGAGACCCCGTATCCCGGCGGGAATCTGTTTTCGCTAGCATCTGGAGGCGGGATTTTCCTGCGTGATCCCGACCGAACGGTGGGAGAGGATCAACTGAATGGGGGAATGTTTGTCGAGATGGGATCCGACCACTGGGAGGTAATCAGGCCGTTGCTCGAGGAAAATGAACGCCTATTTGGGATCTCGATCAGCCGGCTACTGACACATAAAGGTGAGCAAATCGCGCCGGAGGCGGCCTACCGGGTTGTAGTTCCGGCAGGGCATGAGGCTTTGCAGCCCGAGCAGGCCTGGGCGCGGCACTAATTCGCGTTTTCAGCTCCTGCGATCAATTCCCGACACAAACACGGCGCATATTGCGCATAGCCATCTACCGCGAGCCATGGTTGGGTCTGCCTCCTGAGATCACTGGCACCAATCGAATGGTTTCCCCTTCGTCTATGATTTCTTCGTAGGCAATCAGCTCGCCATCTCGAGTAGGGACTACGGAATCCGCCTCAATATCGAGCTTCAACATGGCATCGCGCACGGTGGTACCTGATTCAACTTCGAATTCTTGTTTGCGGAATTTAATAGTGGCGGACATGCGAAGGCGGTGATTCTATCGTATTTGGATTTGCGGTAGGCCGATCACAAGGCGAGCGAGCCTACGCAATTCGCTCGGTTTCGCTCTCGCGCTGTCTCATCGACTCAAAGGAAGCAATAGCGACTTCAATCATTCCCCGACTCGGCGTGCGGGTGGTTAGCCGCTGGAGCGCCAAATTCGGCCATACTAAGGGCCTCACCCAGGCGCGATCGGAGAAGCGAGCAGTAAAGCGGATGTACTCGTAGGCGATGGAGGCGAGTACGGGGATGAAGAGAATTCGGCTGGCCAGCCGGGCTAGCAGGGGAAGCGGGCCTATCAGGCTGAATAGAATGATCGAAAGCAGCGCAACGGTTAGCAGAAATGCGGTCCCGCAGCGCGGATGCTCTCGATTGAAGCCGCGTATCGACTCGGGAGTCAGCGGCGCATCCGCCTCGAAGGCATGAATCGTCATATGCTCGGCACCATGGTAGCCATAAACGCGCTCGATCTCAGGCATTCGGCCAATGCCCCACACGTAGCCAATGAGAAGCCCCAGCCTGATACCTCCTTCGAGTACATTAGCCGCCAAGTTTGTGATGTCGAACAGATTTTGCAGGAGGATCGCCAATCCAGCGGGTATCAACAGGAATACAAATAAGCCAATTGCAATCGAACCCAGCAGGGTGAGAGTCAAAGACGAGCCTTCGATGCGCTCGCTCTCGTCCTCCGCCTGGGCGTTCGCCGAAAAGGTAAGTGCCCGGATACCAATCACCAGCGACTCCCACAGCACAAGTGGGCCGCGCAGGAACGGGATTCGAATCCATTGAGCTCGGCGATTGGATCCGAAGTCCTGAGACTCAATCAAAATAGATTGATCTGGGGTGCGAACAGCGATACTGTAAGTGCGAGCGCCGCGCATCAAGACGCCTTCGATTACGGCTTGTCCGCCGTAATTGGGTCGCGGTTTCTCCTCGCTCACGTGGCCAGGGCTGTCATGAACCTTATAAAAGTGTCCACTCCGCGATGGAAATTCGGAATGTGGAATTTTTCATTTGGCGCATGCAAATTATCGTCTGGTAGTCCAAAACCCAGCATGAGGGTGCTGACATCAAGCATCTCTTCAATCATGCCAACCACCGGCACCGACCCACCTTCACGCTTGTATCTGGCGGGCACCCCCCAAACGGTTTCCAGGGCCGCCATGGCGGCTTTGGCTTCCGAGGACTCACGATCAATGATTGATGCGACAGCTGACGCTAGCAGGTCAACTTCCCATGAAACACCCGGCGGCGCTTCCTTCTCCAAGAAGGCCACCATCGATTCGTGGATCTTATGCGGATCCTGGTCGGGAACGAGTCGGGCCGAGATTTTGGCCATAGCCTTCGACGGAAGAACGGTCTTACCGCCTTCTCCAATGAATCCACTGAGCAGCCCGTTTACATCCAGCGTGGGACGCGTGGTGGCACGCTCCGTAGCCGTATACCCCTGCTCGCCTCCGAGCACCGGCGCGCCAGACTGCTGGCTCCACCACTCATCGGATTGCGGGAGAGCGGCCAGATCAGATCGTTCCTGGTCCGTAAGCGGCTTCACATCGTCGTAAAAGCCCGGCAAGGTTACGCGGCCTTGATCGTCGTGCATCTTTCCTATCAAGCTCGCCAGTGTGTTGGCCGGATTGACGACCGCGCCGCCAAAAGTGCCTGAGTGCAGATCGCCTGGTGGGCCTTCGAGCCGCAGTTCGAAGTAAGCCATTCCTCGAATTGCGATGGTAATCGCTGGTATTTCGGGGCCAATCATGCCCGCATCAATATTGAGACAGAAGCTGCAGGACAATAAGTCCTCGTTGGCGCGGATGAATTCCGCCAGGTGCGTGGACCCGATCTCTTCCTCGCCCTCTATCAGATACTTGATGTTTACCGGTATGCCGGTTGTCTCCTTCAAGGCCTCAACCGCCTTCATATGGGCCACTATCTGTCCCTTCATATCCGAGGCTCCACGTGCAAAAAGATCGTCTCCGCGCACTTCGGGTTCGAATGGACCACTTTTCCACAAATCAAGCGGATCGACAGGCTGTACGTCGTAGTGACCGTATACCAGAACCACTGGGGCATCGAGGCCCGCCCCAAGCCAGTCGCCGTAGACGACCGGAGGGCCGCCGGCATGGATTGCTCGGCCTTGAAATCCAAGCCGATTTAGTCGTTCGATGAGCCAATCCGCTGCCGCGTTTATATCGGTTCTGTGCTCGGGCAGGGTCGATACCGAGGGGATCCGCAGTAATGACTTCAATTCGTCAAGCGCCGAGCCGGCGTTCTGGTGGGCAAATTCGATGGCTTCTTCGGACATGCTCCCTCCTGGCTATGGATTGCAAGCGCAATACGGGGAACTGCAGATCTATGCCGTGGGCGCGGTGATTGTAATGCACAAACATTCTCGTTCCGCTTTCCGTGGCTATGGTACTCTTGAACTCGAGGTACTCCGAAGCGATCTCCATGCAAGTGTACGAGAATATACTTGAGACGGTAGGCAATACACCGCTGGTTAAGCTGGGTAATGTGACCGTCGGCATATCCTGCCAAATTCTCGCCAAGCTGGAATTTTTCAATCCAGGCGGTTCTGTTAAGGATCGGATCGCGGTCCCTATTCTCGATGCCTACGAAGAGAGTGGAGCGCTCAAACCTGGAGGAACTGTGGTTGAGTCCACCTCTGGAAATACCGGAGCGGCGTTGGCGATCGCATGCGCGCTCAGGGGATATCAGGCCATCTTTGTGATGCCGGATAAGATGAGCCAGGAGAAAATCCAGCTGCTGAGGGCATTCGGCGCCAGGGTTGTCATTACTCCGACCGCAGTTGCACCCGACGATCCACGCTCCTACTACTCCGTTGCCGAGCGGATCGTAAGCGAAACCCCGAACGCTGTCCTCGCAAACCAGTATCACAACCCCGTCAATCCACAAAGCCATGCGTTAACGACGGGTCCTGAGATTTGGGAGCAAACGGACGGCAAAGTGACTGACGTGGCGGTGGGAATGGGGACGGGGGGAACGATCTCGGGTGTTGCGCAGTACATGCGGGAAAACGAGCACAATGTCCAAATCATAGGGGTTGATCCAAAGGGGTCGCTCTTGTACGACGCATGGAAGGCTGGCGGTGCACTGGAAGGTTTGGAAGCAACGAGCTATAAGGTCGAAGGCATCGGCGAGGATTTCATCCCAACCACTTTGGATCTAAGCCTGGTTGATTCCGTTGTTCAGGTCGATGATGCGGAAGCCTTTCACTGGACACGCCGACTGGTGAGGGAAGAAGGCATATTTTGCGGAGGATCGTCCGGCGCTGCGATGGCGGGGGCAGTCAAGGCGGCCAAGGATCTCGGGCCCGAACGGTTGATGGTTGTCATCTTCCCGGATTCGGGATCGCGCTATCTTTCCAAGGTTTTCAGTGATGATTGGATGCGCGAGCACGGCTTTCTCGAGCTCGATCGGAGGCGAATTCCGATACGAGAGATTGCCAGCGCGCGTGGGCTATCGGAGCTCATCATCGCCGCCCAGGACGACCCACTGCAGGATGTTGTTGCCCGTATGCGCACCAACGGAGTCTCACAACTCCCTGTGGTAGACGATCGGGGACAGCTGGTTGGCCTGGTCTCCGAAGTCGATCTTCTGGATCATATGCTCAAGTCTGATCATGATTCGGCGACGTCGATTGCTTCGATGGTCAACAGTGATGTCGGCAGCGCATTCGAGACGGACCCCCTTGAAGATGTGCTGCCCGAGCTGGTCTCCCGGAAAGTAATTGTGCTCACCGATGAAGCCGGAGGACCCACTGGAATTGTTACCGTGATCGATGCTCTGGAGTACGTCGCCAACCTTGACGGCACATGAGTCAGATTCCCGCGCTCCCCGAAATGCAGATCGTGGATACGCAGTCCATGCAGCCGCATGAGGATATTGACCCAGGACGCTCCCAGCGGCTCATTCGAGCCCTTCAAACCCAGGGTTTTCTCAAGAATCCGCCCGCAGTGTGGCGGATTGAGGGCGATGAGGAGCGTTATATAGTCTTAGATGGGGCCAATCGCACCATGGCAGTGCGCAAAATGGGTTTTCCCCACATGCTGGTTCAGATTGCGAACGAAGGGGTTGAGGTCAAGAACTGGAACCATATTCTGAGCGAAGGGGATCTTCTCCAGCTGCTTGAAAGTACACGGCAGATCTCAGGACTTGAGGTAATTGAAACTGATGAATTTCGAGCTGCGGCGGCGCTAGCCCGCGAGGAAGCGATCGCCTACGTGGTGCTGCCGGATGGCGTCACCTGGCAGCTCAGCACCGAGGGAGCCGGGATTGTTGAAAAGCTGACTCGTCTGACCGAATTTGTAAAACTATACCAAGATCGATTCAGGCGCGAGCGCACGACAACCGCCAACCTGAATGGACTGGCTACGCTGTTTCCGGATATGAATTGCCTGATTGTGTACCCGCAATTTACGGTGAGCGAAGTGGTTGAAGTGGCCTCAATCGGCCACCTGTTTCCCAGTGGGCTAACACGTTTTTTAATATCGCCTCGCGCACTTCGAGTTAATTTCCCTCTGGCGATGTTAGCGGACAGATCTCCAGTCGGAGAAAAGCGTAAGGCGCTAGAAGAATGGATCCGGCAGAGAGTCGAGCAGCGCAGAGTGCGCTACTATGCCGAATCCACATTTGTTTTCGACGAGTGATCAGACTCGGAATGCCTGATCCAGATCCTCGATAAGATCCTCCACGGCTTCGATCCCCACCGACAGACGTATCACAGCTGGATCAACCGCCAAGCCTGAGCCTCCAATTGAGGCGTGGGTCATCGCGGCGGGCACCTCAATTAAGGACTCGACTCCGCCCAGAGATTCAGCAAGACTGAAGATCTTAGTGGCTTCCGATATTCGCTTTGCGCCTTCGGCTCCCCCTTTGACTGAGAAAGAGATCATGCCGCCCGGTTGGCGCATCTGGCGATTCCCAAGTTCAAACTGAGGGTGACTTTGCAGGCCAGGATAATTAACGTGTTCGATTTCCGCGTGTTCTTCCAGGAATTCGGCAACTCGCTGGGCATTATCAGAATGGCGATCCATTCGAACCGGAAGTGTCTTGATGCCGCGTAATACCAGGAAGCAATCGAACGGTCCGGGCACGGCGCCGATGGCATTCTGGTAAAAGGCGAGCTGTTTGGCAACTTGAGGCAGATCGGTAACCGCTGCTCCACCAACGACGTCCGAATGCCCGCTGAGATATTTGGTTGTCGAGTGCTGAACGATATCTGCGCCAATTTCCAGAGGTCGCTGCAGGTAAGGTGTGGCGAAAGTGTTGTCCACTGCTAACAACACCTCCGGATTTCGGGCCTTGGCCAGTTTCGCAATCGCTTCGATATCGCAAAGGTGTAGCAGTGGGTTGGTCGGAGTTTCCAGCCACACTAATTTCGTGTTCGGCTTCATATGCTCCACGAAGGATTCCGGATCGGTCGCAGCGGCGTACGAAAATTCCATGCCAAGCTGTCCGTAAACCAATTCAAACAGTCGATGGGTTCCGCCATAGAGATCATTGACCGCGAGCAGGTGGTCCCCAGACTGCATCAAATGTACGATGGAGTCGATGGCGGCCATACCCGAAGAGAAAGCCAGACCGAATTGGCCGCCCTCCAGCGAGGCCAGGCAGCTTTCCAGGGCGGTGCGGGTCGGATTGCCGCTTCGAGAATACTCGTAGCCCCCGGGATCGCCCACACCAGACTGCTGGAAAGTCGAGGTCTGGTAGATGGGAGTCATTATCGAACCGGTTGTGGGATCCGGCGGCTGGCCTGCATGAATCGCTCTTGTTTCAAACTGTTGCATATCGTCCTCCACAGAAATTCTACCCTTGTCGAGCTGGGCTAAGGGGCTTCTGCGCATAGCCAGAGGTGGCAGGGACGGTTGATAGGACCAAGGTCCTATCTGGCACCAAGTTTGCATAAGCATTAGCCATATATAATGCGAAAGGGTCGATCCCACGGCACTAAATGGATATCGAATTTACAGATCCGGCGGATGCACCATTGCCGCCGGATCGAGTGTCCTTTCGAAGGGTTGAAGTCGAACCCTATCAAGATGCCCAGCGTCTGCTGGTGCGCTTGTCCGTAACGCCCTTCCAGGAACGGCCCACAATCGACCTGGAAGTTCTCGACAAGCAGGGGGAGAAGGTGGCTGCCAGCAGTATTGTGGAAGCAACCGACTCTGCCATGTCGCTGACGCTTCACCTTCGACGCCCTTCGCCCGAGATGGCGTTCACCCTGGTCGCCCGACTACTGTATGAAGAGCTTGGCGAAGTAGACAGGCGTGAAGCTCAATTTTCATTCCCCAAATTGAATCAAGAGGCCTGAGCACCGCATGGCGATCAAAGATCCGCTAATTCGCCACGCAATAAGCCCACCTGTCTTCGATGAGAGGCATGGCATTCACCGCGAACGGCTGGTTGATGCGATTCATGGCAATATGCCTCGCAAACTGATCGCGATCGCTGCTCCGGCAGGTTATGGCAAGACTACACTGCTGGCAGACTTTGGAGCCAACACAGAGCTAACCGTCTGCTGGATGCGCCTTTCGGAAGCGGAATGGGATGTCATGCGCTTTGCGGAAGTGCTGGGCGCCTCTCTGCAAAGCCGATTTCGAAGACTGAAAGGGCAGCCCGATCTCGAGGCGCACGCGAACTCATCGCCCGAAGCGTTAGCGGTGGCCTTTGCGGCAGCCATCGATGAGCATATTGCGCAGACTTTCGTTATCGCGATCGATGAAGTCCACCTGATTAATCAATCCAAACCCGTTCTTCAATTCCTGGATCGATTCCTTGAGGAACTTCCCGAGCAAGCGACTGTGGTCGCGGCCGGCCGGGAAGTGCTTGAAGTATCGCTTGCGCGACTCATGGCGGAGCGTGAACTCGCTGGTTTCGGCCCACATGACCTGGCCCTTACGCGCGAGGAACTCGCGGCACTCACAGAGAAACAGCAGGGCGAGCCACTATCTGATGTAGAAATCGACAGACTGCTTGAGGAGAGCCGCGGATGGGTGACAGGAATCGTGATGTCTGGGGCGGTAGCCGAATTGGGTGCCGGATCGCTGATCGGCGGCGGCCGGCCTATGGTGTACGAATATCTGGCCTCCGTGGTTCTGAATCGGCAGCCGGACGACTTACGCCGCTTTGCGCTTGACGCCTCAATTCTCCCGGTCATGACTTCCGAAGCCTGTAATGTTGTTCTTGATCGCGAGGACAGTAGAAAGTACCTTGGCAGGCTAGTGAGCAAAGGTCTTTTCATAACCGCCTCTGAGGGAACGCCTC
>SMUX01259148.1_pt1 | contig 12005 bp, 9 predicted proteins | sample 2456431 | NCBI WGS metagenome assembly SMUX01 (sample SAMN11095930, study PRJNA526329) | marine sediment metagenome | biome: Marine sediment; feature: Surficial sediment; material: Deep marine sediment; isolation source: Hadal surficial sediment | place: Pacific Ocean | collected 2014-11 | depth 0-1... | reverse complement strand
TGGTGCCGATGAGGCCGCCGAGGACCGAGAGGATCACCGACTCGGCCAGGATCTGCCACAGGATGTCGCGTTTGCGCGCGCCCAGCGCCTTGCGCAACCCGATCTCTCTGGTGCGCTCCGAGACGACCATCAGCATGATGTTCATGATCACGATGCCGCCGACGACCAGCGACAGCGAGACGATCCCGACGAGCACCGCGAAGATTCCGGTCGTCGCCTGCTCGTAGATACCCAGGACCGTGTCCGACGTGAACAGGCCGAAGTTGTTGTCTTCGGCCGGACGCAGCTGGCGTTCGATCCGCAGCGCGGCCGTGGCCTCGTCCATGGCGCGCTGGAGCTGCTCGGGGGTCTCCGGTCGCGCCATCAGCGTCAGCGACGAACGCGACCCGAACAGCTTGCTGAATCGTCCGAGCGGGATCAGGACGAACTCGTCCTGCGACCGCCCGAACGTCGAGCCGGTCGGCTCGCTCACCCCGACGACGCGAAAGTGGACACCCTGGATCTTGATCGTGCGTTCGAGCGGATCAGTCTGATCGAACAGCCGATCGGCGGTGTCCCAGCCGAGCACGGCGACCGCGCGGTTCCGGTCGACCTCGGTCGGGTTGATCAGGCGGCCCTGCTCGGCGGTGAAGGCCGGAAACTCGAGGTAGTCGCGGGTGACACCCCTGATCCGCACGCTTTCGAGCATGCGGTCGCGATAGCGCACCTCGCCGCTACGGCTGGTCTCCGCCATGATCGCGCCGAGGTGCGTGCTGAACCGCCGGATCGCTTCGACGTCATCCAGCGAGAGGCGGGGGTTGTTGCGTGTCGCCTCGAGCTCGTCCTCGCTCATGACCAGTCCGACCCGCTCGATCGTGAACGAATCTGAACCGAGCCGCGAGACGATGAGGCCGGTGACCTCGGTGTTGACCCCCTGGATGAGGGACACGACGGCGATGATCGACCCGACGGAGACGATGTTGCCCAGGGTCGTCAGGAACGATCGGAGCTTGTTCGCCCAGATGGCGCGCAGGGCGATCCCGATGAGGTCAGCGACCCGCCGCATCGATCCGAGCCCTTGCCAGGCCGCGAAGACCGCTCAGTAGGCCGTCCTGGCGAGCTATCTCTCGAGCACTGTCGACCACCCTGATCACGTCGCCGTCCTTGAGATTCCGCACCTCGCTGAACGGACCGATGATGACGAGGTCTCCCTCGCGCACACCGGTCAGCGCCTCGAAGTAGCGGTCGCCGGCGATGCCGGTCTCGACCGGCACGAACACCGCGCGACCCTGTCGCGCCACGAAGACGCCCTCAAGCTCTTCCTCGGCGCCGCTCGCCGGGAGCTCGGCGGCCGAGACCGCCGGTTCGACCCCCCGTCTTCGCACCGCGGGATCCACCCGAATCACTTCGCCAGCGGCACCAACCACCACCGTTCGAATCGTGGTGGCCTGGATCGGGATCGCCAGCGAGTCGGGGCGGACTGCGGTCGTGATGTCGGCCGTGCAGGTGAACCCCGGGCGGACGTCTGGAATCTCACCCTGCAAGGTCACGACCACCTTGAACGTCGTCGCCTGCGAACCAGCGCCGGCGGTCGTCTGGATCGGGCTGTTGCCGATCTCGGTCACCACTCCGATGAAGCGACGGTCCGGCAGCGCGTCGATCGTCACCTCCGCCGTCTGACCCAGCTTGACGCTGGGGATGTCGGTCTCGTCGACCTCCACCTCGGCTTCGATCACCGAGAGGTCGGCAATGGTGGCCAGCACGGTGCCCTGGTTGTTCATCGTGCCGATGACGACGGTCTCGCCCTCCTCGATGTTGCGTCGTGTCACCACGCCGGTAATCGGCGCCGTGATGGTCACCTTGGTCAAATCGTAGCGCGCGCTCTGGAGGCTGGCCTCCTCCTGTCGGATCCGTTGCGATTGGGTGGCGATATCGACCTCCCGCGCCCGCAGCTCGGTCTCGCGCAACGTGACGTCGCTCGCCGCAAGTTCGTACGTCTCACGCGAGATCAACCGGAGCTCCCACAGGTTCTCATGCCGCTCCAGGCTGTCCCTGGCGACTTGCAGGTTCACACGCGCCGACTCGACCGAGACCTCCGCCTGCCGTCGTGTCGAACGGGAGGCCTGAAGGCCGGCCTCTCCGCGGTCCACTGCCGCCCGTAGTGACTCGGGGTCGATCTCGAGGAGGAACTGGCCGCTCTCGACTCGGTCTCCCTCGCTGAACGCCAGCCGTGTCACCCGGCCCATCGTGCTGGCGCTGATGTCCACCGAGAGCTTCGGTTCGATCTTGCCGGACGCCGAGACGATCGCCTCGAGACTACGACGCTCGACCGCCTCCACCTCCACCTCCGGCCCGGTGGCCCGTTCGAATATGAGGTTGACGTACACCAGGGTGCCACCGGCCGCCAGGATCGCGACGATGAGAGCTGCTTTGCGAAATCCGGTCAACGACTCAACCTCCAATCCGGGTCAAGAGAAACGCCACGCCGACCGCGATGAGCGTGTAGAACGTGGTGACAATTGGGCCAGTGCGCCTGCCGTACAACACCGCGACACCGATCGCGAGCACCATCAATTGCCAGATGATGAACACGTCGATCGCACTCAGCAGCCGAGCCAGGAACGAGTCAGGCTCGAGCATCGGAAAGAACGCCGCCACGGTCGTCGGTTGCTCATCACCCCGCGCGTGTAGTTCAGCGGCACCGTGAACAGCTGCTGCAGCATGTTCACGACCCCCACGTGAGCCACGACCGCATACATGGCGCGAAACGGTGTGTGGGCACCTAGCAGCACATAACAAACGGTCCAGACCACGCCGGCGATGATCAGGGTCACGATCGGGATGAAGACGACCACCGAACCGGCGGTGAAGTACGTCGCATTCCCGAGTCCGCGCGCGAACTGTTCGTACATCTCGTCCGACACCGTGACGCCGAACGACTCCAGCGTGCTCACCTGCTGCTCGAGCAACGCCTGTTGCCCGACCTCCGTGCTGACCAGCCACCCGCTGGCGCCCGCCATCGTCAGGGTGACGACACTCAGCGCGCCCAGCCATTTCGGCTGGCGCACGACGTCGCCGAACGTCCGGCGCGGCGTCAGCAGCACGCCCACGAGCCGCGACATCAGCCCGGGTTGGCGCGTCGCTGGTGGCCGCGCCGCACCGTCGTCTGTCGCTGTCATGGTGATCCGGTGACCGACCGAGCCTCTGGGACCAGCGCGTCACGTCGTTCGGTGACGGCAACACAACACCCCAGTGTGTCATTGTACCCTAGCTGCTTCGCCGGTTTGTGTCTGTTCCAGACAGCACTCCACAAGTGGTTAGACGAGCGTCAGCCGGCAAACGTTCACGTGTCCACCCTCTCGGACCCGATTGTCTAGCGGTTGGACCGGCCCGGTCGATTGGGCTGGTTGACTAAGGCGATGATCGCACAGTAGCTTGTGCACCGAGGGCCGTCGAGATCGACGCCGCCCACGGCCCGTACAGGCCGCGACGCGGGAGCATACCGTAATTATGACCGGGGCCACTTAGACCCCGCTGGGTGAGACACCAGCGGCAGGCCGTCCCGGGAGGCGGCGCGAATGCACCAGGACGCTCACCACGCGCTGCCGTGGCCACTGTGACCCTCCGAGGCGTGATGTGATTGAACTCGTTCCCAAAGAGCTGTTCTTCTCCAAGGGCGTCGGCAAGCATCGCGAGAAGCTGGCGTCGTTCGAGCTGGCGCTGCGCGGGGCCGGCATCGCCGCCTGCAACCTGGTGCGGGTGTCCAGCATCTTTCCGCCCAGATGCAAGATCCTGTCTCGGACCGCTGGTGTCGCAAAGCTCAAGCCCGGTCAGGTGATTTTCGTAGTGATGTCGGAGGCGGCCACCCGTGAGCCCCACCGCCTCATCGCCGCCACGATCGGTGTCGCCATTCCACGCGACCGCAAGCTGTTCGGGTATCTGTCGGAACACCATAGTTTCGGCGAGAACGAGGAGAGCGCGGGCGACTATGCCGAGGAGCTGGCTGCGGAGATGCTCGCCACCACCCTGGGGCTCGATTTCGATCCCGACGAGAGCTGGGACGAGAAGAAGGAAGTCTATCGGTTGTCCAACAAGATCGTGCGGACGCAGAATATCACCCAGACCGCGGTCGGTGACAAGAGCGGGCTCTGGACCACTGTGATCGCGGTGGCGGTGCTGGTCGGGTGAGTCCCGCTCGAAGGCGTCACGTGTCCCGTACCGTTCTCCCGCCGGCCGTGATGCTCCTGCTGCTGGCGGCATCGGCGGGGCCGGTCCATGCCCAGGTGTTCGAGGCGGTCGGTGTGCGGGCCCTCGGCATGGGCGGGGCGTTCGTGGCGGTCGCCGACGACGCGACCGCGACCTACTGGAACCCGGCCGGCCTGATCAATGTCGTCTCCAGCGCCGTGCTGGAGGTGCAGCGGTTCGACACGCGTCTCGGCCTCGATCCGACGCTCAGAGAGGGGGCCAGCAACCACGCGACGTTCGCATCGCTCGCCAGTCCGACCGTCGGTCTGAGCTACTACCGGCTGCGCTCGTGGCAGGTCGATCGGGTGGCCGGGGGCGGCGTCGATGGGGGCAACACCGCGTCGTTGACCTCGCTCGTCACGCACCACGCGGGCATCACTGTGGTGCAGCCCTTGGGACCGGGTCTGACGGTCGCGACAGTGCTGAAGGCGGTGCGCGGCACCGTGGCGGTGGGGTCCGGTGACGGCGGGGCGCCGGTCGGAGCCCTGTTCGACCAGACGTCCGGGCTGAGCGGCCGGTCGACCACCCGTCTCGATCTCGACGTGGGCGTCATGATCGGTGTCGGCGCGGTCAGGGTTGCGGTCGTCGGGCGGAATCTCCGGGAGCCGGAGTTCGCTGTGTCCGATGACGCCGCCATCAGCCTCCGGCGGCAGTTTCGTGCCGGTCTCTCGGTGCGTCCGACCAGGTCGCTCGTCGTCGCCGTGGACGCCGATCTGAGCGTCATGGCCACCGTTTCGGGTCCGCGTCGTAACATCGCGGTCGGCGCCGAGCAGCGGCTTGGTCGGCTGGTGGTACGGGCCGGGGGGCGCGTCAACGTAGAGGACGATGACCCCGAGCCGGTCGGCGCGCTCGGACTCAGCCTGGAGGTGCTGTCCGGTTTCTGGCTGGACGGCCAGGTGACCCGTGGCCGGGACGACGGCGACCGAGGCTGGGGTGTCTCGATGCGTGTCGGACGCTAGCCTCTCAGAGGTTCGCCGCAGATGTCCTTGGCCGGGTGTCCCGCCTGCCTGCGTTGCTCCTCGGGCTGCAGGCGTTAGACTTCGGGCTCAGCGCTCGAGAGGACACCAGGCTGTCGGCTAATTTATGTCATACGTTCGGGCCTTGTCACCGCTGAAATGTTGAAAGAATTAAAGTAGATAGATCCCACAATTAAAGATTTCCTGGATTTGTGCGATATTCCAAATGTGCTCTAGCAGCCAGACATTGACAAATTATGTCACAGATGTATTATTATTGTCGCTCCAGCGAGTGGAGCCACGTTTCGACCAAAGCTGGGTAGCATGGCAGTTCGAATCGGCGAGTTGCTCCTCAAGGAGCAGCGCATTACCGCGGCACAGCTCGACGAAGCCCTCGAGTACCAGAAGTCCAACGGGGGCAAGATCGGCTACAACCTCGTCAAGCTCGGCTTTGCGAAAGACGAGGAGATCGCGTCGCTCCTCAGCAGGCAATACGGCGTTCCCTCCATCAATCTCTCCCAGTTCGACATCGACGCCGACGTCATCAAGCTGGTGCCGGCCGCCACCGCCCAGAAATACGAGATCGTGCCGGTCAGCCGTGTCGGCGCGACCCTGACGATCGCGATGTCCGACCCGACGAACGTCTTCGCGGTCGACGACATCAAGTTCATGACCGGCTACAACGTGGAGCCGGTCGTCGCCGCGCAGACTGCCATCGCGACGGCGATCGACCGTTACTACGGTAACGGCGACGGCGACGGCGACGGCGACGGCGACGCCAACGCCAACGCGAAGGCGAACACGAACACGAAGGCGAACGTCGCCGAGGAGAAGAACCTCGCCGAGAGCCACATGGCGCTGGCCGCCAAGGCGCTCGAGGAAATGCCGCAGCTCGACGACGACGACGTCGAGGTGGTCGAGGAGATGGAGGACGTCGATGTCGTCTCCCTCGAGAAGCAGGGCAGCGAGGCCCCGGTCGTCCGGCTGATTAATGTCGTCCTGGCCTCGGCCATCCAGAAGGGCGCCAGCGATATCCACATCGAGCCCTACGAAAAGGAGTATCGCATCCGGTTCCGGATCGACGGCACCCTGTACAACGTGATGCTGCCACCGCTCAAGTTCCGCGACGCGATCACCTCGCGGCTCAAGATCATGGCAAAGCTCGACATCGCCGAGAAACGGCTGCCGCAAGACGGACGGATCAAGCTGCGGCTGAACACCGACGGTGGCACCAAGGAGATCGACTTCCGCGTGTCCTGTTTGCCGACGCTGTTTGGCGAGAAGATCGTGATGCGTCTGCTCGACCAGGACAAGCTGATGCTCGACATGACGAAGCTCGGGTTCGAACCCGAATCGCTGTCGACGTTCGAGGAGGCGATCGACCGTCCGTGGGGGCTCGTGCTCGTCACCGGGCCCACCGGCAGCGGGAAGACCAACACGCTCTATTCGGCCATCGCGAAGATCAACACGCCCGCCACCAACATCATGACCGCCGAGGATCCGGTCGAGTTCAACATCACCGGCGTCAACCAGGTGCAGATGCGCGAGAACATCGGGTTGAACTTCGCCGCGGCGCTGCGATCCTTTTTGCGACAGGACCCGGATGTCATCCTGGTCGGCGAGATCCGCGATTTCGAAACCGCGGAAATCGCCATCAAGGCGGCGCTGACCGGTCACCTCGTCCTGTCGACGCTGCACACCAACGATGCGCCGAGCACGGTCAACCGGCTGATGAACATGGGGATCGAACCGTTTCTCGTCGCCAGCGCCGTCAACCTGATCGGCGCGCAGCGACTGGTGCGTTGTGTCTGCACCAACTGCGGCGAGGCGCAGCCGACCCCGGCGCAGGCGCTCGAGGAGATCGGGTTCACCCCGGAGGAGGCGAGCACGGTCGTGCCGCGCAAGGGTGTCGGCTGTGAGACGTGCAACAACACCGGCTATAAGGGGCGGATCGGGCTGTACGAGGTCATGCAGGTCACCGACGAGCTGCGCGAGATGATCCTGGTGGGGGCCTCGACACTCGAGCTGCGGAGAAACGCGATCGAGCACGGTATGCTGACGCTGCGGGCCAGCGGGCTGCGTAAAATCGCGGCGGGCCGGACCAGCGTCGAGGAAGTCCTCAAGGAGACGGTGAAGTAGCTGGGTCCCGACCCGGCCGACCCACGGGTGATCACGATGCCGACACTGCCAGACCTGCTGAAGGCGACGGTCGAGCTGGAAGGGTCCGACCTGCACATTACGACTCGCTCGGCCCCGCAGGTGCGCGTCGACGGTCAGCTCCGGCCGCTCGACCTGCCGCTGCTGGGCGCCGACGAAACGAAACAGCTTGCGTACAGCGTGCTGACCGACGGCCAGAAGAAGCGGTTCGAGGAGACCCACGAGCTCGATTTCTCATTCGGCATACGCGGAATCGGCCGGTTTCGGTGCAACGTCTTCAGACAGCGCGGCGCGGTCGCGGCCGTCTACCGGCTGATCCCGGAGGTGATTCTGAGCACGCGGGAGCTGGGGCTCCCGCGGGTGGTCGACCGGTTGGCCGAGCGGCCCCGGGGGCTGGTGCTGGTGACCGGGCCGACCGGGTGCGGGAAGAGCACGACGCTCGCCGCGATGATCGACAAGATCAATACCGAGCGGCACGCGCACATCCTGACGATCGAGGACCCGATCGAGTACATCCATTCCCACAAGAACTGTCTCGTCAACCAGCGCGAGCTGTACAGCGACACAGAGGGCTTTGCACCCGCCCTGCGCGCCGCGTTGCGTGAGGACCCGGACGTGGTGCTGATCGGGGAGTTGCGGGATCTCGAGACGATCTCGTCCGCATTGCGGATCGCCGAGACGGGCCACCTCACGTTCGCGACCGCGCACACGAACTCCGCCTATCAGACGATCAACCGGATCATCGACGTATTTCCCGACAGCCAGCAGGCGCAAGTGCGCACCCAGCTGTCGCTCGTGCTCGAGGGCATCATGTGTCAGGCGCTGTTGCCCAAGCTCAGCGGGTCGGGGCGCGTCGCTGCGACCGAGGTGATGATTCCGACGCCGGCGATCCGCAATCTGATTCGCGAGGACAAGATCCACCAGCTCTACTCCGTCATGCAGTCGGGGCAGGAGAAGAACGGGATGCAAACGATGAACCAGTCGCTGGCGACGCTCGTCAAGCTGCGGCGCATCTCGCTGGAGACGGCGCTGGCGGCGTCGTCGATGGAGGACGAGCTCCGCGACCTCGTCCAGCGCGGCGTTGGGGTCGTCGCGGGTGTGGGGATGACCCGCACGGTGAGCCGACCTCTGGGACAGGGACGGTAGCGGGTTGGCGTACGGACCGAGGGCCTGAGAGCCAGGACCAGCGCGTAGACGAGGGGACCGACGATGCCTAGCTTCGCCTATTCGGGTAGGACCCGAGGTGGTCAGACGGTGAGCGGCCAGCGGGTCGCCGACACGATCGAGGCCGCGGTGGCGGCCCTGCGCTCGGAGCAGGTCTTCGTCACCAAGATCGATGCGGTCAAGACACGGTCGCGTCGGGCCAAGAAGCGGCGACGTGGCAAGGCGGTGCCGGCCAAGAACCTGGCGATCTTCACACGGCAGTTCTCCGTGATGATCGACGCCGGTCTCCCGCTGGTGCAGTGTCTGGAGATCCTCGGCAACCAGGAAGAGGACAAGAACTTCAGCCAGATCATTCTGGCCACCCGCGCCGACGTCGAGAGTGGCTCCGGGTTGGCCGACGCCATGCGCAAGCACCCCGGCGCGTTCGACCCGCTCTTCACCAACATGATGGCGGCGGGTGAGGCCGGGGGCATCCTCGACACGATCCTCAAGCGGCTCGCGGTGTATATCGAGAAAAACGTCAAGCTCAAGTCGCAGGTCAAGGCCGCCATGACCTACCCGATTGCGGTCGTCACGATCGCCGGGATCGTCGTCGGGGCCATTCTCTGGAAGGTCATCCCGACGTTCGCCGACCTGTTCGCCGGGTTGGGCGCGACCCTGCCGCTGCCGACTCGGATCGTCATCGCGCTCAGCAATTCGCTGGTGAGCTACGCGCCGCTACTCATCCTCGTCGGGGTGGCGATCACGTTCGCGTTCCGGCAGTTCTATGCGACCGAGAACGGGCGGCGGATTGTGGACGGCACGATGCTCAAGATGCCGGTGCTGGGGATGATCCTCCGCAAGGTGGCCGTCGCCCGTTTCTGCCGGACGCTGTCGACGTTGCTCGGCTCCGGGGTGCCGATTCTCGAAGGGCTCGAGATCACCGCCAAGACCGCCGGCAACGCCATCATCGAGGATGCCGTCATGGTGACCCGCGCGGCGATCGAACGGGGTGAGACGGTGGCCGGACCGTTGCGCGAGACCAAGGTGTTCCCGGCGATGGTGACACAGATGATCAACGTCGGTGAGGCGACCGGCGCGCTCGACACCATGCTCGGGAAGGTCGCCGATTTCTACGAAGACGAGGTCGATACCGCCGTGGCGGGCATGCTGACCCTCATGGAGCCGATCATGATCGCCTTCCTGGGGGTGATCGTCGGTGGCATCGTCATCGCGATGTATCTGCCGATCTTCGACCTGATCGGCCAGATGGCCAGCTAGCGTCGCGTGTCAGACGTTGGCGGACCGAATCTCCGGCGTCGTACGCATGCTGCATCCGGCCCGTGCCGGGCGCGACGAGGGCGCATACGGCCATATCCGACCGCGCTGAGCGAGACGCCCAACGGCCGCCCCTGGCGGGATGACCCGCCTGGACGGTGTTCGCGAATTGCTGACACGGGACGCCAAGGACATGTACCCGACGAGTGGGTCCTCGAACGCCAGATCGCCGCTGCGACGGAACCTCCGTTGGCTCAGTGGCGTGCGCTTCGTGACGGTCACGATCCTCCTCGGGTCGGGAGTGCTGGTACAGCTCCGCACGCCGGGGCTCTGGCCCGTCGGGCCGTTCTTCTTCCTGGTCGCCCTCAGCTACGCCCTCGCCGTCACGTTCGTGCTGACCCTCACCCTCGTCGAGCGGCGACGTTGGCTCATCGACGTGCAGCTGGCGACCGACGCCGTCCTGATCTCATCCGTGGTGCTGCTCACCGGCGGTGTGTCCAGCTACTTCTCGACCCTGTACGCGCTGCCGATCATCGGTGCCAGCATTCTGCAGTTCCGGCGCGGCGGGCTGCTAGTCGGGGCGCTGAGTGCGTTCCTGTACGCCGGCGTGGTGGTGGGGCAGTATCAGGGAGTGTTCGAGTTCCTCGAGACGTCGTGGCCCGCCATCGGCCAGCTGCCCAGACCGCCGTCGACGCTGGCGTTCTACATGGCCGGTCTCGATATCTTCGGGTTCCTCGCTGTGGCGGTGTTCAGCGGCTATCTCGCCGAGCGTCTGCGGACCGCCGATGCCAGTCTGGCTCGCGCCTCGACCGAGATCGCCGACCTGCAGGCGTTCAACCAGCACGTCATCGAGAGCATGACCAGCGGGCTGGCGACCACGGACCGGCATGGCCGCGTGCTGACCTTCAACGGCGCGGCAGAGAGCATCACTGACCTGCGGGTGCCGGATGTGCTCGGCATGCGAATCTTCGAGCTGCTCCAGCTCCCCCCGGCGTTCGAGGCGTCGCTCGACGTCGAGGGGGAGGGGAACTGGCGGGCGGACCTGCAGTTCACGACGCCGGGTGGGCGCCAGATCCAGCTTGGGCTCAGCGCCGCGCCGCTCATCACACCGGGCGGGAGGGCCGGGTTCCTGTTCCTGTTCCAAGACGTCACCGAGACCAAACGGTTGCAGCGACAGTCCGCTGTGCAGGAGCGGCTCGCGGCCGTCGGTGAGATGGCCGCCGGGATCGCCCACGAGATCCGCAACCCGCTGGCCTCCATGTCCGGGTCGATCCAGATTCTGCGTCAGGAGCTGCCGTTGAACGCCGAGCAGACCCAGCTGATGGACATCGTGCTGCGGGAGTCCGAGCGGCTGAACGACACCATCAAGTCGTTCCTCGCCTACGCCCGTCCGCAACGGATCTCCAGCCGGCGCTTCGACCTGCGCCAGGCGGTGAACGATACCGCCCTGCTCCTGCGGCACAGTCCGGAGATGGGTAAGGGTCATCAGATCCAGGTGGACGTTCCGGGAGCGCCGGTCTGGTTCGAAGCGGACGAAGGCCAAATCCGGCAGGTCGTGTGGAACCTCGCCACCAACGGGCTCCGGGCGATGCCGGATGGCGGCGTCCTGGTGCTCGGGGTCCAGGCCGAGGAGGCGGAGACCGTGACACTCAGCGTGCGCGACGAAGGTGTGGGGATGCCACCCGATGAGCTCGACAGCATGCTGCAGCCGTTCCACGGGACGTTCGCACAGGGGACTGGTCTGGGGCTTGCGATCGTGCACCGGATCGTGAGCGACTACGGAGGTGAGCTCCAGGTGACGTCGGTGCCCGATGCCGGCACGACGGTCTGCGTACGGCTTCCGGCGCCGACTGCAGCACCGTCCCCAGCCGGGCGGCCGGCGGCCCGGGTTCAGTAGGTAAGGAGTGTCACGATGGCAACCGACACGACAACCGAGACGAAGACGGTGACCGGCACCGTCCTGGTGGTCGACGACGAACCGTCGATGCGCGAGATGCTCTTCATCATGCTGAAGCGCGAGGGCTACGATGTCGTGCTGGCCGATTGCGGCAAAACGGCCGTGGAGATCCTGCGACGTCGACCGGTCGACCTGCTCATCTCGGACATCAAGATGCCCGACATGAGCGGCGTGGAGGTGCTGCGGAAGGCAAAGGAGCTTCACCGGGACATCGTCGCCATCATGATCACGGCGTTCAAGTCCACCGAGTCGGCCGTCGAGGCGCTGCGGCTCGGCGCACACGACTATCT
>SMUX01135412.1_pt1 | contig 12007 bp, 12 predicted proteins | sample 2456431 | NCBI WGS metagenome assembly SMUX01 (sample SAMN11095930, study PRJNA526329) | marine sediment metagenome | biome: Marine sediment; feature: Surficial sediment; material: Deep marine sediment; isolation source: Hadal surficial sediment | place: Pacific Ocean | collected 2014-11 | depth... | reverse complement strand
TTTACAATTCCTTTAGAATTTTTAGAATCACCAGCCAGTGGAATCATACAGTTATGTGAGTTCCTCGATATTTATTCTATTAATTAAAGAATTGAAAGGAATGAAGGATTTTATTTATTATTATTCTAATTTGGGAAGGATTTAATACAATTACAAGATTTGATCTATAATTAGATTTAATTCTAATTCAAGTTGAGTGATAATTGGCGCAATACGTATTGAAGTTGCGTTTTGGTCTGGCCAATGAATCTGATGTGTTTTTTCGTTTAAAGTAATCTTAATTGTTGATTTTTGATACTCTTTTACATTTTCATCAATAGGAAATTGGTTAGTTGGAATTTCCATAAATCCAGTTTCTTTAATCATTGCAGTGAGTTTTCTTAATTGGTCTTCGTCAATTCTAGATTTTTTTTCAGGTTGTGGGAAACCTTCTTCAATAACATTATACCGTATTTCACCATTATTTTTTATCGTAAGAATTTCAGTATATTGTGAACCAACTCTTTCAGTTACTCCAAAAGAAACTACTTTCAATTGATGTTTAGTATATTCAATACTAATTTGATCTTCTGGAACAACAGCACTTGTTGGAATTTCCGGCCTTGTAACCAATGGTACTGCAATCATTATTGCAAAAATTACAGGAATTACACAAACTAATAATATTGCAGCTTTTACCATGATCTTCCTTGTTAGATATCAAATCAATTAATCTCAATTAAATTTTGATAAAATAACTTAAAATTCAAGTCTACTTTTCTCATAACCTGTGGGGTCGTAGCCTAGCCTGGTAGGGCGACAGTGACTACGTTAATTCACCGCTAAGGGCTCCAGAGGTCAAACTAAGCTACTGATGAAAAGATGATGTAAGTTTGGAGCTGTAGTGACCCGTAGGTCGCCGGTTCAATTCCGGTCGGCCCCACGTCTCATTTCATTACTAATTTTCTTTAGAACGTAACAAATTAAGTGCAGAACCTGCTTTAAACCACTTTATCTGAAAATTATTGTATGAATGTTTAAGATTAATTTCATCTTTTTTTCCACCCTGATGAATTATTTCACATTTTACAGTTTTTCCTGGTTGAAGATCATTTAATCCAATTATGCTAATCTTATCGTCTTCTAGTATCTTGTCATAATCATTTGGATCTTCAAATGTTAAAGCAAGTATTCCCTGTTTTTTTAAATTCGTCTCATGAATTCTTGCAATACTTTTTGTGATTACTGCAACACATCCTAAATATCTTGGAGTCATAGCAGCATGTTCTCTACTACTTCCTTCTCCATAATTACTGTCACCTATTATTACCCAGCTCATGTTCTTTTCTTTATACTGTCTGGCAATCTTTGGAAATGGTTCAATTAGGTTAGAGAGAATGTTCTTTCCTTTCCCTACTTGTTCATCAAATGCATTAACTGCACCAAGTAACATGTTATCACTTAGATTATCCAAGTGTCCTCTATAGCTTAGCCAAGCACCAGCAGGAGAAATATGATCAGTTGTACATTTTCCTTTGGCTTTCACCATTATGGGAAGCTCAACAAAGTCTTTTTTATCCCACGCAGGAAAAGGTTCCAGTTTTTGCAATCTATGACTATCATCGTTAATTCTTACATCAATTTCTTCTGGATTTTCAGCTGGAGGGATGTAAATTCCTTCAGTTTGTTTGAATCCTTTTACTGGAATTTCTGGGGCTAACTTAGGAGGCTCTAACTTAAACTCTGAACCATCAGAGGCTTTCAAGAAATCTGTCAAAGGATTAAACGATAGTTTACCACCAAGTGCTAAAGCAATTACTAATTCAGGACTACCAATAAAGTTCATTGTTTCTCTTTTTCCATCGTTTCGTCCAGGAAAATTTCTGTTGTATGAAGTTACAATGGTATTTGGTTCTCCTTTTTTTAATTCTGGTCTACTCCATTGACCAATACATGGTCCACATGCGTTTGCAAGAACTTTTGCTCCAATAGATCTTAGTGATTCCATTTGTCCATCTCTTTCAATTGTGGCTCTAATTTGTTCAGAACCAGGCGTTACAAGAAGAGGTATTTTTGATGAAATACCTTTAGCTTTTGCTTGTTCAGATATACTAGCTGCTCTTGACATATCTTCATAAGAAGAATTTGTGCAACTTCCAATCAACGCTACAGCAATGTTATCTAAATATTGATTTTTTTTCACATCAGCAGCAAGTTGTGATATAGGTCTTGCTAGATCCGGTGTATGTGGACCAACAATATATGGTTCTAAAGTTGAAAGATCTATGTTTATAATTCTATCAAAAAATTTTTCAGGGTTTTGTTCTATTTCTGGATCTGCAATTAACAATTGTTTGTGTTTGTTTGCAAGTTCTGCAATCTTTTCACGACCAGTAATTTGTAAATATTTTTCCATTCTTTTATCATATGGAAAAATAGAACAGGTCGCACCAATTTCTGCGCCCATATTTGTAATTGTAGCTTTACCAGTACAGCTAATAGATTCAGTCCCTGGTCCAAAATATTCTATTACAGAATTAGTTCCACCAGCCACTGTTAACTCACCTGCAACACGAAGTATGATATCTTTGGGTGAAGTCCATCCATTAAGATCTCCTGTTAAATGTACTCCTATTCGTTTTGGATACAATACTTCCCAAGGTAGTCCTGCCATTGTTTCAGCTGCATCAACTCCACCTACTCCAATTGCAAGCATTCCAAGTCCTCCAGCGTTTGGTGTATGAGAGTCAGTACCTATCATTAGACCCCCAGGAAAAGCATAATTTTCAAGAACCACTTGATGAATTATACCTGCACCTGGTTTCCAAAAACCTAATCCATATTTTCGAGAAGATGTTTCTAAAAATTTGTAAATTTCACTGTTTTCATCAAGAGCAACTTTTGTATCAGCATCTCCACCAACATTGGCTCGAATCAGGTGATCACAATGTACGGTTGTAGGAAGTTTTGTTTGTTTAAGACCGGCTTGCATAAACTGTAGCATTACCATTTGACCAGTAACATCTTGTAATGCTACTCGATCAGGTTTAAGATAAACATAATTTGTTCCCTCATACAAATTCTTATTTTCTATTTCTACTAGATGTCCAGCTATAATTTTTTCAGTTAGTGTAAGTGGTTTTCCAATTATTTTCTTGAATTTAGAAACATTTTCTTCAAGTTTCTTGTAAACCTTAGAAACAAGTTCAGGAGTCGACTCTATTTCCATGTAATTTGTATGTAATGTACGGAATATAATATTTTTAAATTGAATCAAAAAGTTGTTGCTATTTTTTCTTTAAGACTAAAATGAGAGCTAACAATTATAAACTAAAAATCACTTACATGAATGGTTGCTAGGGGAGATTAACATAAAATTTCAACTTATTTTGAATCAGGCGGTTTTACATAAAAATGGTCAATAAAGGTTTTCCAAGTTTTGGTATGTCACAAGCAGGTTCGTTTGTTGCTGCACTAAAGAATTACAATTTACCAGATTTTATTCTTGCATTAGTTGCAAAGGATTGTAATTCTGATCTGCTTAAACGCGGTAGAATTGATGACCGCTTACAAAGCATGAATAATGAATCTTTAGAGGTTTTACACAAAGTATTTGTTGAATGCGTAGAAGATGAAAAAGGAAAATTTGCGCAATATCGTTTCTATGCATATGTTTCTAGTATGTATCACAAATGTGAAATTTTAATCAATGAAACAATTCCAGGTGCATCTGGAAAGAATCACAAGATACAAGTTGCCGTTAAAAATAATGGAATGTATATCGTTGTTGCCTTCAATAAACCAACTGGAGGTCCAGTAAATAAGAAAGAGACCCAAAAATTCTATGATATTGTCGATGATGTAAAAAAAGGTGATCATGGAACAATGTTATCTGATGCAATTTATGGTTCTTCCGTTGGATTCAAAGGTGATGCATTAGTAAATTTAGAAAACCTTGCCAAGTCAAGAAAGACTGATGCAGAAAACAGGTTAGAATTCAAAACTGCTAACTTTGAAAACAGAATTTATTCAGTAAACAAGTGCTAGAATTAGTAAATTAAATCCATTTTATTCCCTTACTCTTGTAATACTTTAACTTCGCTTTAGAGTGTCTTGGACGTACATGGAGTATTGAATTACAACAAGGACATTTTGAACCTGTCCAATTATAATAAACATCACATACACCGCATCTTTTTTGATTATTCTGATATCTCAAAAAAGTATCACCAAGCAAATCATGAAACTTAGTTTTACAGATCCCCTTACAAATAAGCACATTAACAAATTAGTTGTTATGAATTAAAAGAAAAGGTGATTTCACTATAACCCAAATTCTGAAGTGTCAATTGTCAGAAAGTGAGGTTCACTTGTTGTTTTTTCAAAATTTTTTCCATATTGTTCAAAAGGTAAATTTGCAAAACTATGTTTAGTCCATAAATCATGAACAAGTTCAAGGTATTCTTTGCTGCCATTTTGTCTAAGAAGCTCATGAGCTAATTCATGTGATACAAGTGTACAGTTTTTTTCTGCCAAAAACAAAGTATCATTTTCATTTTTAGGTCGTTCCCACAACATCATACCAAAATTTTCTGCATGATATCCTTCACAAGTACAATCAGTCCAAAGTGGTCTAAAATGACAAAGATAAAAATGATAAATTTCTTCTCCACGTTCTATATGATCCCTTACCAATTTTGAAGTATTATCTAATTTTCTAAAAAAATGTTGAGGTCTAGTTATCATTTCATCACATTTAATCTCAAAGTCTTTTGAAAAATTTTTTTTTATCCATTTTTTATAAAATTGGGCCATTTGTTTAACATACTCAAATTCTTCTTTACGTTTTCCTAAGTCAGAATCTTTTATGACAAAAATAAAATGAAGTAACAATTTAAGAAAAAAAAGAAAATTAAGTTTGGCCTTCGATACCCATCAACGTCAATGTTGAACGAATTTTTTCTATTTTTCTTATCTTCCAAGTAATTGTTTCACGAAGTGTTTCAACAGTTCCAGATTCAATCTTTGCCAAAATGTCATATGCTCCAAATGTTCCATGAACTTCTTTGATACCTTCAAGACCTTTGAGTTGTTCGATAATTGTTTCTTCTGAACCTAGTTCACAATTGATTAAGACATATGCTGTTGCCATTAATTGATAAGATATTTTCGGTTATATCAATAAACCGATCTATTTCTGAAGTATTTTCTATTTTTTGATTTAATTTAATGAAAAAAAAGATTAATTGTAAAAGAAAGTGTTCCCCGGTTCTGACTCACACAAACTCATAGGTAATTAGCCATTTTCCTCATTTGGCTCTCAAACCGGGGTTGTCCAGTGTAGCACACCTGGGTGAATTAGAAATCATAGAAATCATCACGATTATCGTCATTCTAATCCGTCTGTGTGCATGCTCTTTTGGACATTAAATAAAAACAGCTAGTCAAATATTAATCCAGACAGTTTTAGTTCAAAGCCAACCACTGGTTCTCTTATCTTAAAGTTCCCTCTAACTTTCGAATCAATCTCACCAATAATTCCATATGATTTTCCAGCAACTATGATTTCTGCTGCTCGTCCTTTTGAAAATGTTGGATGCGTTGAAGTTCTGGTATTACAAACAATATTAAATCCTGTTTTTAATGCTGACTGTAAAATAGATTTAATTTCTGAAAAATTTGCATCTGTATGAGAACTAACACAAGATAAATGAATTTCCTCATCAATTGGATTTCTTTTTGAAAATATTGTTCCTATTTCAAACAGTTTTTGTGGATAAGGTTCATGAATATTGCTTGATAAGTTATTTAATAATCCAGCCAAGATAAAGTCTTGAAGAATTGTGTGTTCTTGGCTTTTTGAATTCATTACTGATATAATATTAGAAGAATCACGATTAGTTAAATCGTAAAGAATTCTTTTGCTAGTCAAGCTTGAATTAAGAGCTTCCATATAGCCAAGACCAACCATTATTTGACACATACTGTTAAGGTCATTAGATTTTTGGTTCTTTTGTCCAAGTGTTTTAGAAGCAGATAGATTAGGTTTTAGATTTTCAATTCCATAACCTAAGGCAACTTCTTCAACTAAATCCATTGGACCAAAAATATCAAAACGATATCTTGGAACTGTACAAATAATGTTTTTATTTTTTGAAGTTGCTTCCAGTCTACATTTTTTTAAAGCAGAAATTATTTTTCCTGGTGAAATATTCAGACCTAACATTGCATTAACAAAATTTGTATTTATAAGAATTTTTCTTTGATTGAATTTTGGATTTGAATTTTTTGCACCAGAAATCTTTACTGAACAAAGCTCAAAGCCTGCACTTTGAAGAACTGTTGCTACAACAGACAACATATCTTCAACATCATTTTTGTCAAGACCTGTTACCTCAACTAAAAGATTTTTCGTTTTTGTTGTTACTGTAGTAATTGATGAATTAATTATTGGTGGGAAAGAAACAGTATTTCCTAAGGAATCAATAATGATTGGTACTTTTGGCGAATTTCCTAAAATGTACCCATAATCTTGACCTACCTCCGTGTTTTCTAAAATTTCAGAAATAGAATTTTCTTGGGATGAATTTAGAGGGATAAATTTGTGATTTCTGCTAGTTGTTGTATAAGTTAATGGAAAAGAAATTGTATCTAGGTCATGAATTCCTATTGAAGATTTTTTGCGACGCCTACCAATTCCATTATGAAGATCTTCTTGCATAACAATAAGTTGACGTAAAACTTTTTCATCGATTTTTCCATTACGTGCAACAATTCCTGTGACAAAAGGTCTTACCTTACTTACTGATGAATCAACTTTGATTTGATAACCTTCAATTTTTTTAATTTTTAGTTTTTGTATTCCAGTTTTTGTTCCCAAAAGACCTTGCAAACCTAATGCAATTCCAAAATCTGTAGAATAATCCGGACGATTTGGACTATATTCAACTCTTATGATATCATTTTCTTGAGACTCTATATCTAAACCAACAAATGGTAGGGTGTCAATGATTTTTTTTCTATTAGTTTTTCCAACTAGTTTTTGAAGTCTTGGAAGTTCTAGTTCAACTACTGGCATTTTGTAACACTCCTTAACCATTTCAAGTCGTTATTGTAAAATTCACGAACATCGTTTACTCCATACTTTAGCATTGCAATCCTTTCTATACCTCCTCCCCAAGCTAAAACAGGTTTTGTAATTCCAAGAGGTTTTGTTACTTCTGGTCTAAAAATTCCCATTCCAAATAATTCTACCCATTTACCTAATCTTTCATTGTATACCATGGATTGTAAAGATGGTTCTGTATATGGAAAAAATGTTGGCCAAAATTTTACTTTATCTAATCCTATTCTTTTGTAAAACTCTCTTTGAATTCCCATCAAGTCTCGCAAAGTTGTATCTTTGCCGACAATAATTCCTTCAATTTGATTGAATTCAACTAAATGTTTGTAACTTACTTTCTCATTACGGAAAACTCTACCCAGTGAAAAAACTCTTGCTTCATCTGGTTTGTTATCAGCTAGATATTTTATAGTGACGCAAGTTGTATGAGTCCTTAAAACCATCTTTCGGGCTTCGTTAATATCCCACAAGTATCTCCATCCTTTTTTGTGAGTTTTTGAAACTTGTTGAATTTGTTTTGGAGTAGCGATTTTTTTTGAGAAAAATCCATCAATATAAAATGTATCTTGGAGTTCTCGTGCGGGATGATCCTGAGGAGTAAATAAGGCATCAAAATTCCAAAAACTAGATTGAGATAGATCGCCAAGAATTTCAGAAAAACCCAAAGTGACAAAAATTTCTCTTATCTCATTAATTGTATCTTTTAGAGGATGAGTTCTTGCCACAAAAATTTTTCGAACATCAGCTTCAACATCAATTGCATCTGAAGAAGAATCAATATCGATTTCTTTTGCTTTATCAGAAAGAGAAATTATTTTTCTAGTGATTTTTGATTCAATGATATATTCTGGTCTCTCATTTAATGACTTTAAAGTAATATCACTTGTATCCTTTCCAAGATTTTTTTCAATTTCTTTTAAAGAAATTTTTTGTTTCCCAAGAAAATTAATGAGTTTTTCATCAGGTAATTCTGGTTCAGGATGTGTAGATGCAAGTCTAAATGTATTGCCATCTGATATTATCCAACCTCTTTGTTTTGCATAGCCTATACAATTGCCAAAATTTGATGTAAGTTCTTTTTGTAATTGGGTTACACTGATAGATTGTTCATTATGAAAAGGAGGAATACATTGCCTCTCAGGCAAACCATTCTCTAATGCATCAAGTCCATTTTTTCCAAGTTTATAGAAGAATTCATCAGATTCTTTTACATCAGCTAAACCTTTCAGCTTTAGCCATTCCATTCCACGTCTCACTTGATCAATTGATAATTTTGTGGATTCGGCAAGTTTTTCAGGAGTTGAACTTTTGGTTTCTTTTAGTGATTTGATTATTTGTTTTTCAATTGGATGTAGAACTTGAGACAATATGACAAAGTTCTAAAAAGACTTTTTAAACCTTAACCTAACTCAATCTAGAATGCCTTCAGATAATTTCATTGTTACACCATGGCATGTAGAAGGCGACATAGATTATGATAAACTGATAAAACGATTTGGTACAGAAAAAATTACTGACCAATTAATTTCCCGAATTGAAAAAATTACAAAAGAATCTCACTTTATGCTTAGAAGAGGCATATTTTTCTGTCATCGAGATATGAAGAGAATTTTAGATGACTATGAAAAAGGTAAAAAATTTTTCCTTTATACTGGTCGTGGACCATCGGGTCATACGCATATTGGTCATCTAGTACCTTGGGTTTTTGCAAAGTGGTTACAAGACAAATTTGAAACAAACATGTATTTTCAGCTCACTGATGATGAAAAATTTTTTTCAAAACAAAATTTGACTCTTGAGGAAACCAAAAAATTTGCTTATGAAAATGCTCTTGATTTTATTGCACTTGGGTTTAAACCAAAAAATACGAAAATCATTATAGATACAGAAAATATCCAAACATTATATCCAATAGCTGCAAGGATTGCAAAAAAAATCAATTTTTCAAATACAAAGGCTGTTTTTGGATTTACTAACGATACAAATATTGGAATGATTTTCTATACAGCCCTTCAATCTGCTCCTTGCTTCATAGAAGACAAACCAGTTCTAATTCCACTAGGAGTTGACCAAGATCCTCACTTTAGGATTACAAGAGACGTTGCTCCAAGAATTGGGAAACCCAAACCAGCAATAATTCATAACATAATGATTCCTGCCCTTCAAGGACCTGGTGGAAAAATGTCTGCTTCTGAAGAGAACACAACAATCTATACAACTGACACAGCAGATGTTGTAAAAAAGAAGATTAACAAATATGCATTTTCTGGAGGCCAACAAGATATTGAAGAACATAGGAAAAAAGGTGGAAATCCAGAAATTGATGTTTCTTTCCAATATCTACGAATTTTCTTTGAACCAGATGACAAGAAGTTAAAACAAATCTATGATGATTACAAATCTGGGAAGATGTTAACAGGAGAATTAAAAGGAATTCTCATCGAAAAAATTAATAAATTTCTTAAAAGTCATCAGGAAAAAAGAGAAAAGGCCCGAGACCAAATTGGTAATTTTCTGTTTGAAAATCCATGAAGAAAAAAATTATTTGTCAAGACAATTATGAAGCTAAAAAGCTTGCAAGATTAATTTTTATCAAAGAAGGAGAAGAAACATACATCACTGAAATCTTGAATGTAATTAATAATGAGATTGTTGTTTTATTGAAAGATAAATCTGCACATAGTATTCTATTAAAAGATAATAAAGAAGTAGAGTCTTTTGCAGATTTTATTCAATCAGTTTTTGAAAAACATCATAAGATTAGAAATACTTCAATTTTTGGAAACGAAGTAGAAATAATGAAAGAGTGATTAAACTAAAGACTTGTCCATTTCAGAACCCATAATTTCTTGTACTTTAAGAAAATAAAGTCTTGTAGAATATGGCATGTTATCGAGGTTATTGTCAATTGCAATCATCAGATATTTTACAGCCCGTTTTGAAATGTCGATATTAAATTTCATTGTGAGAATGGGGTCTTGTTTTAAATTTATTTTATCTACCAACCAAGGTGGTGCCATTTCTCTAGTTTCGTTGATTATTTTTTTGTACCAAAAAGAAAGGTTTTCAGGATAAAGACCAGCCTTAAGATTAGAAACATCATTTCCTATTTTTTTTAGCATGTGATTGACTAGGGTCAAGGTTAGGTGATGGTGATTTTTTGTTTTATTCGAATTACTCAAAGATAGACAATATACTTGTCAATTAAGGCGATTTTCCTTCAGCATCAATCTCAGAATTTCTAATTCGAGAAGTAGATATCCTACTTCCATCATCGGCCAAAACCATAGGAACTACAATAATTTCAATAGAAGGCAGATTTTTTTCTGACCTTAGATCGTTGAGAACTTTTCCTTTGCTACTTGTTTCTTCACTTGCAATAAGGGCTTGTACTTTTCCTTCAAGCATTGCAGGTCCAAAGTCATTATCAAGTTTACTTATTTGATATGAAGAATTTGGAAAACTTTGTTTTATCATAGATTCAAGTAAATCATGTCTTTGAGAATAATTATTCTGGCATTTTTTTCCCATTTTTTTTACTAGTTCATCACTTGAAAGACCAATTATTACCTTAGAAGAAATTGTAAACGCTTTGTTTAGTAATGCTGTATGGCCTTTGTGAATAATATCAAAAGTTCCTCCTGTTGCAACCAAATCAAATTTTTTCATGATTAAATTTTGTACTAATTGGAAATAAATTACTAGGTTACCAGTATTAATGATAAAGGACCTTTAGAAGAGAGAGGTACAGCATTTGGGTCCCAAACAAAGGTCTCAGCAAAATAGACTCCTTTTTCTTGAGGAGTCCACTCTATAACTGGAATTTGTGTTCCTCCCGAAAAGAAGGTTCCACTTGTTTTACCAATAAAATGTATAAACGGTTTATTTTCATCATTAATTTCTTCTGATTTTTTAATTTGGACATAGTAAATGTAGGGTTGTTCAACAGAGCCTTGAGCTGATGCATACTGAATCCAAATTTTACTTTGAATGTAAATTGTTGAATCAACAGAAACATCTGGTAATCTATTTCCTGCGGCATCATTTACAGAGATATCGTTAATTGTTACAAGCCTTTGTAAAACATCAGTTATTGGTACTGAAATATCAATAATATCTGATTGGTAGTTTCTAGATTCAGCTCCAATTTTGTAAGAAACTGTTCGAAAGTCAGGTTTTGTGTTAAATTCAAAATTTTGTACAGTGCCCGGTAACATGTCATCAACTGAAATTATTACAACGTCTAGAACTCTTGGTGGAACAAAACCATCGTAGGCGACCAAATGAATTTTGGTGTTATTACTGTCTAAAGGCCCATTGTTTGTGATGGTGCCAGAAAGTCTCAATTTATTTGTAAGATCTAGTTCTCCAGGTTCAAGAGTTAACAACTTTGCTTTGGGAGGAGCAGAATTAAAACCGAGAAGATTCACAGAGGCGCCAGTAATGGATGAATTAGGATTTTTGGATTTTATCATATAAGGTGATTTCCCAAGAGGAGGAATAACATCAATTATTGTAGAACCAATGGTTGTTTCTAAAGGCTGTTTACCAAAGTCATCATAAAATCCAACCCAAATTTTTACCCCAGTTATTGCAAATTCTTTTTTGTTTTGAATCTCTCCTAAGACTACAGTATATCCTTGTTCATCTTTATAATTAAAGGGAGAAAAACTTGTAAGAGATATTCCTAGGGTGGCTCCAGTATCAGAAAGTCCAGCAAAACTGTGGCTAATAGGAAATAAGGACAATACCAAAAATAAAGCTAGAAGTGTTTTCATCATACCCCTATCGATTGTTAGTCCAATTAATCTTGTACAGTATAGCATAATGTCAACAAGGTACATTAGAAGGTTTTACAAAATTCACATTAAGAAAGAAAATAAGAAAAAGAATTGATATTTTAGA
>SMUX01253343.1_pt1 | contig 12016 bp, 13 predicted proteins | sample 2456431 | NCBI WGS metagenome assembly SMUX01 (sample SAMN11095930, study PRJNA526329) | marine sediment metagenome | biome: Marine sediment; feature: Surficial sediment; material: Deep marine sediment; isolation source: Hadal surficial sediment | place: Pacific Ocean | collected 2014-11 | depth... | reverse complement strand
CTCGACGCCCAGTCCCTGGCCGGCAAGGCGACCCTGGGCGTGGCGGCGGCGGCGAGCCGCCGCGGCGTGCCGACGATCGCCATCGTGGGCCGCACCGGGCCGGGCGCCGAGGCGTGCCTCGACCCGGCGCAGGGCGGATCGCTCGCGAGCTACGTCAGCCTCACCGACCGCTTCGGCCTCGAGCGCGCGATGAAAGACACCGCCGCCCTCGTCGCGCAAGTGGCTGAAGAAGTGATTGGAAGAAGTGAACAGTGAACAGTGATCAGTGATCAGGAAGAAGGGAGCGGAGGCACGAAGGCCGGAAGGGGAGAGCTACGAAGCGACGGAGGGATGGCGCGAACGACGCTCTTCCTCCTGCTGATCACTGATCACTGATCACTGTTCACTCTCTTAGAGCACCACCACCTCGCCGGGGGCGATCGATGGGGGCAGGTTCACGCCGGCCAGATCGGACGCCTCCAGCGCGGTGATCGGGCTGATCTCGATGGCCGCGTCGACGTGACCATCGGCGGTGCGGGGTATCTTCACCCCGTGGGCTTCCAGCCAGCCGCCATGGCGGTCGGACTGGAGCTGGTGCGAGGTGGCCGGTGAATCGACGCCGGTCGCGTTCTTGATCGGCGCGAACTCCTCGGTGCGTTTCGTCTCGTAGACGATCGATGACTCGGCGAGCGGCAGGGCGTCGAAGACGAAGGCCTCGAGCTTCACCGCGTTGGGGGCGTCGGGCCGCACGAGCTCGCCGCTGTCCGGATCGACGTAGGGCACCACCTTCTCGGCGCGATGATACGGCAGGGCGAACCGCTTCGGATCGTCGGTGAGGCGCTCGACGAACTTCACGCTCACGAGGTGGACCGCGATCGAGCCGGCGCCGAAGCGCAGCCGGCCCGCCGCGTCCTGCTCGCGCGCCAGCTCCGGCGGGAGATCGGAGTACTCGATGACCACCGTCCGGCCCCCGCTACGGCAGAAGACGCCGACCTGCTCGTCGTGAGCGGCCTTGGGGACCATCTTGCTGGAAATTTCCGCCGAACTGTCCGGGGCGGCGGCGTGCAGACCGAGAAAGTGCAGATCGACGATGTGGACGAGCGGGTTGTCGACCTGGAAGTAGCTGATGTGCTCGATGCCGCGGCCGGTCATGTCCTCGAGGGCCCCGCTGGCCCGCAGGGCCCGCAGCGCCCCGCCGTGACCGTCGGGGTTGGTGGCCACCTGGTACTTCGAGGCGAGCAGGAGCTTGCCGGTCCGCGCGTCGATCGAGGGGAGGACCGCCTGCGGGAAGAGGAACATGTTCTTGCGGATGAGCCCGAAGTTGTTGTTGTCCTGGAAGAACGCGCGGGTCTCGGTGTCGTTGAGGGGGCTGGTCATGATGTACCAGGGGATGATCACGCCGTACCGGTCCTGGTTGGCCCGGATCTGCTCGGCAATGACTCGAAAGAGTGGCTTGCCGGTCACCACGGTGGCCGGATACGTGCCCTTGGGGCCGCCCCACCCGAGCCGTGTGCCCTGGCCGCCGGCGACGGTGAAGGCGGCCACCTTGCCCTGGCGGATCAGGGTCTCGCCGTGACTGCGGTGGTGGCCCATCGCCTCACCACCCGCCGAGTGGTGGGGGTGGTACGGCGCCGGCTCGAGGTCGGACGGCGGACCGGCCGAGGGATCGCGGCTCGCAGATTGCTTGAGCAAGATCTCGAGGGCGGGGAGGTCGATCTGCTGAAGCTGATGGAGCAGTTGGGCCTGCCGGGGCCCGTCGAGCTCGCCGTGGAAGGCAAGCAGGTGCTCCTGGCCGTGCGCCTGGAGCGTCGAGCGAATGGAGGTGAGCCGGTCAGACATGGGAAGAAGAAGTGACCGAGTGACGGAGTGACGCAGTGACCAAGTGATGGAAGCGGGGGCCCTCTTCCGTTCGCCCATCACTCATCGCGCATGGCGCATGGCGCATCACTTCTTCAGCTCCTGATCGCTGATCACTGATCACTTCTTCAGATCCGGCAGCGTCGGCGAGGTCCAGCCGGCCGGGAGGTGCCGCACGATCTGGCCGGTCTCCAGGTAGATGACCTGCTCGCAGATATTCGTGCAGTGGTCGGCGATGCGCTCCAGGGCCTTGGTCACCGAGTGGAGCCGGAACGCGAACGCCGCACTGAACTCGCCCGAGGCGACCTTCTCCTGGGCCTTGAGCACGATCTCGCGCTTGAACCGATCGACGGTATCGTCGAAGCCGAGCACCTGCCGAGCGAGGTGGGTGTTGAGGTTGGCCAGGGACTGGTTCGCGTCACGGAGCATGCCGATCACGCTGTTGGCCATGACCCGGAAGGTCGCGGGCACGCGCTCCGTCAGCTCGCCGTAGTCCAGGACCACCTCGGCGATGTTGACCGCGCAGTCAGCGATCCGCTCCAGCTCGTTGTTGATCTTCACGATGGTCAGGACGGAGCGGATCTGGTGCTCGTCCGTCTCACCCATGGCCAGGAGCGGGATCGACGCCCGCTCGATCTCGATGTCCACCTGGTCGATGGCCGAGTCGCCCTGGAGCACCCCGGTGGCCTTGTCCTGATCGAGCTCGAAGTAGCACTCGACTGCCCGAAGGGTCAGTTCGAGCACGCGCTCGCCCTGGGTGACGAGGTCGTTCTTGAGCTGCGCGAGCTTCTTGTCAAAGGGCGTCACGTCTCGCTCTCGCCGGGACTGCGGCAACCGCCGAGTATAGCCTGCTCGCTCGCCGATCACCACGCGCGGCCCGTGTCCGAGGCACCGCGGGCGGGTTGTGAAGCCTCACTGGCTCGTCTACGCTCACCGATGATGGTTCAGCTGAGCGTCAACATCGACCACGTGGCCACGGTCCGCCAGGCCCGCCAGACGTATGAGCCCGACCCGGTCTGGGCGGCGACGGAGGCCCAGCTCGGGGGCGCCGACGGCATCACTGTCCACCTCCGCGAAGATCGACGGCACATCCAGGATGACGACGTCCGCCGGCTGCGAGACCTCGTGCACGTCACGCTCAACCTGGAAATGGCTGCCACCGCCCAGATGGTGGCGATCGCCCGCCAGGTCGAGCCGCACATGGTCATGCTGGTGCCGGAGGGCCGCCAGGAGATCACCACCGAGGGGGGCCTCGACGTCGCCGGCCGCAGCGACCGGCTGGGGGCGGTCGTCAAGGAGCTGACCGGCGCGGGGCTGAGGACCAGCGCGTTCATCGACGCCGAGCCGCCGCAGATCGAGGCGGCGGCCGCGTGCGGTTTCTCGGTGTGCGAAGTCCACACCGGCCCCTACGCCCACGCCTTTTGGAGCGGGGGACGTGACGCCGAGAGCCCGGCTGTGTTCGGGGAGCTGGCCAAGATCCGGCGGGCCGGTGAGCTCATTCGTCAAGCCGGCATGCGGTTCAACGCCGGCCACGGGCTTACCTACGCCAACGTGGGGCCGGTGGCCGCGCTGCCGGGGGTCCGTGAGCTTCATATCGGCCACTCGATCGTCAGCCGGGCGGTCCTGATCGGCATGCGGGAGGCGGTGGCCCAGATGAAGCACCTCATCCATGACGCGCTCGTCATCGGGACCCAGGCGGAACCCGAGCCATGACCGTCCTGCGCGGAGCTTTGACCGCCCTGATCGCCCCGTTTCGCGACGACGGCGGCGCCGTCGACCTCGGTCGGCTCCGGGAGAAGATCTACGTCCAGGCTGCGGCGGGGGTTGCCGGCGTCGTCGCGGGGACCACCGACGTGGCGCCGGCCCTCGGGCAGAACGACGCATGAGCTCGCCCCCCGCCCAACCGAACCTCCCCTACCGGCTCGCCGTCCTCTGCTACCTCTACGATGACGCCAACAGCGTGCTGCTGCTGCACCGGCGCCAGGAACCGAACATCGGCATGTACTCCCCGGTGGGGGGCAAGATCGACCTCGCCTCCGGCGAAGGCCCCCACGAGTGCGCGGTCCGGGAGATCCGCGAGGAGACGGGGGTGGCGCTGAGCCGCGAGGACGTGCGGCTGATCGGCATCGTCTCGGAGCGGGCCTACGAAGGGCAGGCGCACTGGCTCATCTTCCTCTTCGAGGTGGCGCGGACGGTGCGACGCGACGAGCTGCACTGGAGCGAGTTCAGCGAGGGCCGGCTGGAGTGGACACGGATCGACCAGGTCGGCGGGCTCCCCATCCCGCACACCGACCGCACGGTGATGTGGCCGCTGGTCCAGGCGTATCGCGGGGGGTTCTTCGTGGTGCACATTGACTGCAGCGTCGAGCCGATGCAGTGGACGCTCTGCGAAGCGTGGAAGGAGGGCGCCGGCGGGGCGGCCTCATCGCGGGATGATTGAGACCTCCCCTTGGTGGCTCTCGGCGGTCGGCTGGCTCTCGGCAAGAACCAGACCACGGACATCGAACCGCGCTTGGCGGCAACCTCTTGCCGATAGCCGACAGCCCGCCCCTCACGCGGTCGAGTCGATTACCCGGCCGACCTGGACCCCCACCGCGGCCTCGACCTTGTCGGCGGCGCGAGTGTAGAGGGGAAAGCTCGCTCCCTGCGGCGGGCTCGGTTTCATCGGGGTCTCGAACTCGACGGGCTGGCGGACGATGCCGGCGATCAGATCCCCCGGCGGCGCGTTCGACTGGGCCGTCCGGGCAGGGACGGGCGCTGCCGGGGGCGACATCGGCGGCACCGCTCGGGCCCGCCCGGGCGGTGTCACGCCATAGGCTCTCGCCACGTACGACGGCAGGCCGTTTCCGATTCGCATGGGCAGTGAGTCTACTCCAAGAGAGGCATCGTGGCATCATGGCATCGTGGCATCGAGGGGTAGAAACGGAGTCACGAAGCCAATTCTCGGGCCCCATGGCTCTGGCTTCTTCCCCCTTGATGCCATGATGCCACGATGCCTTGATGCCTCTCTTCTACAACGACGCTGGCGGCGGCCGGCGGTCGCTCATCGCGTCGAGCTGGGTCGAGAGACCCAGGGTGGCGACGGTCTGGCGCATGCCCTTGAGGTCGTCGAGGCTCAGCGGCCCGCGGACGAGCCGCAGGAGGATCGACTCGGCGGCGAGGAGGGCCGGGCGATCCTCGGCTCCCAGATGGTCGCGGGCCCGGCTGAGCCCGGCCAGCAGGTCGTCGTACTCGGTGATCTGGCGGATGTGCTCGATATCCCGGAAGGTTTCCTGGTCGGCCTCGGCAAGCATCGCCAGCACCAGGGAGGCCGCGTAGAGGGTATCGGCGTCGTCGGGCCTAATCGGCGCGACCGGGCGGTCGGAGAGGACCAAGGCCGGGTCGTCCCCTTCGTCCGGGGCCGGGGGGACCGGCACCGGGGGACCCGGGTCGGCGGTGCGGTAGATCTCCTCGGTGAGGTCGCCGTCGAAGACCGACGACTTCAGCTCGCTGCCGGTGAGATACGCCACCACCGGCTGCGGCCCCACCGCCTCGGGTGCGGCGCGGCCGTCGAGCATCCAGATGGTGATCACCAGACCCATCGAAGCCGCGGCCGCCAACCATCCCAGCCAGTTCGTCAACCGCTGCATGCCGCCGCGGCGGGGTCCATCGGCGTAGACGGTCCGGCTGAGCACGGTCCCCTCGAACGTGGGCGGCAGCCCGCCCGGCTCGAGATGCGCGTCGGCCGCGGCCGCCACCCGCCGGTCGATCCGCTCAGCCTCGTCGAGCAGGGCCCGACACGCTTGGCACTCGGCGAGGTGCCGTTCGGCGAGGTGGCGGGTGGAGGCGCCCAGCTCGCCGTCGAGAAGTCCGGAGATGAGTACCTTGATGTCCGTGCAGTCCATGGTTTGCATCGATCGAAAATCCTTCGCAATCGCTCGCCGGATCCGGCGGTCGACCATCAGAGCCTCTAACAGAATGAGCCGTCGCACCGAGTCCTTCGAGAATCGCGCCCGGCAAGGAGGTCGAAGCAGGCGGCTTCGAATGCCGTCGATGGAGACCGACGCAGCCGGGGGGGATTCTCGATGGACGAATGCAGGTTCATTCTGTTAGAGGCTCTTAGGCCTCCTTGTACTTGCGAAACTCGAAGACGGGTGGGTCGTCCTCGGCGGCGTGGGCTTCCTGCTTCATCTCGTCCGCCAGCGCGGTGCGGGCGCGGTTCAGCCGGCTCATGACCGTTCCCACCGGCACCTCCAGGTGCTCGGCGATCTGCTCGTAGCTGAGCTGCTCGTAGGCCCGCAGGACCAGGATCGCGCGCTTGGGTTCGTCGAGGCGATCCATGGCCGACCGCACCCGGTCCAGCTCGTCCTCGAGGTCGGGCCGGGTGTCGGGTCGCTGCCGTGATTGCAACGCAGGGTCGTTGGAGAACTCGGGCAGCGCGCCCGGCCGGCGGGTCCGCTGCAGGACGTTGATCGACAGGTTGGTGACCACGCGCCGCAGCCACGATCTGAAGGCGACCTCCCCGGCCGAGGGGGGTTGGCGCCAGAGCTTGATGAACGCTTCCTGGACGATCTCTTCCGCCCGATGGCGGTCGCGGCAGATCGCGGTGCTGATGGCGATCAGCCTCGGGCCCTGCCGCTGCATCCAGTCTCGGAGCTTGGCCTCGTTCATGGCCCGGCGCCTCCACGGGCCGGACGGGCGTCCGGTCCCTAAGCATTAGACGCGATCGGGCCGCCCCTGATTCCGCCAAACGTCAAGGATTCTCAGCTGAATTGGCCGTTGCCGGGCCCCGGTGGCTGGTGGCGTGCTTCTCGACCGGGCGCACCGGCTTTTTTCACAGGCCGCGCATCGCAAAAGAGCGAATGTCGGTCCGGAGGGCCGCCGAACGCCATCCGCGTCCGGGCGCAGCGGCCGATGAATCGGCCGCGGAGCGCACCAGAGCGAGTGTCGGCCCGGAGGGCCGTACGGAGCGCTCAAACTGAATCTCGGCCGCGGAGCGCACCAGAGCGAGTGTGGGCCCGGAGGGCCCTACGGAGCGCTATAAAAACTAGCCCTAGCGCCCAGCCGCCCCGAACTGCTTTGCCTGCATCGTCCGCGGCTGGTGCCGCTCATCGAGGTCCGGATCGATGTCGGTCACCTGGGCGAGGATTTGCTCGCCCGGAAGCGGACCCAGCTTCTCCCATTCGTCCTGCATTCGGGGCGACCACCAGAGGTTCGGCTCGATCACGATGCCCTCGGGGTCGACGCCATCGTCGACCTGGACCAGCCGCTCGAGGTCGCCCGGCTGCCACACGATGATGTTGGCCCCGAAGGTGATTCGCTGGGCCGGGCCGATCCGCGGGTCGTGGGGCTCGCTGAGGGCGCCGAGCACCCACCGGCGGGGCCGCACGAAGGTGCTGTGGCGCACCCGGCAGTCGCTGGCGTTGACGATCGCCACGGCGCAGTCACCCCCGATGAAAACGCAGTGATCGACGCGCACGTGCGTCGCCTCGAAGCGAGAGCCGGGTTTGGCGTTCTCCTCGATCGAGGGCCGGAAGCGGCGGAGTCCGGAGACGCTGCCGAGGCTCAGCCCGCGCTCACCGGGGTTCTCGATCCGGCAGTTGATGATCCGGATTCGATCGCTGCCGCCGCGGACCATGATGGCGTTGGACTCGCTCAGGCCGGCGCTGCCCTTGAAGGTCGAGTTGTTGATGGTGATGTTCTGGCACCCGACGATGTCGATGGCGGAGCCGCCCCATTCTTCGACGTGACAGTTGCTCAGGCGCACGGTCTTGACGCCTCTGAGCATGATGGCGCTTCGTTTGGAGCGGGGTCCGGTCTTGGTGACGGTGACGTCGCGGAGCGTCACCTCGGCCGTCCAGGGCTCGCCGCCGCGGTCGGGGCTGCCCTCGTCGTCGATGACGATGCCGTGGGTCGTGGCGCCGGTGATCCGCAGATTCTGGAGGATCAGGTGCCGCGGCCGGCGGAGGCGAATCCCGTAGCGCTCCGCCACAATGATCGCCGGGTTGTCGGGGCTCAGCCCCCCGATGATGATCGGCTTCGCCCAGGTGCCCTCCAGCCCCTTGAGCGTTCCCGGGCGATGCCGGCCGGGCATGAGGACGATCTGGTCGCCGGGCCGAACGCGGGACGCGACGCTCACCCAGTCGTGGCCCGGGGCCACGAGGTGCTGCGTGCCCGTCGCCGGCTCGCCGGCCCCGAGCATCAGGGCGGCGACCAGGAATGCCCGGCGGAACGTGCCGTTGCTCATGCCAGCAGCCCCTTCAGGGGCGACGGCAGCGTCACCCGCAGTAGCGAGGACGCAGGCTGCAGCGTGGCCACGGCGTCAGCCAGCCCGGCCGGCAGGAGGGCCGTCGTCCCTGGTCCCAGATCGGCCGCCGGGGCCCCCTTGGTTACGATTCGCCCGGATCCGGCCAAGGTCATCCAGATCACCGGCATACCGGACGTAACCACCTCCATGCGGATCGGGGCTTCGGTCTCGATCCGCTCGATCTCGAAAAACTCCGTCTGGACCAGCGGTGTTGTTCGCATGCCTGCGGTCGTGATCGGTCGGCCGAGGGGGGGCGGCTCAGCCCCGGGCCCGCCGAAACGGATGCATTGCAGGGCCTCCTCGCGGTGGAGCTCACGGTTGCCGCGGCCCCAGTCGTAGACCCGGAAGGTTGTGTCGCTGGGGGTCTGGACCTCGGCGGCCACGATCCCCGCCCCCAGGGCGTGGCAGGTGCCGCTGGGCAGGTAGTGGCAGTCGCCGGCCGCGACCGGCACGGCGACGAGATCGTCCACGAGGGCCGCGGTCTCCAGGTGCCCGATGAACTGCTCGCGGGTCACCTCGGGCCGGACCCCCTTGTAGATGACCGCCCCCGGCTCGGCCTTGAGGATGACCCACGCCTCGGACTTGACGTGGGCGCCGGGGTTCCGGGCGGCATAGGCCTCGTCGGGGTGGACCTGCACGGAGAGGTTCTCGCGGGCGTCGAGGAGCTTGATGAGCAGCGGGAAGCCCCCTTCGGGGGTCGGCCGGGCCGCGCCCAGGATCGCTTTGGGGTGCTCGGTGATGGCTTGGCGGAGGGTCTGACCCGCCATAGGGCCGTTTCCGATCACCGATCGGCCGTCTTGGACCTCCTCGGGCAGGTCGGCAATCTCCCAGGACTCCCCGATGAGCGTCTCCTCGGGCAGGACCTTGCCGAGGGCGGCCAGCGACCGGCCCCCCCAGACCCGTTGCTTGAGAATCGGCGTTAGCAGCAGCGGGTAGGGCTTCATTGCGTGGGTGTTTCGAACGTCTCCGCGGGGACCTCGCGGGAGCCGCCATAGAATAAGGCCGTGGCGGGCGAACCACTTTCTAGGTGAGGACATCCCGATGCAGACGTTTCGCTGGTTGGCGACCGTGGGGCTGGCCGTGGGCCTGGCGGTTTCGGCCTCCGAGGCACAGGTGGTGATCAACATGCCGGCCCCGAGCCACACCCCGGCGGCTCCGTCGGCGGCGAGGCCCGAGGTCGACACCGGCGATCTGGCGCTGGCCCGTTACGCGCGGGCGAGACGCGGTCCGCGCGACACCTATTACCTTGGCGGTTCCGGCTGGTATGGATACCCGTACTACGGCTACCCCTATTACGGGTCAGGCTTCTGGTGGCCGTGGTTCGGACACCATCATCATCACTTCAACCACCATACGCCGAAGTAGTCCCTAAGCAGAAGGCACGAAGGCACTGGCTTCTTCCCTTGATGCCTTGATGCCATGATGCCTTGATGCCATCCTCGCTCACATCGCCATCCCCGTGATCGTCGCTTCGAAGACGAGCTTGCCGTTGACCACGCCCTGGGCGGCGCTGACGAAGCGGCGCGGCCGGTAGGACGCTTCCTTGGCCAGCAGGTAGAGCGTGTCGCCCGGCACCACCTGACCTCGAAACGCGGTGTCGTTACAGCGGGCGAACCCGATGAAGCGCTCGTCGCCGGCCCGCAACCGGTGCAGCACGCCGCAGAGCTGGGCGCACGCTTCCAGCATCATGACCCCGGGCATGAGCGGCCGGCCCGGGATGTGCCCCGGCACCCAGAACTCGTCGTCCCGGACGTGCTTGACCCCCAGCCCCTGGCTGGCGTCTTGCGTCCTCCAGATGACGTAATCGAGCTGGCGCATCGCCCCGCGCTGCGGCGTGAGTTCCGCCACCCGCTCGGGAGAGAGGGCCACCGCGTTCAGATCGATCTTGGAGATGTCAAACAGCAGCTCGCTGGCCAGCGCGGCATCTCCGAGTAATCGGTTCCCGACCCCAGGCGGGAGGTTACAAACCAGCGCCGAGTGCTCCCGCGTCACCCGGGTGACGGCCCGTGGGGCCGATCGTTCGACGTTGCTGTGGTTCAGACCCGCCGCCGCCGCATGTCGATCGCCGCTCAGTCGTCGCCGCGGGAGTCCAGGACCGCAAGCCGGAGCACCTGAGCGGCCTTCTTGATCTCCTGCATCGCTTTGCGGACGCGGGTCCCGGCGGCCTTGTTGCCGCCGTCAGCCTTCTGGACATCGTCAGCGGCGCTCTCCACGAGCTTGACGAGCTGGTCATATGCTTCCATTGTTCGCCCCATTGCTACTGCTCACGTGGTTCACCTGTGGATTTGGGACACTCTTGGATCGGTCCACGTCCACCCCAGCCATCAGGAATCGCCCCTGGTGAGGCCATTATGACCGGCTGCAGGCCGCAAAGACAACCCGAGAGGGGCAAAGTTACCAATATATTCGGTGTATGATCGGGTTCTCGGGGGCCCGGATTCCGATGTAACTCAAGAATCGGTCGTTATTTGGACCTGAAATCGACCGGAAACCTGCTACACGTGCAGCTCGGCCGGCTTGCGTTCCGGGCTCGGGTAGCGGGCCCGGATCGGCTCGACCACGCACTCGATGAATCGGTCCACCTGCCGCGGCGCCCGGCCGATGTAGGCGCTGGGGTCGAGCGTGGCGTCGAGGTCCACCGCAGCGAAGATCGGCTCCGCCCGCAGCCGCTCGAGCAGATCGTTGGGCCCCCCCTCGGTCTTGAGCCGTTGCGCGGCCTCCTGGCTGTGACGGCGAATGACCTCATGGGCGGCTTGGCGGTCGGCGCCGTGCTGGACCGCGGCCATGAGGAGGTTCTCGCTGGCCAGGAAGGGTAGCTCGGCGACGAGGTGATCGCGGATGGGCTTCTCGTAGACCACCAGGTTGGCGGTGACGTCGTGCATGATGCAGAGCGCCCCGTCGAGGGCCAGGAAGGATTCGGGCAGCGCGAGGCGCCGGTTGGACGAGTCGTCGAGGGTGCGCTCAAACCACTGGTTCGCGGCCGTGTTGAGCGGGTTCTGGGCCAGCGACATGACGAAGCGGGCGAGGCCGGTCGCCCGCTCGCACCGCATGGGGTTGCGCTTGTAGGCCATGGCCGACGAGCCGATCTGCTCCGGCTCGAAGGGCTCTTCGACCTCGCGGCGGTTGGCCAGGAGGCGAATGTCGCCGCAGCACTTGTGCACGGCGGCGGCCCCGACCGCGAGCGTGCCGAGCACGGCCGCGTCGACGAGGCGCGGGTACGTCTGACCGGTCACGACGTAGCGCCGGTCGGCGGACCAGCCCATCTTCTCGGTCACCAGCTCGTCGAGCCGCTCCACCTTGTCCTCGTCGCCCCCGAAGAGCTCGAGGAACGACGCCTGCGTGCCGGTGGCGCCCTTCACCCCCCGGAAGCGCAGCGCCTCGAGCCGGTGCTCGACGTCCTCGAGGGTCAGTGCGAGGTCGTACGCCCAGAGCGTTGCCCGCTTGCCCACCGTCGTCGGCTGCGCGGGCTGGTAGTGCGTGAAGCCAAGCGTGGGCAGGTCGCGGTGCCGGACCGCGAAGTCACCGAGGGCGTCGATCACCCGCGCGAGACCCTCGGCGATCAAGCCCAGCGCGTCCCGCAGAAGAATGAGATCGGTGTTGCAGTTGACGAACTGGCTCGTGGCCCCGAGGTGGATGATTGCCCCGGCGCCGGGCGCGACGTCGGCCAGGGCCCGGATGTGGGCAGCCACGTCGTGGCGGAACCGGGCCTCGTAGCGGGCGGCGGCGTCGAAGTCGATGTCGTCGAGGTGCTCTGCCAGCTCGTGGATCTGCGCCCGGGATATCTCCAGGCCGAGCTCGTGCTGGGCCTCCGCCAGGGCCAGCCACAGCCGCCTCCAGGTGGAAAACTTCCGTTGCGGCGACCAGATAGCCCGCATCTGCGGGGAGGCATAGCGG
>SMUX01346134.1_pt1 | contig 12019 bp, 7 predicted proteins | sample 2456431 | NCBI WGS metagenome assembly SMUX01 (sample SAMN11095930, study PRJNA526329) | marine sediment metagenome | biome: Marine sediment; feature: Surficial sediment; material: Deep marine sediment; isolation source: Hadal surficial sediment | place: Pacific Ocean | collected 2014-11 | depth 0-1... | reverse complement strand
GGCCTTCCGGGTCATTTCGCGCGCGCTGAGGCCGCATCCTCAGCCAGCATTCTCTCCAGGAAGAGTATCGAGACGTTCAAGTAGTAGTCCCGATTGACCTTCTTGCGGAACCCGTGGCCTTCGTCCTTGGCCAGCAAGTACCATACATCCCCGCCATTCTTGCGCATCTGCTCAACCATCTGTTTGCTCTCGGAGGCAGGAACCCTGGGATCGTTCAACCCCTGAACCACCAGCAAGGGCCTGGTGATTTTGTCGACGTTGTTGGCCGGCGAGATTCTCTCCAGAAAGGCCCGCATTTCGGAGTCACGTTCATCTCCGTATTCCACCCTTCTGAGGTCCCGGCGGTATTCTTTGGTATTGGTCAGGAATGTCACGAAGTTGCTGATGCCCACAACATCCACGCCGGCTCTCAACCGATCGGAGTAATGGACCATGGACGCAAGGACCATGTAACCGCCGTATGACCCGCCGTACACGACCACTCGATCCGAATCCAGCTCGGGCCGGGTCTCGATCCAGTCCAGCAGAGCGCCAATGTCCCTGACCGATTCCTCCCTCTTGAAACCGTTGTCCAGCTTGAGGTAACTCTTGCCGTACCCGGACGAGCCCCGCACATTCGGCCGAATGACGGCGGCGCCGAGCTCGTTGACCCACGCCTGAATTGTGGACCTGAATACGGGACGAGCCTGCCCTTCGGGCCCCCCGTGGATATTGATGATGACGGGGAACGGACCCCTGCCCTTGGGACGGTAGTAAAGAGCCGGAATTTTCCGCGGCTTGCCGTCGACCTCGTCGAAAGTGGGGTATCGAACGAGCTCCGCGGATACGAACGTGGAGGTGTCCAGCCCCCCCACTTCGCTCTGAGTCCAGCGTGTCAACGATTTGGACCCGACATCGAACGAGTAAACATCGCCCGGGCTGAGGGAAGAGTTCAGGTAGATGCCAAGCTGCTTGTCGTCGGGGCTGAACTCGATCCCGGCCATGGTGCCAGCGGGGATTTCGGGAACCGGGAGCTTCTTCATGGATTCAAGATCCAGAAGATGGAGCGTCTCGATACCGTCTTCGTTGACCGTGTAGACTAGATACCTGCCGTTCTTGGATAGAGTCAGTGATTCCACGTCCCATGGAATGGATTTGGTGATGTCGCGAACGGCGCCAATACTCAGATCGAAGTACCTCAGAGTTTTAAATTCACTGTTGTGGTCCGAAGTGAAGTAGACCCCCCTACCGTCAGGAGCGAATGCAAGGCTGCCGTAAGAGATCTTTTCCTTGGAGGTATTGAGAGGGATCAGCTCCTTCGACGCGATAACCAGAATGTATGGGTAGGATTCATTCGCCGATACCTTGCGGACAACGAGGAGCTTCTTGTCATCGTAGGACCATTCGATCGGAACCCAGGTGCCCTTGTCCTCGAGAATGGGGGTCGAGGCGCCCTCTAGTCCCGCGATGTGGATGTCCCAGTCCTTCCCATTGCGCTTGGTCGTGTAATAGGCAAACCTGTCGCCGGCCCTGGACCAGACAGCGGCCCCGTTTCTGGACTTGCCGTCAGTGAGCATGCGGTAACGGCCCGTGGTCAGGTCGAAGAAGAAGAGCTGGTAGAGTTCTGACCCGCCTACATCCTTGCCGAAGATGAATCCGTTCACTTTCGGATCGGGATTGATCGCAGTCGCACCCACAGGCTCGTCGAAGAATGTGATCTGCTGCCTGGCCCCCCCGGGCTGGCTTACCCAGTGGATCTGTGAGGTCTCCCCGAAGCGCGTGGAGATCAGGATCCCCCGGCCGGAGGCATGCCAGCCTTTGAAGCCGGCACCGCGGACGTTCTGATACTGGCGCAGGCGGTTGCTCATGCGCTCGGGTATTTCAGGAATCCCCTCCAATACGAGATTGCCTTTTTCGATTCGCTCGACCTTTTCGGCGACTGCCTGGACCGGCACCGAAATAGCGATCAGAAGCATCAAACATGACAACAAAGCAGGCAGGGTACGGCTCTTCATCACCTGCTCCTCAAAGGATCCCGAGACTCGGGTTGGGGAATGTGTGCCGGTGGCCGTTATTGTGTCACCGCGCTTCTCCGGAGGGAAGCTCTCCTGACCCCGGAGCCGGTCCAGCTTGGCGGTCGGTAAGGTCGGGGCAATTCTCCTCAGGCAGCATCGGGGGGGCCAGGTGGCGGACAAAGAAAACCCCGCGCAGTGGCGGGGTTTCTTAAACGTTGACAGACGTTCAGCTCATTCAGCTTCCTCTGCTTCCTCTTCCATTTCCATGGCAGCTGTTTCTTCCTTGACCGCTTCTGCAATTGCTGCTTCTGCTACACATGCTACGTCCTCTTCTGCACATTCTACGGCCTCTGCTGTGGCTTCTGTGGCCGCCGCTTTATCCTCTTCGCCTGCGAAGGCTAGGGACAAGGCAAAAAATGACGCTAGCGCTGCGATGATGGCATGTCTCAATTTTCCGGTTTCCATTAACAAATCCTCCCACCCGTAGGGAGCGCTTACGATACCACCAAAGTTACAGAACGCTCAAAAAAAAAGCGAAGTCGCATAGCATTTGTCGCGGATTCCCGACAGTAGCTAAAGTCGTTTGTTATAAAAAGTAGCCAAGCATCTAGAAGTTTTGGTTTTAAATATTGTCCCCATGTGGAGATAGCGCGTGATCGTCGAAAATATTTTTTTTGATCGCAGCGACAGAATCAATTTTCGCGCTGAAATTATGCACAGAAATTTTCCTCCGCCGAATCTATGCAATTTACGCCCGCCGGCTACAATTATGCTTGGCCGTGGTTGGTTGCCGATCGCACCGGTTGAGGTGTCGCGTGTACGGTCCGCATGTGGCCGATTACTGACGTTCGTACTTTGTCTTCAGAAGGGCGTTTTGAATGTCTGCTCTGACCCCGAAAGCAGATGTTCAAGATGAAGTAAAATTGCTTAGTGCCCTATCGAAGTGGGCACCAAACGGGCACCCGGGACGATTTTGGAGCGATACAGGTAGGTCGGAATCGACCTAACTCGCTGATTTGAATTGGTGGCCAGGGGGTGACAAATCTGCCGGGAGCATATTTGGACACGTGAAGCGTGCCCGCAGGGCGCTGCACAGGGATGTGCAGCGTCAATCAACACCCGACACGCGGATTCTCAGTCGGCTGGTTCGTCGCTTCAGGCTATATGTTTCAACAAGTTACCGGGGTGCCCGTTGCCGAATGTGCACCACAATGCATAATGGTGCAGGACTCATTCACGCAAAACTTACGCAACAAAAACGTGCGGATCCGAAGGGCCAAAGTACCGGAGTCCTCTAGCACCAGCGTTGCGGCCCCGCAGCAAAGCGTATTTCAGCATCCACTTGCCACAGGAGCGCTTTGACAACGCTCACTTCGTGCGTTTTTTTGATTAATATTCAAATATAAGAACAAGAGTTACTAAATGATACGGAATAACCGGCCCGTCGTCTCAGCTGGGACAACACGCCGTAAACGTGGCCGATGGACCCGGTTCCGGGGCTGTATGGGATCTTTCGCCAGTTAATGCCTGCAAACGTCTTTTAACATGGATCTCGCAAGTCTCATACAACGCATTCCCAAGGCGGAACTTCATCTACACATTGAAGGGACGTTGGAGCCTGAGTTGATGATGAAATTGGCGCAAAGAAATCGAATCAAACTTCCCTATGCCAGCATCGATGAGATTCGCCGCGCCTATAAATTTTCCAATCTCCAATCTTTTTTGGATATTTATTACGCAGGCGCAAAAGTATTGAGGATGGAGCAGGACTTTTACGACCTGACATGGGCCTATCTTGAGCGCGCCGCCCAAGACAATGTTCATCACGTGGAAATCTTCTTTGATCCACAAACCCACACCGGCCGTGATGTGAGTTTTGCTGCTGCGGTTGATGGCATATACGGTGCTTTGCAAGACGGAGAATCCAACTTAGGCATCACGTTTAGGTTGATCATGTGTTTCCTTCGACATCTCAGCGCGAGCGATGCCATGGCAACCCTGGGGAATGCATTACCCTACAAGAGCCGGATTCACGCGGTCGGTTTGGACTCCTCCGAAGTTGGCAACCCCCCGTCCAAATTCGTTAAAGTCTTTGACCGAGCCCGAGATGAAGGCTTTCTGACAGTTGCCCACGCAGGGGAAGAAGGTCCACCGGCATATATCTGGGAAGCCCTGGACTTACTTAAGGTTAAGCGAATAGATCACGGCGTACGGTGTTTAGAAGATCCGGCCTTGGTAAAGCGATTGGCGAAAGAGCAAATACCTCTGACGGTCTGCCCGTTGTCCAATCTTAAGCTATGTGTCGTCGATACTCTGGAAGAGCACAATCTCAAAGGGCTTTTGGAAGCTGGACTTTGTGCCACCATTAATTCCGATGATCCAGCTTATTTTGGGGGTTACATAGGCGAAAATTTTCTGCGCAGCACAGAAGCCTTGGACTTGAACGCCGACGATATCTATATCTTGGCAAAAAATGCCTTTACCGCAAGTTTCCTAAGCGAAAAAGAAAAAGAACGCTACATCGCTGAACTTGATGAAGCCATGTGGTCGAACTAGTAGTTTTCAACTAAACCTAAAGCAGGTCGAGCTGAGGGCTCTTGGCTACCCGCTTGCTGCCGAAGCTGTGCTTTGTTATCTCCAACAACCTGTCTTCAATGTCTTTGAGAAAAGGTGAAGGATGTTGTTCTTGTATCCGACCGTGCCATCGTCGCTTTCGTGTGTGCATTAAGAATAAACGTTCTCGGGCGCGTGTCATGCCAACATAGAACAGGCGTCGTTCTTCCGCCATTTCCGCTTCATTGATTTCGTCCCGCCATTTCAGCGGCAGAACCCCGTCTTCGCAACCAACCACGAACACGACGCGAAACTCCAGGCCCTTGGCTGCATGAAGGGTTAGCAGCGAACATCGGTCAGCCCGCTCATCCCATACATCGATTCCTTGAGCGAGGTGAATCTCGGACAAAAACTGTTGCCACCGGTTTTCACATCGTTGAGCGAGAACCCGAAGTCTTTCCATGACCGAATCAAAACCATCGTCTGCTCCTTGATGATCCAAGAGTCTGATTTGTGCTTCCGCTTCCCGAAGACGGTCTGTCACGGTGAGCTGTTCTCCCATTGTAGTCATAGTCTTCAGCAGAGTCTGGACCCTGGGAAGATCGCTCAAGCAGTTGTGGCCGTGTCGCTGAAAAGGCATTCCCGAACGAAAAAAAGCTTCCTCAAGCACATCGGCCTGGGCTTCAGTACGATACAACACAGCAAAATCGGAAAACGTGTAATCGTTCTCTACCGCCCCGTCGCTGCGGTCGCTATCCAACGAAAAGAAAGACAGGCCCCCCATCATCTGCTCGATATTGTGTACTACGGATTCCGCTTCCGCCTTATCAGTGGCAGCTTGATGAATAACGACTTTGCCGGTGTCTTCAAGTAGCGCTCGAATATCCCGGTCTTCGACCAGCGTGGAGGGCCCGATCATCTGCGTCGCCGCCGCTACGATGGATCGCCCCGAACGATAGTTGACCCTGAGCTGGATGCGTTGAGCGCCGGGAAAATCACGCTCAAAGCGGAGGAAGAACCCGACGTCTGCGCCACGGAATGCATAGATCGCCTGGTCGGGATCGCCGATCGCGCAGATGTTGCCGTCCTTAGGTACCAGCTGGCTGAGCAACCCGTATTGGAGTTCGTCGATATCCTGATATTCGTCAACAGAGACCCACTCGTAGCGTTGTCGATACACCGCGGTAAGTCCGGAATCCTTCTGCAACAGCTCGAGGGGCAAAATCATTAAATCGTCGTAGTCGAGCACGCCGTGGAATTCCCTCTCCCGCTCCAATAATGAATAAGCCTGGGATACGTCACTGCCTGCAGACGTGTCCAATCGTTGTCGTTTCAGACGTGAGATTTCCCTCAGAGTACTTCGTGCCTTGCGCCCCGACATGTTCAGCCGGTCCATCAACAACGCCCGTCTTTCGGCATCACTGCCCACTCGGAAGCCCCGGGGCAACCCGGCAGCGACACGGTTTTCTTCGAGAATCCTGAGTCCCAATGAGTGGAACGTCATCACCGGGACGCGGTCGTAGCGGCGTGGCAACAGGGTTTCAAGCCGGTCCCGCATTTCTTCGGCCGCGCGGCGGGTGAAAGTAATGGCGAGACATCGTTCGGGCGGAATCCCGTATTCCGTAATCAAGTGCGCTATGCGATGGGTCAACACCCGCGTTTTGCCCGATCCAGGGCCGGCGGTAATCAGGAGCGGGCCGCGAGTGATGTCAAGCGCCCGCCGCTGATCGGGATCCAGCTCAGAACCGGTAGACGTCGATCGCCGGAACAGCAACCCGGATCCTGGTGCTGCCGGACGCAGCTCTAGGACATCGGCGACGGCGCTTGGCGTTGCGGCCGGTTGTATCGTGCTGGAAACGTTCGAATCTTCGGTTGCCGGCGCCCCTACACCGTTCGAGGTATCGTCTGCGGCGAACAGCCAGCCGGTTGCGCTGCCGCGTCTGAGTTCTTGCTCGCGGAAAAGGCTGATTTTTCCGTATTCTCCATCAAAGCCCGGCTCGCGTACCACGTCGCCCGCACGCATGCGTGAAATCGCCTCCGGAATCAATGACGAGGGCGCCGAGCTTTGAATCTCTTCCACCGGGACATCGATGAGTATGCTGAGTTCGGAACCCAACTTGGTCAATAGACTGTCGTATTCCTTGGCGACCGTCTTGCTCGCGACGCCGACCTGTTCCGTTTCGGCAATCATCTCGGGCAGGGGCACCAGGCTGACGAATTCATCCGTATCCTCCGGCTTGCCGTTTTCCGCGCGATCTGCGAGTTCCTCGACCCGGTACAGCACACCCAAGGTCAGCGGTTTTCTGCAGACCGGGCACAGGCCATTGTGCGCCCGGCTTTCCGCAGGAGACAGACGCACGCCGCATTTCCGATGACCATCCAAATGGTACTTGCCTTCCTCTGGAAAGAATTCCACGGTGCCCCTGTAGCCTTGACCCGTCTCAAGGGCGCGGCGCATGGCAAAGTAATCAAGGTCGGTTTCAAACACACAGGCTTCACGGCCCAGCTTCGGTGGCGAATGAGCGTCGGAGTTGGATACCAAACGATACCGATCCAAATCCGACACCCGCCAGTTCATCTCCGGATCCGAGGAAAGACCCGTCTCCACTGCAAAAATATGCTCCGCCAAATCGCCGTAACATGCGCCGATTGAATCAAATCCCGATTTGGATCCCAGCACTGCAAACCAGGGCGTCCAAATATGTGCGGGCACCAAATAGCAGTCCTCGCCGGTCTCCAGCACAATTTCCAGCAAATGACGAGAGTCCAGACCCAGTATCGGCCGTCCGTCGGAGCGGATATTACCGATCTTGGCGAGTTTGCCGGTAATGCTCTCCGCCTGCTCAATGGTGGGTGCGTAGATCAGGTGATGAATCTTTCGGGTTTTCTCGCCTTTTTTGTAAATGGTGGAAATTTCAACCGACAGCATGAAGCGAGTGATGCCACGACAGCTCGCCGGTAGTCTGGCGGCAACCTCTTTATCAATTTCGTCTTTCAATCGAAACAACCCGGGCTCTGCCGGAACGAGTTTCTCTTTGATCTCGCTGATCCATGCAGGATGGGTAAAGTCCCCGGTGCCAATGACCGAGATTCCTTTCTTTTGTCCCCAAAAGGCCAGGTTTTCGAGATCGGAATTTTTGCTGGTTGCCCGAGAATATTTGGAGTGGATGTGGAGGTCAGCGTAGAAACGCATGTTGGTCTCGTACCGGTGGCTCAATCGGGCTGCGAAAAGCCGCTACCCGCTGTGGCTTGATACCCCAAGGTTTCCATCACGTGCATTCTGCTAAACAGCAATGGATATGCATCATAAACCAAGCGTCCTGTTTTCGCCGGACATTCGATTGTTTTCTTGTGGGCGACGTCTTTGGCCTTGGAGCCGGAACCGATCGGGGAAGCACGAGCCCCCATCCAGAGACACATCCGGGTGCTTTAATAGTCATACTGGTGGTTTTGCGGTCACTCAGCGTGAGCCAGGTCCCGCGAAACTCCCGCAAGGGTTTTCGAAAGAGAGACCTTCAATGACGTAAGTCCGTTAAGGACGTGGTGGCCAGGGGCGGACCGACCTAGTGAGCTTTCAACCTTGATCTAGCCGACGCTAATCCTGAATCGGGCCCAAATCTCCGGAAATCTACGGCGGCATTCGATAGCGCGGTCTTCCTCGTGTCGCATGAGTCGTCCAATCGCAATGAGGAAGTCCGGGCTAGCATATCGGGGCTGGTTCAAATTCGCGTAATCCGTAAGTCTCTCACGCACCATGATTGCGTCCTGATGCTCCCCAAGCAGATCTTGCAGCTCGCGGGTTGCCGTTATTAGCCCGGCCCATTTTTCCGAGTTATCAGCGCTAAAGAAATCGAGTAAGTAACGAAGACGTTTCGCCTTGATACGCAATTTGTGCAACCGCCGTGCAGTCGAATTCTCTGAGATGCGGTTGCCGTGCCTCAGAATTTTTCTCAGTGTGCGATGGATGTATTCATCGGCATAATTCGAGATACGAAAGCTGCCGAAGTCACTTTTCATCTTGCCGGTCAGGCCAATAGCGACGAAGCTCTCAAGATAATCAATCAGCATAGCGTATCTTTCGCTTGCGAGAGCTTCGACGAGGAAAGTGTACGCGTCGGCTGTCGATTTCCTGAGGTGTGTCTCATAGAGCTGAAGCCCGGCTGTAGCCGTTTCATCCAATGCGGCTTCGTAACGTACGAACGCGTCCATGCAGACGTCCGCGTCGCGGGCCTGACCGAGTTGCCGTGCCAGCCAACGCAGCTCAACACTGAGCTGGTCCTCCACTTTCATTGGTAGCATATGTCGAAACGTTCGCAATACGGCACGGGTGCGCCGAATCGCTATGCGCATCTTGTGCACACCTTCCGGATCTAGGCCTTCCCAGGCACGCGGGTGGTGCAGCTTCAGCGCACGAACCTGACGCTGAAAATGCCGATATACGACATCCAGTACAGGATCTTCCTCCTTGAGCCGGCGTTCACGCTGCAGTGTCTCGTCACCCGTCGTTGACAGACCCGCCGCCTGTATCCCGCGCTCGAACTTGCTGAGCTGTGACGGAACGAGGCCGACCTGATCGCGAAGCATGTTCGCGAGCGTTTCCACTGCCTCCGCATCGCCCGTCTTGAGCTCGACCTCGAGTTCCGTGAAATCGAGGCGGCCAGGGGCCTTCGGGTTGGCTTTTGTTGCGCTGATATGGGCCCGATCGAGATCGAGCTCCAAGCGGGTTGCCTCATTACCGGGGGCGGTGACAGCAAACACTGTACGGCGGCTCTGTACACAAAAGAGCTCTTGCCATCGCATCCCGTTCACAATCTCTGCTACACGTTTCTGCACCGGCCCTGGAGGGAGAATGCCATTTCTGGGCGGCAGTCGATCAGGCAACGGCTGTTCAATCTCATCGCGGGTAAAGACGGCGCCCCGCTTCGAACCCAGCGATTTCAGTGTCAGTTTTTGGTGCCCGCGGCGTTCACGACAGCGATAGGTCCAGCCAGCTCGCAGAATGGACCACTCTGATGTGTCAAAGTACCGATCGATATGGGTTTCCGTTGCGCGCTCGGAAACACCGTAACCCAGCTCACTCAGCGCGGCCAAGACCTGTTCAAACTGTTTAGGTTGCCGAATAAGAAACTTTGCCTCGATCTCAGCCACTTTGTTCTTTGCTAACGCCGTTTTCAGAGAGAACTTATCACTATGGCACCAGTACGGAATGGCGTCAATTTGACAATATTTATCAGGGGCTTAGGGTGATCGCTTTTTAAGAAACTTAAGTAGTTACGTCGCTGCCCGAGCTAGTGCTGCTGATGTGGTCGTGACGGAGAATTCCTCGGAGCGAGCCCTTGCAGTTCGTACATGTGGTGGCCAGGGGGTGACAAATCGGCAGGATCGCCGATTTGGTGCGCGAAGCGACCCGAACGAAGTGAGGGCAAGGGCCATGGATGGCCCGAAGCCAATCGAACACCCGACACGCGGATTTTCAGTCGCGTAGAGGATCGCTCAGGGCTTTATATTTCAAGGAGTTACCGGGGCGTCCGTTGCCCAATTTGCAGTACAGTGCATAACGTTGCAGGACTCATTCACGCAAAACTCACGCAGTGAGACGGTGCTAATTCGATCGCAAAACGTTGGATACGCACCATCCGTAACAGGAATAGCAACCACTCACTTTCTGATTGCTTTTCTCGCTTCTCCGCTTTGCGAGCCTCTACCAAGCCCTCTGCATCGTCTTTGCTCGCTACGGCTTCCACATTAGGATTCTCGACATTCAGGAGGTCAAGACGGTACCTTACGTGCCTCTTTCACACCCCTTTATCGAGAGATCAGTGGGTCCATCAGACGGGAATACCTCGATCACGTTCCATTCTGGGGCGCGTGCGATTTCGAAAGGAAGCGACTGGATTTCCAGAATTACTATAACTCTATCCGCGTTCATGTCTCTTTGGACGGCATCACTCCCGGATCGAAGGCCGGCGATGAGGATAGCAAGGTAGCCGACCTTCACAATAATCGTTGGCAACTTTATTGTCGCGGCCTGTACCAGCTACCCATCGCCGCTTGATTATGAATTCGCTACCCACAGGTCGCGGGTCAGGGCCTTAGCCCCAGCTCCTCATAAATGTCGCCGAATCTGACAATTTTCTCCGCCAGGTTGAAGTACCCCACGTAGTGCACGATGTCAGGTGTGATATCGCCGTGGTAGTGTCCGGCCTGCTGTACAGCGTCACCAATATGGTAGAAATGGGTGTGCTCTCCGGAGGAGCGGAGGTTCAGGTCGCCGCCGGTCGGGTCACTTGTCCACAATGTACAGAAACAAAGCAGGTCCGGACCCATGTGCTCGTAAAACTGCAGAAAATCGCACATTACCTTTTCCTGCGATGTGTTGTAATAGACAAAATCAATGCAATCATAATCTGGCATTACATGCGAGCGCACCTGTCCGTCCTGGATTTTGAATATTCCACCCATGCCAATATGGCCGTTTTCTCCAGTGATTAGACGCAGGCCGTCACGAATTGCCTGTGTCAGGGACGCCTGCTCTCCGGTGCGAGTTTTCACCTCTACTCGAATTACTCGGTCACGCCGGCCTTCACAGACGAACAAATTGGCGATTGGACCGCAAACCTGTGAATTGTAGGGTTCGACGATACACTGGCGCAATTCCCCCACGCGCGCCACCCGGCTGAAATTCCTGGCGCCGGCCACAGAGTTGGCAATCATTTCACCGCAATGCCCGTTGTTGACTTCGGTATCGGCCATACCCGCACCGAAAACGCTCGCCGCGGGCATTTCGCAGGCTCTGAGCATCTCGTTGATGTCAAAATTTGTTCCGCGATACTTCGGATTGTGTGCGTAGGGCTCTCCACCAAATTCGATCAGTTTCGTCGAACCACAGATACCGCTTGCCGACGCACCGATCTTCGTTAGGTCCGGGCAATCAACAACGGTGACATTTACTGAAGCAAAGTGATCCTGCAGACCCGATTGGATCGCCTCGGCAATTAGCATCAGCCCTGGATTCCAGAACTTCGCGGACTTGCAACTCATCACCACAAGTGATCACTCACTTTAGATACCGGTTTTGGATGCCGTGCACCAACGTGACCAGCGTCTCATTAACGGGCACAGGAATTCCGTGTTGTCTGGCGAGTCTTACAACCGCACCATTGATGTAATCAATTTCGCTCGGTCGCTCGTTTTCAATGTCAACGCGAAGGCTCGATTTATTATCCGGAGTACCGTGGGGTCCGGCAATTTTTTCAAGAATTTCGCGTGCCTCGGAAGGATTCAAATCAACGCCAACTGCTTTGGCGACAATGATGGCTTCGTCTAGCGCGGCATAGGAAACTTCGTCTGCGTAGTGCTTGTTGAATATCTCACCAATATTCAGACCGGTAATGCCGCTAACCGCGCTGATAGCGATATTCGCCATCAATTTGCGCCAAATATCCAGCCGAATATTCTCACTCGGTGCCGTC
>SMUX01370065.1_pt1 | contig 12027 bp, 21 predicted proteins | sample 2456431 | NCBI WGS metagenome assembly SMUX01 (sample SAMN11095930, study PRJNA526329) | marine sediment metagenome | biome: Marine sediment; feature: Surficial sediment; material: Deep marine sediment; isolation source: Hadal surficial sediment | place: Pacific Ocean | collected 2014-11 | depth... | reverse complement strand
TCTTTCTTCTTTTGCTTCTTGGCTTTCACTTCCTCCTGGCCCTTCTGTTTTTCGAGGACGGTTCCCTCGAAGCCAACCAACTCCAAAATGGCCATCTCTGCACCGTCGCCGCGACGGCGGCCAAGTTTGATGACCCGTGTGTAGCCACCATCCCTGCCCTTGTAGACGGGCGCAATTTCGTCAAACAGGTTCTTGACTACTTTCCGGTCGTGCAAGACCTTGAGGGCTTGCCGCCTATCAGCCAGGGAACCGCGTTTGGCAAATGTTATCAGCCGTTCGACGGTTTTGCGGGCTTCTTTGGCTTTGGGGGTGGTTGTTCTTATCTGTTTGTGTTCAAACAAAGACGTTGCCACATTTGAAATCATCGCTTTTCTGTGGCTTGTCGTTCTTCCGAGCTTCTTGTGTGCTTTTCTATGGCGCATCTTCCTACCCTTTACTCAGTATCGCCTTTCAAGTACTTTTCCATGTCCATGCCAAACTGAAGACCTTTTTCGTCGAGAATTTTAGTCAACTCCTGCAGCGACTTCCGGCCGAAATTGCGGAACTTCAGCATTTCCGGCTCATCGCGCTTGACAAGATCCCCGATCGTCTTGATGTTGGCCGCCATTAGACAATTGTAAGAACGAACAGACAATTCCAGTTCATCAACCGGCATCTTTAGCAACTTACGAACTTTCAAAACCTCTTCATCGACTTCTACCGGCTCTTCTTCTTCAGGCTCAATATCAAAATTGATAAATAGCTGAATATGGTCTTTCAAGATTTTTGCGGCATAGGTGAGCGCGTCATCAGGCGTCACGCTGCCATCTGTTTCAACCTCGAGAGTCAGTTTCTCATAGTCGGTCCGGTCTCCGAGACGTGTATTTTCAATATGGTAAGTAACTTTCCGGATCGGGGTATAGATTGAATCGATGGGAATCGCACCGATGGGCTGGTCAGGCAGTTTATTCTGTTCGGAAGGCACGTAACCGTGACCACGGGATATCCTCAACTCAAGATCGAATTTGGCATCCTTGTTCAGGGTCGCGATGTGTTTCTCCGGATTCAATATCTCAAACTCTGTGGTGCCGTTTTGGATATCGCCGGCCTTAAACTCTCCGGGACCTTTCAGGCTAACTACGACTTTCTCCGGACGTTTTATCAACAGTTTTAAGCGCACTTCCTTCAAATTCAAAATCATGTCTGTGACGTCTTCAACAACGCCCGGAATGGTCGAGAACTCATGCAAAACATTATCAACACGGATCATTGAAATTGCGGCGCCAGGAAGCGATGAAAGCAGAATCCTCCTGAGAGAATTCCCGATGGTCACGCCAAATCCTCTTTCCAGCGGTTGCAAAGTAAATTTTCCGTGTGTATTTGAATAACTTGAGTCATCAATTTCAATGCTCTGTGGCATTTGAAGACTGGGCCAATTCATATTCAATACTCTCCGTACTATACTAATTAAGATTACTTGGAATACAATTCCACAATCAATGATTCGTTTACTTCCAGCGGAATGTCCGCTCTGCTCGGGTTGCTCAACAAAGTACCCTGCATGCCGGCTTTGTCTAAATCCAACCACGACAGTAATTTCCCCTCACGAATTTTTTTCATCGAATTATGAATGAGTTCAAGCTTCTTACTTTTGTCTTTCACGCGGACAACATCGCCGGGCATCAGGATGTAAGACGGAATGTTTACAAGCTTGTCGTTCACCAGGAAATGGCGATGGCTCACCAGTTGTCTCGCAGTTCTACGCGATGGTGCAAAACCAAGTCGATATACAATGTTGTCTAAACGACGCTCTAGCAGTTGCAGCAAATTCTCGCTGGTGATCCCCTTTTGCCTTTCGGCCTTCTCAAAATAATTTCTGAACTGCGTTTCCAGAAGACCATACATTCTTCTAACTTTTTGCTTTTCACGCAACTGAATTCCATACTCAGACTGCTTGAAACGCCTGCGTGTCCCGTGCTGACCCGGAGGATAGGACTTCTTCTCCAACGGGCACTTTGGTGACGTACATTTGGAACCTTTGAGAAAAAGTTTCTGCTCCTCCCTCCTGCATAGCTTACAAACAGGGCCTATATATCTTGCCATTAACTCCTTTAACCTCCGATATTTAGAATTAAACGCGCCTGCGCTTTGGTGGCCGACAGCCATTATGGGGAATCGGGGTCACGTCTTTTATCGCCGTAATCTCAAGACCAGCCGCTTGCAAAGACCTGACTGCTGACTCCCTTCCAGAGCCAGGACCCTTTATCAAAACCTCAACTCGCTTAAGACCGAGTTCCTTTGCCTCTTTCGCAGCGGATTCGGCAGAGAGTTGTGCCGCAAACGGGGTGCTCTTTCTGGAACCTTTGAAGCCAATCTTCCCTGCAGACGCCCAGGAAATAACATTGCCGTACTGATCCGTGAGAGTTACGATGGTGTTATTAAAAGTCGCTTTTATGTGGGCAACACCATTTGCCTCAACCCTCTCTTTTTTCTTGGATTTACTCTTTTTAGGAGATGCCATTCGTCTTCCCTTTGTTAATCAAACAATTTTACTTCTTCTTGCCGCCCACTGCCATACGTCTGCCGCGACGGGTGCGTGCGTTCGTGTGTGTCCGTTGTCCGTGCACGGGCAAGTTTCGGCGATGTCGCAACCCGCGATAGCAACCGATATCCATCAGGCGTTTAATGTTCATTGTGACCTCTGTTCGCAACGCGCCCTCTACCTTAAAGGTTTCGGTAATCACCCCCCTGATCTTGGCAATCTCATCATTGGATAAATCATTCACACGCGTTTCGGCGCTGACCCCCGCCTCAGACAGAATCTTCCTAGCACTCGACGCCCCTATTCCAAAGATGTAAGTCAATCCGATCACAACTCGCTTATCCTTTGGTAAATCAACTCCAGCTATTCTGGCCAAAACAGTCCTCCAAGTATTCAGTGACTAAATAAAACCCTAACCCTGTCGCTGCTTGTGGCGCGGGTTCTTGCAAATAATCATGACTCGGCCTTTCCGGCGGATAATTTTACAGTTGTCACAAATCTTTTTTAACGAAGAACGAACTTTCATAACATTCGCCTCACTTGTAACGATAAATGATTCGGCCACGGCTTAAATCATAAGGTGACAATTCCAGAGTCACCTTATCGCCGGGAAGAATCTTAATAAAATGCATTCTCATCTTTCCGGAAATATGCGCCAACACTTTGTGACCATTTTCGAGTTCAACTCTGAAAGTTGCGTTCGGCAAAGTTTCAAAGATTGTGCCGTCCACTTTGATTGGGGCTTCTTTCGCCATATTCTTAGTTCAACACTGTTAAAATTTCCAGGCCATCGTTTGTAACAACGACCGTGTGTTCAAAGTGTGCCGCCGGTAACCCGTCCTGAGTCATTACGGTCCAATTATCCGCCCTTGTTTTCACCTCGTGGGTGCCCATATTTACCATCGGTTCTATAGCAAGAACCATTCCCGCCTTCAATCTAGGGCCGGAATTAGGAGCGCCAAAATTTGGAATTTGCGGCTCCTCATGCAACTTCTGACCAATTCCGTGTCCTACAAGATCCCGCACTACGGAGAAATTAGCACTCTCAACTTTGGTCTGAATAGCGTGCGAAACATTTGATAACCGAACGCCGGCTTGAACCTTACTCAGACCATCGTACAACGACTCCTTGGTCACCTGCATCAATCGATATTTTTCTGAACTTATTTCTCCGACTGAAAAAGTCCGTGCGCTGTCACCAAAGAAACCCTCACATTCAACGCCTACATCAACGCTGACAATATCTCCCTGCCTCAAAATCCGGTTTCCCGGAATCCCGTGTACAACCTCATCTTCAACGGAAATACAAGAACTCGCCGGAAAACCATTGTATCCTTTAAAAGCCGGACGTGCACCTTGAGATAAAATGTATTTGTCTATTCTGTCGTCAATCACCTGAGTGGAAACGCCTGGGCGGACCAATTCGGACGCAAGGTCCAAGGCTTCAACAACGATTCGGCAGCTATTGCGGATTAAGTCTATCTCGCGTTTGCTTCTAATATTGATCAACTTAGAATCTTTTTCTACCTTTGATTTTTCCGCTGCCTTTCATAAACCCATCATAATGGCGCATCAGTAAATGCGATTCAAGTTGCTGCAACGTATCGAGCGAAACACCGACGATAATAAGCAAAGATGTGCCGCCATAGAAGGATGCAAAGTTGAATGAAACGTTTACAAATCTGGTGATGATGTATGGCAAAATCGCCACAAAAGCCAAACAAAACGAACCCGGCAAAGTAATCCTGGTCAAAATATTGTCGATGAACTCGGCTGTCCTCTTGCCCGGTCGAACGCCGGGAATAAAACCGCCATACTTCTTCATATTGTCCGCCACATCCACAGGGTTGAAAGCGATCGCGGTGTAAAAGTATGTAAAAAACACAATGAGCGTACCGTAGATAGCCCAGTAGACAGCGGATTCAAAGGTGAAATAGCGCGCGAGCGAGTTCATGATTTCATTGTTAGGGAAAAACGACAGCGCCGTCTGCGGCACGAACATGATCGACTGCGCAAAAATGATCGGCATCACGCCCGCCGTATTCACGCGCAACGGGATGTGTGTGCTCTGCCCACCATAGATCTTTCTACCAACAACGCGCTTTGCATACTGTACCGGAATTTTTCTGGTGCCCTGAGTCAACGCCACAACGCCGGCGATGGTCAGAACCATTACGCCCAGAAGAAATACTTCGGTCAGAGGCGCTCTGTTGCCGCCCGCGATTTGTAGAAACTCGTCAAGCATGGCGTTGGGAAACGTGGCGATGATACCAATGTAAATGATCAGAGAAATACCATTGCCAATGCCGCGCTCGGTGATCTGCTCACCCAACCACATGATCATAATCGTCCCGGCGCAAAGCGTGATCATCGTCAAAAGGCGAAATCCAAAGCCCGGATCAGGTACAACCGCCGCCCCGACGTTGGTCCGGATACTTTCGAGAAAAATGCTGACACCATAGGCCTGCATGGTCGCAATAGCGACGGTGCCGTAACGGGTGTATTGCGTAATCTTCTTGCGGCCCTCCTCACCTTCCTTCTGCAGCTTCTGAAAATAGGGCACCGCGGCACCCAACAGCTGGATAATGATGGACGCCGAAATATAGGGCATGATTCCGAGTGCAAAAACAGTGGCGCGTCTAAAAGCGCCGCCGGCAAACAAATCGTAAAGACCCAAGAGTCCCCCTCCCTGGCTGGCCTCGCTAAAAAAGGCCAACAACGCCTCACTGTTGATCCCAGGAATCGGAACGTGGCCACCGATACGATAAACGATCAAAATAGCCAATGTGAAAATAATACGCTGCTTAAGTTCAGGAATCTTGAACAGACTTTGAAAACTCTGAATCATAGCACCGTGACCTTCCCACCAGCTTTTTCGATCTTTTCTTTCGCGGAAGCACTAAAAGCATGGGCCGAAATCTCAACAGCTTTCTTCAACTCGCCATCGCCGAGTATTTTCACCGGCACGTTCTTTTTGCTAACAAACCCTTTTTCAAAAAGAACCTCTGGTGTCACGCCTTGCAACTCTTCTAATCTGTCCAAGTCTTTGATATTCAAAATCTGAAACTCTTTCTTGAAGATATTTGTAAAACCACGTTTCGGCAATCTTCGCTGCAGGGGCATTTGCCCGCCCTCGAACCAAGCACGTTTCTTAGAACCGGCACGAGAACGCTGCCCCTTATGCCCGCGACCCGCGGTTTTACCCGAGCCCGAGCCCGGACCACGCCCGATCCTCTTGCGCCTCTTGACAGAGCCGGGAGCATATTTCAGGCTACCTAAATCCATAATTTTATCCTCATCCTACGCAGATTCGGTCACAACCAAGTGATTCACTTTGTTTATCATTCCTGTGATCTGAGGCGTCTCATTGTGCACGACAGAATGATTGATTCGCCTTAGGCCCAGTGCTTGCAGAGTCTTCTTCTGCTTCCCGATTCGTCCAATAGCACTCCGCACCTGGGTAATCTTGATTTTCTTAACTTTGGCCATTTTCGCTAAGCTGTAATTGTTTTATTAAAAACTTCAGAAACCGATAGTCCCCGGTTGCGGGCAACCACCGAGACTTCCATTAGTTTGGACAAGGCAACCATAGTAGCCTTCACTACATTGTGAGGATTCGCCGACCCCATTGATTTCGTTAAAATGTCCTGGATACCGGCCGCTTCAACAATCGCGCGAACGGCGCCACCGGCAATCACGCCCGTACCAGGAGATGCAGGCTTCAAGAAAACCTTGCCCGCGCCAAACTTACCTTTTATAGCATGCGGAATCGTTCCTTTGACAATTGGAACACGCATGAGATTCTTTTTAGCATTTTCAGAGCCCTTTGCGATGGCACTCACGACCTCGTTTGCTTTCCCCAAACCGGTGCCGACATAACCATTGCCATCACCAACCACTACGATGGCGTTAAAACTAAAACGACGACCACCCTTTACGACCTTGGCGACGCGATTGATTTGTATCACGCGCTCCTTAAGGTCCAATTCATTGGGACTGATCTTTGCAATCTTATTCAATTAGGCCGCTCCATTCTCTTTTGATCAAAAGGTTAAACCGTTTTCCCGGGCACCCTCGGCAACTGCCTTAACACGGCCGTGGTACGAATACCCACCGCGGTCAAATACTACAGACTTAATCTTCAACGACTTTGCCTTGTCCGCAAGCGCCTTACCAACGGCTTTTGCAGCGTCCGTTTTGGTCTTAGATTTCTTGATGGATTCCTTCAACTCAGGGGACAATGTAGAAACCCCAGTCAAAGTCTTGTTTTGTACGTCATCAATCAGTTGCGCATAAACATTACGCGCACTGCGATAAACAGCCAGGCGAGGCCTTTCTGTTGTTCCGGAGAGCTTCTTCCGGATATGTTTGCGCTTCTTACTCCTCTTCCAGGTCCTAATAGCTTTTTTTGTACTCATTGGCTCTTGGCTCACAGAATAGCAGTTCTATTGTCTAAGCCGCGGTCTTGCCGGCTTTTCTACGGATTTGCTCATCAGCGTACTTGACGCCCTTACCTTTGTATGGCTCTGGTGGACGGAACGAACGAATCTTTGCAGCGACCTGCCCAACCAACTCCTTATCAATTCCGCTGACCGACAGGCTCGTACCACCCTCTGTCACGATCTCGACTCCTTCCGGCGGAACAAAAACGATAGGATGAGAATAGCCCAACTGCATAGTCAAACGATTGTTTTTCATCTCACCCTTATACCCTACGCCTACGATTTCAAGTTTCTTCACAAAGGCTTTGGTCACGCCCACCACCATGTTGGCAAGCAGGCTCCGGTACAAACCGTGCAGCGCCCTATATGGCTTGCTATCATTTGGACGCGCTACGGTCACTTCGCCATTCTTGAACTCTATCTTGATGGCTGGATTAACCTCTCTGCGCAACTCCCCTTTCGGCCCTTTGACCGTGACAACATTTCCTTTGACCGTCACCTCAACTCCGTCAGGAACACTAATTGGCTTTTTTCCAACTCTTGACACTGAAATCTCCTAAATTCTCTCTTGCTTACCACACGTAACAGACAAGCTCACCGCCAACATTAAGCTTCCGGGCGTCACGGTCAGAAATTATGCCTTTGGGCGTCGACAGAATCGCGATGCCCAGATTGTTATAGACTCGCGGAATATCGTTACTCCCCACATACTTTCTTAGACCGGGAGTGCTCACCCGCGTCAGACCATTTATCACGCTCACGCCATCGTCATCATACTTGAGGTAAATCCGAATGATACCGTTTTTCCTGTCATCGATAAGCAAATAATCCTTGATATAGCCATACTCCCTCAAAATTCTCGTGATGCCTTTCTTGAAGTTAGATGAGGGAATGTCAACTTTGCTGTGCTGTGCGCGCGTTGCATTCCTTATTCTTGTAAGAAAATCAGCAATTGTATCCGTCATACTCATAGCTAATAACCTTCAAATTTTACCAGCTCGCTTTGGTGACGCCGGGAATTTTACCTTCAAGCGCCAACTCTCTAAAACAAATTCGGCAGAGACCGAACTTTCGAAGAAAGGCTCTCGGCCGTCCACATCTGGAACACCTGTTGTAACCGCGAACCTCAAACTTCGGCTTTCTTTTCTGTTTTGCAATTAAAGATTTCTTTGCCAAGACACTTCCTCTTTATTAGGACAGAGTTTGCTCATTCTTTTTCTTAAACGGCATCCCAAAAGCAGAGAGCAATTCGAAGCCCTCCTCGTCCGTTTTAGCCGTGGTCACGATGGAGATGTCCAGTCCTCTGATGCGATCGACCTTATCGTAGTCAATTTCCGGGAAAATAAGTTGCTCCTTTATGCCGAGGGTGTAATTTCCTTTGCCATCAAACGAGCTATCGGCCAGACCGCGAAAATCCCTGATTCTAGGAATATCGATATTGATAAGGCGGTCCAAGAATTCATACATTTTCCATCTTCTCAAAGTAACTTTACAGCCGATCTTATTACCTGCCCGGAGCTTGAAGTTTGAAATTGCTTTCTTGGCTTTCGTGATAATCGGCTTTTGGCCAGAAACCGTCTCCAGATCAGCCACGGCGCGTTCAAGTAGATTCGAGTCCTGCGTGGCTTCACCAACACCCATGTTGAGAACGATTTTCTCAATCCTGGGTGCCTGCATAACATTATTATACCCGAATTTATCCATTAATCTGGGTATGATATTTTCTTTATATTCGGCAATTAGCCTTGGAACGTACTCAGCCATCTCTTGCAATCCCAATGATTACGTTTGGTCAGGTATAATTTCACCGGACTTTTTAGAATACCGCACTTTCTGCCGAGAGCGCTTGCCATCGTCTTTTAAGAAGCCGTACTTGATTCGGGTGGGTTCGTTCGTCTTCGGATCGACAACCATCACGTTGGACACGTGAAAAGGCGCTTCCTTCTGAATGATTCCTCCCTGAGGCATCATTTGAGAAGGGCGCATATGACGTTTGACCATGTTGACCCCCTCAACGATAATTCGCTCTCGAGTCCGGAACACCTTCAGAACTTTACCGCGCTTACCTTTGTATTCACCAGAAATCACCAGAACCTGATCATTCTTTTTTATACGCATTTCTTAGCTCCACAAACCGAAACGTTCTTACAATACCTCAGGCGCAAGAGAGACTATTTTCATATACTGCTTTTCTCTCAGCTCGCGGGCAACCGGACCAAATATGCGCGTACCCCTTGGCTCGTCCTGGTCATTAATGAGAACAGCAGCGTTTTCATCAAAACGGATATATGAGCCGTCTTTTCGCCTTATTTCCTTCTTTGTCCGCACGATCACAGCCCTGCTGACTTCGCCCTTTTTGACCGCACTGCCGGGAATGGCAGACTTAACAGAAACCACTACCTTGTCGCCAACATGCGCGTACTTTCTCTTGGTACCGCCAGGTACTTGAATACACATCACCTTCTTTGCTCCGGTATTGTCTGCAACGTTGAGCCTGGTGTATTGCTGAATCATTTCTTATCCTCTCCCGACAAAAAGGTCACTTCGCCTTCTCAATAATTTCAACCAAACGCCATCTCTTGCGTTTGCTTAACGGACGCGTTTCCATAATACTTACTTTGTCACCAACCTCGCATTCGTTCTTCTCGTCATGCGCCATGAACTTTGACGTTTTCTTGAAGAACTTTCCATACAACGCATGCCGAACTACTCTCTCAACCGAGACGACGATGCCTTTATCCATCTTGTTTGAAAGAACCAGACCTACTTTGTTTTTTCGTGAACCTCGAGTCATCATTGAGTTCCAATTATCTTATTCTTTACTCTTTAGTGCTTTGCTTCTGGGTTCGAATCCCAATCGCGTACTCATGCAATACAGTCTTCAGTCGCGCAATCTCTTTGCGAACGTAGCGCAGCCGTATGGGATTGTCCAACTGATGCATTGCATGCTGAAAACGTAAATTGTACAACTCCTCCACCTCATCGGAAAGATGCAATTCGATTTCACCCTTGGTCAGATCTTGAATTTCCTGCATCTTCATATTATTCACCGAAATCACTTTGACTTACAAATTTGGTTTTCAGTGGCAGTTTGTGCGCAGCAAGCCGCATTGCTTCCTTTGCCACATCTTCATCCACACCGCCTAACTCAAACAGCACCCGCCCAGGCTTCACTACAGCTACCCAGTATTCAGGCGACCCCTTACCTTTGCCCATTCTGGTCTCAGCCGGCTTCTGCGTGACAGGCTTGTTGGGGAAAATCCGGATCCAGACCTTCCCGCCCCTCTTAATATGCCGTGTCATCGCGACACGCGCAGCCTCTATCTGCCTGGAAGTAATCCATGCTGGAGCCAAAGCCTTTAAGCCGTACTGCCCAAACGACACTTTCGAGCCACGGGTGGCCTTCCCCCGCATCCTGCCTCGTTGTTGTTTACGAAATTTTACACGTTTTGGCATTAACATTAATGGTTCTCCCTAGGCACCAATAACTTCACCCTTGAAAATCCAAACTTTCACCCCGATAGCGCCGTAGGGTGTGTGCGAGGTCACCTTTGCATAGTCAATATCCGCGCGCAATGTGTGAAGCGGAATTCTTCCGTCCTTGTAGGCTTCTTTTCTTGCCATCTCTGCACCACCTAACCGACCACCACATGCAATTTTCACTCCCTCAGCGCCCATGCGCATAGTGCTCATAACCGCTTTCTTCATCGCCCTTCTAAAGGGAATCTTGGCCGCTAATTGGTTGGCAATATTCTCGCCAACCAAATATGCATCTAACTCAGGCTTTTTGATCTCACTAATGTTGAGCTGCACATCCTTATCAGAGAGCCGTTGCAACTCCTCCTTCAATTTGTCCACTTCGGCGCCTTTCCGTCCGATAACGATGCCGGGGCGCGCAGTGTGAATCGTCAAAGTGATACGTTGTGGCGTTCTCTTGATCTGAATCGCAGATATCGCAGCATTCTGCAAACGCTTCCTGATGTACTCCCGAAGCATGAGATCTTCATTCAACTTATTAGCGAATCCACGCTCATCAAACCAATTTGATTCCCAATCGCGAATAATACCCAAACGAAAACCAACAGGGTGTGTTTTTTGTCCCAAGAATACCTCCGACTTTACTGTTCGTCCTCGTGCGTTGCCACAACGATGGTGATGTGGCAACTCGGTCGCCGTATGCGCATAGCGCGTCCCATAGAGGCAGCCCTAAACCGCTTGTAGCTGAATCCCATATCCACATAAGCTTCTTTTATGACAAGGTGGTCGGGCTCAACTTTCGAGGCGCCTTCATTGTTCAGCATATTCGAAACCGCTGATCTAAGGGTCTTTTCCACCGGAACGACCGCTGCCTTCCTGGTGAAATGCAAAATGTTAAGCGCCTTGTCAACGGGAACCCCTCTGACCAGATCAATAACTTGCCTGGCCTTTTTGGGCGACATCCTGACATATCTTGCAACTGCTCTTGCTTCCATAATCTATCGTCTCGCCCTTTATCTCATCTTACCTTTTTTCTCAGAAGCTCTGCCGCCATGACCCCGGAACGTTCGCGTCGGCGAAAACTCGCCTAACTTGTGACCAACCATATTCTCAGATATGAAAACGGGAACGAATTTGTTTCCATTGTGAATGGCTAGGGTGTGTCCGACAAATTCAGGCGTGATCGTTGACCGTCTCGCCCACGTTTTCAACACCCGCTTCTGATTGGAATTATTAAGCTCCTGAATACGCTTCACCAGCTTCTGATCAATATAAGGACCTTTTTTTACTGAACGTGGCATAGAAACCCGCCTTATTTCTTTCTTTTACTGACTATGTAATCGTCTGACTTTTTCTTTCTTCTTGTTTTGCCGCCTTTTGCCGGCTTACCCCAGGGTGAACAGGGATGCCGGCCACCGGAACTACGGCCTTCGCCACCGCCCATCGGGTGATCCACTGGGTTCATGACAACACCCCGCACATGCGGCATGCGACCGAGCCATCTTGATCGGCCGGCCTTGCCAATTGTCACATTTTCATAATCCACATTGCCAACCTGCCCAATTGTGGCTCGGCACCCTTGTCGTA
>SMUX01125977.1_pt1 | contig 12027 bp, 12 predicted proteins | sample 2456431 | NCBI WGS metagenome assembly SMUX01 (sample SAMN11095930, study PRJNA526329) | marine sediment metagenome | biome: Marine sediment; feature: Surficial sediment; material: Deep marine sediment; isolation source: Hadal surficial sediment | place: Pacific Ocean | collected 2014-11 | depth... | reverse complement strand
CCGTAGTCAGCCCAGACGCGCACGGTCTCGGTCAGGTTGCGGCGGCGGCGGGTGTCGAGATAGCGGCGCTGGGCGTAGAGTCCGACCAGCAGGGTCAATTCCACCGCCGGCAGCGCCGCCAGCAGCGGCGGGTGCCAGAGCGGCGCGCATTCGGGCCTGGGCGGGTTGTCGCCGCCGCGCGGATCGCGGCCGGGATAGCAGAAGCCCATGGGCACGATCGCGATCCGGTCCTGGTCGTAGAAAGTCTCCCGGTCGATCCCCAGCCAGGCGCGCAGGCGGTCCCCCGAGGGGTCGTTCCAGGGGATGCCGGTCTCGTGCACCCGGGTGCCCGGCGCCTGGCCGACGATCACCAGGCGCGCCGTGGCCCGGGCCCGCAGCACCGGGCGCGGACCGAGCGGCAGCTCGGCCGCGCAGACCCGGCAGGCGCGCGCCGCGCGCAGCAGCTCCTCGAGCCCGGCGCCGGGCTCGGTCCCAGTCCTCTGGGCTTTCCTCACCATCCCGCGTTCAAGACCCGTTCGACGAACTCGGGCACGATCCGGGTGGCCGGCCCGTAGTGGCGCTCGGCGAACAGGCTGTGGCCCTCCGAGGGCTCCAGGTTCAGCTCCACGGTGTGGGCGCGGCCGGCCATGCGCACTTCCTGGACGAAGCCGGCCGCCGGATAGACGCTGCCCGAGGTGCCGATCGCGACGAACAGCTCGCAGGCCTCGAGCGCGGTCCCGATGCGGTCCATCGCCATCGGCATCTCGCCGAACCAGACCACGTCGACCCGCAAGGCCCCCAACGGGCCGCCCGACTGGCCGCAGGCCGGGCAGGCCGTCTCCAGGTCCAGGTCCGCGGACCAGGGCCCGGCCACGCCGCAGCGCAGGCAACGCGCCGAGAGGATCTCGCCGTGCATGTGGACCAGGTTCTTGGAGCCCGCGCGCTCGTGCAGGTTATCGATGTTCTGGGTGACCAGCAGGACCTCGCCCGGCCATTCCGCCTCGAGCCGGGCGAGCGCAAGGTGCCCCGGGTTTGGGCCGATGTCGTCCGAAAGCAGGGCGCGGCGGCGCGCGTTGTAGAACCCTTGGACCCGGGCCGGGTCGCGCTCGAAGGCTTCCGGGGTCGCCACGTCCTCGAGGCGCACCTGGGACCAGATGCCGTCGGGGTCGCGGAAGGTGTGCAGGCCCGACTCCCGGGATACCCCGGCGCCGGTCAGGATTACGATTGCGCGCGCGGAGGTTTGCGGCATGACGCGGGCGATGATAGACGAGGCGGGTTCGGCGAGCTAGGCCCCGGCCAAGAGGCGGCCAGGGGGGCGGCCAGGGGGCAACCGGGTGCGGCCGGGGCGTGGCAACATGGGAGGCATGGGTGTCGAGCGAGATCGCGGTCCTGTTCGTCTGCACCGGCAACATCTGCCGCTCGCCGACCGCCGAAGGCGTGGCGCGCTTGCGCCTGGCCGAGGCCGGGCTGGCGGCGCGGGTCACGGTCGATTCGGCCGGGCTCGAAGGCTGGCACGCCGGCGAGCCGCCGGACCCGCGCGCCATCGCCTGCGCGGGCGCACGCGGCTACGACCTTACGGCGCAGCGCGCGCGCCAGTTCGGCCGGGCCGACTTCCGGCGCTTCGCGCTCATCCTGGGCATGGACCGGAGCCATGTCTCGGCCCTGCGCGCGCGCCAGGGCGGGAGCGCCACGGGAGGTGCCACGGGGGGCGCCACAAGCCAGGTCCGGCTGTTTCTCGATTTCCTGCCGCCCGGCGACTCGCAGTTCGGCCACGACGTGCCCGATCCCTACTACGGCGACAGGCGCGATTACGAGTTGAGCCTCGATTTGATCGAGCGCGGCACGCCGGCGCTGATCGAGGCCTTGAAGCGCTCCTTAGTATGACCCAGAGCCCGAGCTTCGGCGACGCCATCGAAGCGGCCATGGGGCAGCGCCCCTCACAGATCAGCGCCCTATCGGGTGGCTGCGTCGGCAAGGCCTACAAGGTCGAGCTCAAAGATGGTGCGCGCCTGGTGGCCAAGGTTTCGGAAACCGGCGGCCTGGCGGTCGAGGGCCTCATGCTGGGTTATCTCAAGCTGCACAGCGCGCTGCCGGTGCCCGGGGTCCTGCACGCCGCCGACAAGCTGCTGCTGCTGGAATTCGTCGAAACCTCGGGCGGGCTGACCGCCGGGGCCGAGACCCACGCGGCCGAACTGCTCGCCGCGTTGCACGGCAACAGCGCCGAGAACTTCGGCTTCGAGGGCACGACCGCGATCGGCACGCTGCCGCAGCCCAATCCCTGGACGCCGCGCTGGCGCGACTTCTTCCGCGATCAGCGCCTGCTCTACATGGGGCGGCTGGCGCTCGACCGCGGCAAGCTGGTCCGGGCGACCTTCGCGCGCTTGGAGAAGTTGTGCGGCCGAATCGAGGATTACATCGCGGAGCCGGACCGGCCCGCGCTCATCCACGGCGACTGCTGGGGCGGCAACGTGCTGACCCGCGGCGACCGCATCGCGGCCTTCATCGATCCGGCGATCTACTACGCCGATCCGGAGATCGAGCTCGCCTTCTCGACCCTGTTCTCGACTTTCGGCCGAGCTTTCTTCGACCGCTACCAGGAGCTGCGGCCGATCGCGCCCGGTTTCTTCGAGGTCCGCCGGGACATCTACAACCTCTATCCGCTGCTGGTACATTCGGCGCTGTTCGGCGGCCCATACCCGGACCAGGTCCATCGGACGCTCTCGCGCTATGCCTGAGGCGCGGGCCTGGAACGGCGCGGCTGGGACCCGGGACCGGATCGGCCTGGGCATCGCCGGCATCCTGATCGGCATGTTCGCCGTGTCGATCATGGATGCGCTCGCCAAGTGGCTGGGCGAGGGCTACCCGATCGCCGAGCTGGTGTTCTTCCGCAACCTCTTCGCGCTGCCGCCGGCGCTGTTCATCCTGTGGCGGCAGCGCGGCGGGCGGGCGTCCCTGGTGCTGCGGTGGAAGACCGGCCACGTCCTGCGCGCGATCCTCGCGCTCGGCGCCACCTTCACCTTCTTCCTGGGCTTGCGCTACCTACCGCTCGCCGAGGCCATCTCGATCGCCTTCGCCGCACCGCTCCTGGTCACCGCGCTCTCGGTGCCGATCCTGGGCGAACGCGTCGGCCCGCACCGCTGGGCGGCGGTGATGGCCGGCTTCGTCGGGGTCCTGGTCATGACCCGCCCCGGCGCCGAGGCGTTCCGGCCGGAGGCGCTCTACATCCTGGCGGCGGCGCTGTGCTATGCGCTCGCCATGCTGGTGACCCGGCGCCTGGCGCGCAGCGACACCACCCCGGCGATCATGCTGAGCAGCATCTGCATCGCGATCCTGCTCAGCGGCCTGGCGCTGCCGTTCGGCTGGCGCACGCCGCTGGGCGTCGATTTCTGGCTGTTGGCGCTGCTGGGCCTGGTCGGCGGCTTCGGCATGTACTTCATGACCCAGGCCTACCGCTACGCCCCGGCGGCCGTGATCGCGCCGTTCGACTATACGGCGCTCCTCTGGGGCACGCTGTTCGGTTGGCTGGTGTGGCACGAGCTGCCGGGCGCCAACGTCTGGCTCGGCGCCGCCATCGTGATCGCCAGCGGCCTCTACATCGTCCACCGCGAGACCCGGGCCGGACCCAGGGCCGCGCCATGATCGGCCTCGACATCTCCGGGGTCGTGGCCGACTTTCCCGAGACCCGGGTGGCGCTGGTCGTGGCCCGCGATCTGGCAACCGGCCGCGCGCGACCGCCGGCGCTCGCTGCCGCCGTGGCCGAGGTCGAGGCCGAGGTCGCGGCGTTCCTGGCCGAGCGACCGCTCGCCGAGGTTCCCGAGCTCCGAGTCTGGCGCGCGGCCTACAAGGCCTTCGGGGTCAAGAAGACCAGCTACCGGTCCTCGGTCGAGCGCCTGCTCAAGCAGATCCAACAGGGCCGTGGCTTGCCTCGGGTCAGCACCCTGGTCGACTGCTACAATGCGGTTTCGGCCCGCCACCGCCTGCCGATCGGCGCCGACGATGCGGACCGGGTGACGGGCGGGTTGGCGTTCCGCCGGGCGCGGCCGGAGGACGACTTCTTCGCCCTCGGCGCCGAGCCCGCGCGCGACGACCCGCCCAAGCCCGGCGAGGTGGTCTACGCCGACGGCGAGAAGCTGCTATGCCGGCGCTGGAACTGGTATCAGGACGCGCGCAGCGCAACCACGCCTGCGACCCGGCATGCCGTGCTCACGGTGCAGTGGCTGGGTGGCGCCACGGCGCTGGAGCCGGCGGTCGAGGAGACCTGCGCCTGGCTGGCCGAACACTGCAAGGCGCGCACGGCCTGGGCCATCGCCGAGGCCGGGACCCCTCGCGTCGAGGTCGCTTAGAACAGGCGCCCAGCGCTGCGCCTGCGCCGTTTCTCCAGGTACTGCTGGTGATAGTCCTCGGCCAGGTAGAAGCGACCGGCGGGCACGATCTCGGTGACGATCTCGCCGGGATGGGGGTTGGCGGCCGCAAGGCGCGCCAGGGACGCCCGCGCCGCGGCCTCCTGCTCCGGGCCGTGGGTAAAGATCGCCGAGCGGTATTGGCTACCCACGTCGAAGCCCTGGCGGTCGCGCTGGGTCGGATCGTGGGTCGCCCAGAACACCTCGAGAAGCTCGTCGTATCCGACGCGCGCCGGGTCGAAGGTGACCTCGACCGCCTCCGCGTGCCCGCTCTGGCCAGAGCAGACGATCTCGTAGCTCGGGTTCGGGGTGTCACCCCCGGTGTAGCCGACCCGGGTGGTGGTGACGCCGGGGACGCGGCGATATGCCACCTCGACGCCCCAGAAACAGCCGGCGGCAAAAGTCGCCGTGTCCATGGCGGTTCTCCTCGTCGCTTCGATCGCGGCGGAGCCTAACCCGGATGGCCGGAAAATACCACGGCGGCGCGCGCAGCCTCACGGCACCGCGTCGCTGCCGGTCGACAGCGGGTAGGCCGCCTCGGGCGTATGGATCGCGCCGGCCTGGGCGAGCAGGCTGGAGTAGAGGACGAACTCGCGCGCCTCGAAGGGTTCGGCGCGGAAAGCGGCGTGGTGCGCCAGGTAGTCGTCCAATCGGGACCCGGGATCGCCCTTCAGGCGGGCGAGGGTCACATGTGGCTTGAACTTGCGCCCCTCGGGCGCGAAGCCGGCCGCCTGGACCGCCTGTTCGACCCTGCGCTGCAGGCGGTCGAGTTCCAGGGCGGGCGCCACGCCGACCCAGAGCGCGCGCGCCTTGCGGCCCTGCCCGAAGCGGCCGACTTCGGCGAGCGTCAACTCGAAGCGCGCCGCGCGCACCTGGGTCAGCGCGGCGTCGAGGTCGTGGGCCTGGCCGCCGTCGGCCTCGCCGATGAAGCGCAAGGTGAGGTGCAGGTTATCGGGATCGACCCAGCGCGCGGCCGGCACGCCCTGCTGCAACCTGGCCAGGCGCGCGCGCAGATCCTCGGGCAGGGCGATGGCGACGAACAGGCGCATGGCCGCGTCTCCGGCTAAACCACACCGCCCCTCCACGGAGGGCCACGCCGGCGGCGGGGCGCGCTCACAGGAACAGCACGAGCACCCCGGTGTGGGTGTAGAGGCGGTTGTTGAAAATCTCGCCGTTACCGAAGAAGCCGGCCAGCGGAATCTCGCCGAGTTCCGCCTCGATCAGGCGCAGTTCCTCGGATTCGCTGCCGAACAGGCTCGGCCCGCGGGCGATGCAGGAGAAGTAGAGCCCGGCCCTGGGCGCCGCGCCGGCGCGCGCCTTGACGTCCCGAACCATGCGCTTGAGGTCGTTCAGCGCGGCGTCGTGGTCGCGACGGCAGAACTGAATGCGGCGGCCCGCCTCGACCGGCTCGGCGACCGAGATCCAGCCCTGGTTCGGATCGATGCCGGTCAGGTTGCGCACCAGATAGTCGCCGGTATCGCTGTCGGCGACCGGAAAGGCGGCGAAGATGTAGCCGCCGACGCGGCGCAAGTCGTGGGCCAGCAGCTCGCCGATCTCCTCCTTGAAGACCTCGAGCGCGGGCCGGCCGTCGATCGCCGCGATCACGTTGCCCTCGGCCTCGGTGATGGTGCGCGCCGCGCCGATCAAGGAGCAGCCCTGAGTCAGGCCGACCGCGACCGGAACCTCGGGTGCGAACAGCACCCCCGACAACCCGGCCTCGGTGACCCGCTCGGCGATCTGGTGGTGAGGCCCGCGCGAGGCGGTCAACCCGCCGGCCAGGAAGCTGGAGCTGCGCGCCGCCGCCAGAGCCACGATCTCCGCCATGGTCTGGTTGCGCGGATCGCCGTGCACGACCCCGAACAGGCCCTGATGTTGCGCCAGCCAATTGGCTTGTTGTTCCGCGAAGGCCTCGATCGCATCGGCGCCGGCCTGGTTGGTGACCGGCGCCAGGATACGGAACGCCGCCTCGGGCAGCGCGGCGGTCAGGACCGACACCGCGGGGCGGTCGTGGTATTCCACGCCGGATGCGGCGACCCCGAAGCCAATGTTGCCGACCCAGTGCTCGATGTTGGTGCGCTCGCGCAGGAAGGTGAGCACGCTGGAGAGGTCACCGGCCAGGGCGTCGGTGGCGTAGAGCAGGCCCAGGCTGGCGCCCTCGGGCGGCGTCTCGAGGGAGTCCATGCAGGCCTTGACCGCGCTGGCCCAGTCCGCGCCGGCGCCGTGGCCGGCCTTGAAGACGGCAGCCGGCCTCGGCACGCCCTCAGTCATCGCGCGCCCCGCCACCGGTTTGCGCGCACCCTTGAGCCCGCCGTTGCGCCAGCGCCGCGATCATCGCACCGAGGCGCGGCGCGAGACGCCCAGCGATCACCTCGACCCCGGCCGGGTTGGGGTGGATGCCGTCGGCTTGGTTGAGCGCCGGGTCCAGGGCGACCCCGTCGAGCAGGAAGGGATAGAAGGCGACGCCGTGGGTTTCCGCCAGCCTGGGGAAGACCGCGTCGAACTCGGCGGTGTACTCGGCGCCCAGATTGCGCGGCGCCAACATGCCGGCCAGCAGCACCGGCAGGCCCGCCGCCGCGAGCCGGGTCAGGATGGCGTCCAGGTTGTCGTAGGTGGCCGCAGGATCGAGGCCGCGCAGCGCATCGTTGCCACCGAGCGCGACCAGCGCGAGGTCGACCCGCGCGCCGCCCAAAGCCCAATCGAGCCGCGCCCGGCCCGAGGCCGTGGTGTCGCCCGAGTTGCCGCCGTTGATGACCTCGACCGAATGCCCCTGCGCCCGCAGCGCCGCCTCGAGCCGCTCCGGCAGGGTCTGCCCCGCCGCCAGGCCGTAGCCATGGATCAGGCTGTCGCCGAAGGCCAGCAGCCGGACCGCCGGCGCCGGGCCAGGGGGCGCCGGGCTCGCGTCCGCCCGCGCCGGGCCGAGCACCAACGGCAGCAGCAGGACCACCGCGAAGCCGGCGCGGAGCGACGCGAAAAGCGGGATCGATGGCAGGGAGACATGGATCATGAGTCGCCGACCAAGCTACCGCGCTCCCGCCCCGGGTAAAAGCCCCCGCGCGCCCAATCCGGCAGCCAACCCGGCGTCCACCCCCTGCGCGCCATTGACAGGCCCGGCCGATGCGCCATATCGAAAAGACCCGCAGAAACCCGATTCCCCCAAACGCCGTACCGAAACCTTGTCCAAAGCACCGATGATCGCCTTGGAAGACGTGGACCTGACCCTGCCCTCGGCGGCCGGGCCTGTGCACATCCTGCGCGGCGTCACGATTACCATCGCGCGCGGCGAGACGGTCAGCGTGGTCGGGCCCTCGGGCTCGGGCAAGTCGTCGATGATGATGGTGATCGCCGGGCTCGAGCGCGCCACCGCGGGCCGGGTCGCGATCGGCGGCGCCGACTTCGCCACCCTCGACGAGGACGCCCTGGCCCGCTTCCGGCGCGATTCGATCGGCATCGTGTTCCAGGACTACCACCTGGTGCCGACCATGACCGCGCGCGAGAACGTGGCCATCCCGCTCGAGCTGGCCGGCCGCGACGATGCCTTCGCGCGCGCCGAGGCCTGTTTGGAATCGGTCGGGCTCGGCCACCGCCTGAGCCACTATCCGGGACAGCTCTCCGGCGGCGAGCAGCAGCGCACGGCCTTGGCCCGGGCCTTCGCCGCCGAACCGGGACTGATCCTGGCCGACGAGCCGACCGGGAACTTGGACGGCGAGACCGGCGCCCAGGTCATCGAACTGCTGTTCGACCTGCAGGCCGCCCTCGGCACCACCCTGGTGCTGATCACCCATGATTCCGAGATCGCCGTGCGTTGCCAACGCGGGCTGCGCATGAAGGATGGCCGGATCGAGGTGCCCGGCGCGGCGCGCCCCGCGGCCGCCGGCCCATGACGCCATCCCAAGGAGGCGGTGCGGCGTCGTTCGGGCTTGCGCTCAGCCTGGCGCGGCGCGAACTGCGCGGCGGCCTGCACGGCTTCCGGACCTTCCTGGCCAGCCTGGTGCTGGGCATCGGCGCGATCGCGGCGGTCGGCAGCCTGACCGAGTCCCTGCTCGACGGCCTGCGCGGCGACGGCCGGGTGTTGCTCGGCGGCGATCTGGACCTGCGCCTGGCGCACCGCGAGATCACGGACGCGCAGCGCGCCTGGCTGGCGGCGCGCGGGCGCCTGTCCCAGATTGTCGCGCTGCGCGCCATGGCGCACAAGGAGGGCCGACGCGTGCTGATCGAGTTGCGCGGGGTCGATCGCGCCTATCCGCTCTACGGTGCGGTCGAGCTGCGCCCGGCGCGGCCGCTGGCCGAGCTTCTGGCATACCGCGACGGCGCCTGGGGCCTGGCCGCCGACGCCAGTCTGCTGCGCCGTCTCGAGATCGATCCAGGGTCGTTCGAGGCGGGAACGCGGCTGCGCATCGGGGAGCTCACCTATGAGGTCCGGGCCCTGGTCGCGCGCGAGCCGGACCGCGCGACCCGCATCGCCGCGTTCGGCCCCCGGGTCCTGGTGGCGTACGACAGCCTGGCCGAAACCGGCCTGTTGCAGCCGGGCAGCCTGAACCACCATCACTACCGGCTGCGCCTGCCCGAGAACGCCGATTCCGCGGCGCTGCGGCGCGATCTGGCGGAGGCCTTCCCGGCCGCGGGCTGGCGCGTGCGCGACACCAGCCAGGCGGCACCGGGCTTGGCCCGCTTCATCGACCGCCTGGGCCTGTTCCTGACCCTGATCGGCTTGACCGCGCTCTTGATCGGCGGCGTCGGCATCGGCAACGCCGTGCGCGGCTATCTGGAGAGCCGCACCGCGACCATCGCGACCCTGAAGTGCCTGGGCGCATCGAGCCGCCTGATCGGGCGCATCTACTGGATCCAGATCCTGTTCCTCGCGCTGGTGGGCATCGCCGCCGGGCTGGCGTTGGGGCTGGCCACCGCGTATCTGGCCGGCACGCTGATCGGCGAGGTGTTCGCCTGGCAGACCCGGTTCGCGGTCCATCCGCTGCCGCTGATCACCGCGGCCGCCTTCGGGCTGCTGACCGCGGTGGCGTTTTCGCTGTGGCCGCTGGCCCATGCCTGCGCCCTGGCCCCGGCCAGCCTGTTCCGCGACAAGATCGCGCCCGCGCCCTGGCCGCGCCGGCGCCTGGCGGCGCGCGCCTACGGCGCCATCGGGTTGGCGGCGCTGGCGCTCGCGGGACTGGTCGTGGCGACCTCGACCGATCGCGGGGTCGGACTGTGGTTCGTGCTCTGCGCGGCGGGCGCGATGTTGCTGTTCCGGGGCGCCGGAGTGGGGCTGGTCGCGCTGGTGCGGCGCCTGCCGCGCCCGCGCCGTGCGGACTTACGCCTGGCGCTGGCCAATCTGGTGCGCCCGGGCGCGCCGACGGTGAGCGTGGTCGCCTCCTTCGGCCTGGGCCTGACGGTCCTGGTGGCGATCGTGCTGGTCGAGTCCAACCTGACGCGCACCCTGGGACGGACCCTGCCCGAGCGCGCGCCGGCGCTCTACTTCATCGACATCCAGCCCGACCAGGTGGCGGCCTTCGACGCGCTGGTGCGCGCGACCCCGGGCGTCGGCGCGCTGCGCCGCATCCCCATGCTGCGCGGACGCATCGTCTCGGTGAACGGCGTCTCGCCCGAGGATATGGAAATCCCGCCGGAGATCGCCTGGGTGTTCCGCGGCGACCGCGGGCTGACCTGGTCGCGTGAAGCCCCGCCCAATGCCGAGATCACCGCTGGCGACTGGTGGCCGCCGGATTACGCAGGGCCGCCGCTGCTGTCGCTCGACGCCGCAGTCGCCGACGCCCTCGGCTTGACACTGGGCGACCGGATCGGGGTCAACCTGCTGGGCCGCGAGGTCGAGGCCGAGATCGCCAACCTGCGGGCCATCGACTGGACCGGGCTGGACCTCAACTTCGTCATGATGTTCTCGCCCGGTCTGCTGGAGGGCGCGCCGCAGACCCACATCGCGACCGTCGAGATCCCACTCGGCGAGCTCCCGCCCGGCGCCGGCCCAGACGCCCGCGCCCCAGACGCCCGCGCCAAGGTCGAGGACGCGCTCGAACGTGCGGTCACCGAGCGCTTCTCCAACGTCTCCGCGATCCGGGTGCGCGACGCGCTCGCCGCGGTGCTCGGCATCATGGGCCACGTGGCGCTGGCGGTGCACGCAGCCGCCGCGGTCGCACTGCTGGCCGGGATCCTGGTCCTGGGCGGCGCGTTGGCGGCCGGGCAACACCGGCGCATTTACGACGCCGTGGTGCTCAAGGTCCTGGGCGCGACCCGCGGCTACCTGCTGCGCGCCTACCTCGTGGAATTCGGCCTCTTGGGCCTGGTCACGGCGGCGCTCGCCGCCGGGCTCGGCAGCGTGGCGGCCTACGCCGTGGTCACCCAGCTCCTGCATCTGGGGTTCACCTTCCAGGCCGCCCCGGTCGCCGCCGTGGCCCTGCCCGGGGTCGCGGTGACCCTGGCCTTGGGCTTCCTGGGGACCTGGCGGGCGCTCGACCGCAAGGCGGCGCCGCTGCTACGAAATCAATAATATCAATAAATTACCGCGCCGCACCCGGCGTCGAATTCTCCCCCAATCGTTGCGGAAACTATTGATTCCGGGGGCGATTGGCCCAATATTCCCTGTAGCTCACTTCCCAGCCACCAAAGAGGTTCACTCATGGCTTTCGGTCCCGAACGCAAGGTAATGTCCCAGGCCCAGGCCCAGGCGGCCGCCGTCGATGTCGGCCTGCGCGCCTACATGCTGCGGGTCTACAACTACATGTGCGTGGCGCTTGCGCTGTCCGGCGCGGTGGCGTTCGTCGTCTCGACCAGCCCGGCGCTGCAGCAGGCGATCTTCGGCACGCCGCTCATGTGGGTGGTGTTCCTGGCGCCGCTCGGCTTGGTATTCTTCCTCTCCGCGCGCATCCACAAGATGTCCGCGACCGCGGCCCAAACCACGTTCTGGGTGTTCGCCGGGCTGATGGGCATGTCGCTGGCCTCGATCTTCATCGCCTACACGCCCGAATCCGTGACCCGGGTCTTCTTCATCACCGCCGGCGCCTTCGCCGGGCTGTCGCTGGTCGGCTACACCACCAAGAAGGACCTCTCGGGCATGGGGACCTTCCTGTTCATGGGCGTGATCGGCCTGGTCATCGCCATGGTGGTCAACATGTTCCTCGGCTCCAGCATGCTGCAGCTCGGGATCTCGGTGATCGGCGTGCTGATCTTCGCCGGCCTGACCGCCTACGACACCCAGAAGATCAAGCTGATGTACTACGAGGGCGACAGCGCGGAGGTCGCGACCAAGAAGTCGATCATGGGCGCGCTCAAGCTCTACCTCGATTTCCTGAACATGTTCATCTTCCTGATGCACATCCTGGGCAACCGCAACTAGCGCAAAAAAGCGGCGCCTTACACAGTCATACGCAAGGCCCGGGAGACACACTCCCGGGCCTGTTTCTTTGCGGTCGGCGCGATCGGCTCAGATGCACCGCCCGCCGTCGACTTCGAGCAGCACGCCGGTCAGCATCGAGGCTTCGTCGGAGGCGAGATAGAGCGCGGCCGCGGCGACGTCCGCGGGCGTCGAGAGCCGGCCGAGCGGGATTGTCGCGAGGAACGGCGCCCGGGCCTCCGGTGTGTCCGGCTGGCCCAGGAAGGTCGCGAGCAGCGGCGTGTCGCCGGCGACCGGGCAGATCGCGTT
>SMUX01107498.1_pt1 | contig 12040 bp, 6 predicted proteins | sample 2456431 | NCBI WGS metagenome assembly SMUX01 (sample SAMN11095930, study PRJNA526329) | marine sediment metagenome | biome: Marine sediment; feature: Surficial sediment; material: Deep marine sediment; isolation source: Hadal surficial sediment | place: Pacific Ocean | collected 2014-11 | depth 0-1... | reverse complement strand
GCGACCTGGTTGACTGGGAACAGGGTTTGTTGTTCTGCAAACGCCACTATTACAATTGCCGGCGGCAATTCACCCTGCGCAAACAGCAGTGATCCCGGCGTAGCGACCATCATTACAAGCAATACACCTGGTAATTTTCGCAATGTTCTTACTCCGGCAATCATGCCGCTTCCGTTGATGCAAACACAGCCATTTTCCGATCTTCATTCATGCGTAACAAGCTCGGCAGCAGTACCAGGGTAAACAAGGTGCTGACCAGCATGCCACCAACTATGACAGATGCCATGCCCCGATACAGTTCCGAGCCGGAACCAGGCATTAGCATCAGTGGTAACATGCCGAAAATACTGGTCATGGTGCTCATGAGGATTGGGCGCAAGCGCAACCGCACAGCACTTTCTACAGCATCCCGTCGGTTCATACCTTCACGTTCAGCATCACGTGCACGGTAAACCAGTAGAATTGCATTATTCACCACTAAGCCCAGCAATATTACGAATCCAATCATCGTCAGCAGGTCCATTTTCTGCCCACCACTGCCGCTGAGCAACAGGTCCATGATGCGCAGAGACATAATGCCGCCTACAGTTGCCATCGGGATGGTCATGATCACCAGCAATGAGTCCTTGAATGATTTGAACAACGCAGATATCAACAAGTACAGAATCACGATAGCCAATACAAAACTTCCGGTCATGCTGTCCAGCGCCTCATCCAGCGCTTCCGCGGTACCGCGCATTTTTATCGAACCATCCGCAGGTAACTGCTCATAAACCACGGGCAATACTTGTGCCCTCACGACCTGCAATGCTTCTTCAATGGCCAGGTCACCTGGCGGAGTGATCTGCAAGGTCAGGGTTCGCCTCCGGTCGATACGACGGATCTGTGAAGGGCCGGCCGTTCTAACCAGCTGAGTGAGTTCACCGATGGTCTGTATTTCACCGCTGGCGGTCGCCACCGGAATACTGGCCAGTTCCTCAGGGGTAAACCATTGCTCAGCGCGCATGACCACGTTATAGCGGCGATTACCGTCAAAATACTCACCCAGAAAAGCACCATCTCCCATCGCCCGGACAATGGTCGCCATACGAGCACGGTTCCAGCCTGCTTCTGCAATTCGCCTGTCATTTGGTATCAGCCGCAGTTCGGGCTCGGCCAGTTCCAGGCCGGGGAGAGGTCGGACAGTGGAACCGGGCATCACTTCCATCACCTTGAAGAAGCCTGCCCGGCCTGCAGCCAGCAGAGATTCGAATGAATCCGCCTGCAAATCGAGATTGATCTGGCGCCCGCCGCGGTGCCCGCCAAATATGGGTGAGCGGCTTGCGAAACCAAATGTGTCCGGGAATCCGCTCATTATCCTGGTGTTAAAAATTTCGATCATTTCATCGACCTGGTCAGGGTTTTTTGCCCGGCCACCTATGAATATCCCGAAACTTGGTGATGAGCCCATGTAGTAGTTGTCCAACTGAACCGGATGTTCACCGTTGATATGTGGCGCCAGCCGTTCGTCGATCACATTCATGATCTCGCGCTTGCTGGTCTCCACGCCCAGGCCTGGCGGTGCAATCATGAAGCCGGTAATCCAGTTCTGGCGGCCTTCCGGAAGATAGTCTGCGGCAGGCTTCAACAACAGCACCATCAGGACCGGCGTAATAGTCAGCACCGCTACCCAGGTCCATCTCTTTTTCGCCGTGTTGGTCCAGGTCATAATGTGATTGGTCGCCCAGCGCCACCATTCCCGATGCAGGTCTTCAATGGCTGCACCCTTGATCCAGTTTGCCGCCGCCGAAGGCAAGACCGTGACCGCGACCACCAACGAGGCTGCCACTGCAGCGGAAATGGTAATTGCCAGGTCTGCAAACAGCTGTCCGGCCTCGTCCTGCAAAAAGACAACGGGCATAAAGATCGCAATCGTGGTTGCAGTGGACGCAACCAGCGCCCCCCAAACTTGCTGAGTGCCGCGCTCCGAGGCCTCGTTGCCTGAAAGTCCCCCCTCGCGTTGACGGAAAATGTTTTCCAGCACAACGATGGCTGCATCCAGCACCATACCGGTGGCAAACGCCAGTCCGGCCAGCGAAATAATATTCAAAGTGCGCCCTGCAATATTCATGACCACGAACGCCGCAAACAGGCACAGCGGTATTGAAAGGGCCACGATGATCGTGGCGCGGAATCTGCGCAGGAACCACCACAATACGGCGATGGCTAAAGCCATTCCCAGCAGCAGGTTGTTGCGGACCATGCGAATGGAGGAATTTACATAATCAGACTCGTCATAGTTTTGCTCGATCGTCAACCCCGAACGGGCCAGTTCATTGACTTTGAGGTCTGCAACCTCTAAACGCACACGTTCCAGCACATCCAGTACATTCACGCCGGTTTCCGGGGTCACCGCCAGTGCCATTGAGGGTCCGCCGTTCTGATGAAGAATGGTTCTTGGGTCTACCATCACCTTTTCAATGCGCGCAATATCCTTCAAGCGGATTGGCTTGCCATCGCGCCAATCCAGAACCAGGTCGCCCAGCGACTGGATCTCATACTTGCCGCTGAAACGCAGAGTATATTGACGCCGGCCAACTTCATGGGTACCCCCGGAAACATCTGCATTGGCACCGAGTTCCTGCGTGATACTGGTCAGGTCCAGGCCGATATTGGCAGCCTTGTATGGGTCAAAAGTAATTCGTATCTCATGCTTTCTTCCACCAAAGGCATTGACTCGTGAAACCCCTGGAATACGTTCGAGCCTGGTAATGACATTTTCATCGACATAATCCTGGTAGGACTCGATTGGTCTCGGGTTTCCTTCCAGGGTCTGAATGGCGAACCAGGCGGCAATCTTGTCAAACTGACTGCCGCCCACGCTAATGATTGGTTCGTTCGCATCCACCGGGTATCGGGGCACCTGGTTAAGCCGGTTCATCACTTCGATCAGGGCGCGATTCATATCGGTGCCAATGGCAAACTCAAGGCTCACGGAACCGCTGCCGAAACTCGCCGATGACTCCATGCGAAGCAGGGCCGGTGTGCTCCTCAACACGTTTTCCTGAAGCTCGATGATCTCAGATTCGACTTCCGAAGGTGCGGACGCTCGCCACGAGGTACGGATTGAAATCTGCGGTCGCTGAATCTCCGGCGTCATCTGAATGGGTAATCGAAACAGGCTCATTAATCCGAAAATGGCCAGCAGAATTCCCGCAACAACAACTGCCACCGGATTTCCAAGAGAGAGTCGAGTCAAAGTCACTGTTCTGTTCCTTTATCGAATTTAAGCCGTTTGTACCATCGGCGCCGACAAATGAGCGGCTCGGGATGTCAGGGCCAACAAATAAACACGCAGTTGGTTGACCGATTGATCAAAGGGGCTGACTGATCCGGACGCCCGCGCCTGCATGATGCCACCTTCCATTACCGTGAGGACCAGGCTGGCCAGTTCATCACGATCACACTCAGGCGGTATAGCCGCACCGGCCTCCTCCAGCCAGGCCCGGACAATCCCGGTCCAGTTGCTGAAATTCTTCTCCACCAAATGCTTGAGTTTGGGGTGCGTATCCGAAACTTCCAGTGCCAGGTTTCCCACCGGACAGCCAAGACCACAGTCATTCTCCAGCAGAAAATCCCGGTACCAGTCCATCAGGTAAAATATCCGTTCAACGGGATCGGGTTCGGCCAACTCTGCCGGCTGCATGATTCTAGGATAAAGGATTTCCAGGTACCACTCCAACACCCCTTCCAGCAACGCATCCTTGCTGGAAAAGAAGTGATAAAGACTACCCGAATTGACCCCGGCTTCACGCAGGATCGTCGCCACGCTCGTGGCTGCAAAGCCTTGCTCGTGAAATAGCCGGGCGGCTGATTCCAGTATTCGTTCCCGAGTATTCAATCCGAAATTTCGTTATTCCGCCTCGCAAAAAGACAGAAACTCTTGATTGATCGTTCAATCAACTATAACGCCCCGCCGGTTTGCATGAAACCCGCATCAGATAAGCGGTGTTCTGGCTGCGTTCAATTGAATCGGTAGATTCTGATCTGAGTCGTTGTTTTCAGCAGCACGTTGGCTATGATAAGCCCTGGATTTCAACGGAAATCGCATGGACTACGACACCATCATCATCGGCGCGGGTTCAGCCGGTTGTGTGCTGGCCGGCAGGCTCAGTGAAAACCCCGCCAGGCGCGTGCTGCTGCTGGAAGCGGGTGGGCGGGACTGGCATCCGTTGATCCGCATGCCGGCAGGGCTGTCCAGGCTGGTCGCCTTGAGTAGCGTGAATTGGGGATACCGCACCGAACCGGAGGCGGAACTGAATGGGCGCCGCCTGTTGTGGCCGCGAGGTAAAGTCCTTGGCGGTTCCAGTTCCATCAACGCGATGTGTTATTGCAGGGGACACTGGAAGGACTACGACGACTGGGCCGCCAATGGCTGTGATGGCTGGGACTTCGACAGCGTGTTGCCCTGGTTCAGGCACTCGCAGGATCAGCAACGCGGTGCTTCCGAATTCCATGGGCAGGGCGGTCCGCTCAAAGTCCAGGATCTGCGCTATCACAATCCTCTGAGCGATACGTTTATCGAGGCTGCACAACAGGCAGGTTACGATCATACCGACGATTTTAACGGGCCCCACCAGCGTGGTTTCAGCCTTTACCAGGTCACCCAGGACAACGGGCGGCGTTGCAGTGCCGCGAATGCATTCCTGCACCCGGCAAGGAAAAGGCCAAACCTGACCATCATCACCCACGCCCTGGCACAATCCCTGGTGCTGGACGGGCGCCGGGCAGTCGGTGTCAGCGCGCAGCACCGCAAGGGCTTGCGTACTTATCACGGCGGCGAAGTCATTGTTTGCGGTGGCACCATCAACTCGCCACAACTGCTGATGCTTTCAGGAATAGGTCCGCGCAGGCACCTTGAGGAAACCGGAATCAAAGTCCTTCATGAGTTGCCGGGTGTGGGACAGAATTTGCAGGACCACCTGGACATATGCACCCTGGTGGAGAGCCGTGATGCGATCACCTATGACAATCTGAATGAACCACTGACCGGCCTGCGATACCTGCTGACGCGAAACGGCCCCGGCAGTTCGAACATCGCCGAGGCAGGCGGCTTTATTGTCAGCCGCTACGCCCGGGACGAACGCCCGGACATACAGATGCATTTTGTGCCGGCATTGCTCGACGACCACGGGCGCAACAAGCTGCCCGGCCACGGCATGACCATCCATGCCTGCAACCTCCAGCCCACCAGCCGTGGTGAGATCAGGCTGGCCTCGGCGGACCCGCGGCAGGCCGCAGCCATTCATGCGCGCTATATGACCACCGAATTCGACCGCCAAATGATGATTGAGTGTGTGCACCTGGCCCGTGAAATTTACGCCCAGCAGGCGTTCGAACCCTTGCGTGGCGATGAAATTTACCCGGGCAAGCAGCTGCGCACAAACGCCGAAATCCTGGAATTCATACGGCGTAAAGCCGGGACGATCTACCACCCCATCGGCACCTGTAAAATGGGTGTTGACGACATGGCCGTGGTTGACTCTGATTTACGGGTTCACGGCCTGGACAAGCTGCGCGTGGTGGATGCGTCCGTGATGCCGACGCTGGTTTCCGGCAATACCAATGCACCGACCATTATGATCGCAGAAAAATGCGCAGCATCAATGGCTTGATTTGCACTTCCATGCTGGTCCCAATTACATCGGGCAGCCGTGCAATTCCAGAATGGACCGGGATTTGTGGGTTAAAATCATTTTCAGGATTGGCGCCGCGCAAGGATCCGGAAGCAATGACAATTCAGCCAAATGCGTTAAGGAAGCTCTGATTGATTCATGAACTCGTATCTTGCGCCCAAAAAATCCGTCGATATGCCATTTGAATCATCAAGCGGATTAAAAATGCGATGAACCGGGGTCGACTTGAAAAAATTGTCATCGTGGGCGGTGGTACCGCCGGATGGATGACTGCCGCAGCATTTGCAAGATGCCTGGACCCGAAACAGTACGCCGTCAAGCTGGTTGAATCAGACCTTATCGGCATCATCGGCGTGGGCGAGGCTACGATTCCCGCCATCCGGGAATTTAACCACTTTCTGGGCCTTGATGAAAAAGAGTTCATGAGCAAGACCCAGGCTACGTTCAAACTGGGCATTGAGTTCAGGAACTGGGGGCGCCAGGAAGAATCCTATATCCACCCCTTTGCACCATTTGGGCAGGCGATCAATGGCGTTGGATTTCACCACTACTGGTTGAAGATGCGCCAGGGCGGGGATACGGCCAGTTTTGAAGATTATTCACTGCCGATTTGGGCTGCGCGCTCGGGCAAATTCGATTACCCGTCCCTGGATCCGCGATCGCCGCTTTCCACCTACGATTACGCATTCCACTTTGACGCCGGCCTGTACGCCGTCTATCTGCGTGCATGGTCTGAACAACGGGGTATCGTGCGCATTGAAGGCAAAGTCATTGAGGTAACACAGCATAACGAAAGCGGTTTCGTGGAGTCGATTACGCTGGAAAGCGGGCAACGTATTGACGGCGATTTGTTCATCGATTGCACCGGCTTCCGTGGCTTATTGATCGAACAAACCCTGAACACCGGTTTTGAAGACTGGAGCCACTGGCTACCCTGCGACCGCGCGGTCGCCGTACCCAGCGAAAATGTCGGCGAACCGGTTCCGCACACACGCGCGACAGCCCTCACGGCGGGCTGGCAATGGCGCATTCCCCTGCAACACCGGACCGGCAACGGGCACGTCTACTGCAGCGAGTACATCAGCGACGATGAAGCCGTGCACATGGTGCTGGACAACATCGAAGGTGCGACCATTGCGGAACCACGCCTGTTGCGTTTCAGGACCGGTAAACGTAAAAAGTCCTGGCACAAGAACTGCGTGGCGATCGGGCTGTCAGGGGGATTCCTGGAACCACTGGAATCCACCGCAATCTACCTGATCCAGTCTGCCATTATGAAGTTGATTCGCAGTTTTCCGGACGCCGGCTTCAACGCCGTCGAGGCAGAGGAGTTCAACCGGCAGATGGACACCAAGTTCGGCCAGGTCAGGAACCTGCTGATCCTGCATTACAAGGAAACCCAAAGGGATGACTCTTCTTTCTGGGACTATTGCCGGAACATGAGCATTCCTGAGGAGCTGGAGCACCGGAAACAGTTGTTTCGCCATCACGGCCAGGTGGCCTACAAGAAATCTGACCTGTTTAATGAACCGAGCTGGTTGGCCGTTTATATCGGTCAGGGCGTGGTTCCGGAGCATTATGATCCACGGGTAAACAATGTTTCAGAATCTGAAATCAGGCAACGCCTGGCCCAGATCAGGCAAATTATTCAGCACTCCGCGGCCTCTTTACCAAGTCACGCCAGCACCATTGCCAGGCATTGTGCCGCCGAAGTGATGGCCGCTTAAGACCGTGGATAGCAAAACCGAACCCGGCGGCAGTCAACCGATTAGCAGCGTCATCATCGTTGGCGGAGGTGTCGCAGGCTGGACGGCCGCTGTAAGCATCGCGCATGCCCTGCGCGGTCAGGGCCTGAAGATCATCGTGGTGGACAACGATGCGCCGGTCAAACTTCAGGCCATGGCCACCTTGCCGATAACACTGGCCTTCCACCAACGTCTGGGTATTGACGAGCAATCCCTGATGCGCGAAACCGGTGCGACGTTCCGCCTGGGCACACAATTCAGTGACTGGCTCAAACCGGGACAGCGATATTTCCATCCACTCGGAGCGCACGGCGCGAGTATCGAGTTTGTGCATTTCCACAATTTTGCGGCCAAAGCCCGCCAGATGGGCGACCCGACCCCATTCAGTGACTATTCCCTGTGTGCGGCAGCAGCAAAACTGGGCCGGTTTACCCATCCGTCCAGCGATCCGAATTCCATCCTTTCCACATTGGTCTACGCGCATCACCTGGATTGCGACCTGTACGCCGCACTCATGCGCAAGCATGCCGAAGCCAACGGGGTTACAGCCCTCAAAGCAAGAGTGAGCGATGTGGATGTGCGCGCGAGCAATGGTTTTATCCGGTCGCTCACCCTGGACAACGGCGCAAATCTGGAAGCGGACCTGTTTATCGATTGTTCCGGAAACGAGTCCATCCTGATGGGCCGGGCACTGCAGGTCGGCTATGAAGACTGGAGCGAATGGCTGCCGGCCAATCGCGTTGTGAGTGCCTCCGGCCCGGCAACGGATGCAGCCCCCCGTACAGGCGTTACCGCCGTGGATGTCGGGTGGCACCAGTGTATTCCACTGCACCATCGCCAGGCACACAAATTTGTGTTCAACGGTCAACAGCTTGATGATGATGAGGCCATCGATGCGCAACAAAGAACAGCCGGCCTCGCAGCTGGCAGCGAAACGCAAATCAGCGGATTCCGGAACGGTCACCGGCTCAAATTCTGGTCAGGAAACTGCATCGCCCTGGGCCCGGCTGCCGGCTTTCTGGAGCCGCTTGAAGATTCGGGTCACGCGCTGTTGCAGTCTGGCCTCATGCGCTTGATGAGTATGTTCCCGGACAGGTCATGTAATCCACGGATTGCTGATGAATACAACCAGGTCACCCTGGCAGAGTATGAAAATATCCGCGACTTCCTGATTCTCCATTACCAGGCAACCGGGCGCCGGGAGTCCCCGTTCTAGAATGCGTACCGGGCGCAGCCCGTTCCCGACTCACTGGCGCACAAGATCAGGCTGTTCAAAAGCCATGGCCAGGTGGCGTTCTACGAAGAGGAGTCTTTCCCGGAAACCTCCTGGGTTTCCGTCTGGCTCGGCCAGGATCAATGGCCTGCCGGCTATGATCTCATGCTGGACAACTATGACTTTGAGCGACTGAAAACCCGCTTTGAGCAAATGAGGACCATTATTCGCCAGGCAGCTCAATCCATGCCCGAGCACCCGGATTACCTCGCCCGGTTCTGCTCCGGGTCTGCAACGGCGACAGCAAATAGCTGACAATCATGAGTCCATGTCAGCGCAGCTGCCCGTAGGCGGAATTACTTTTGATACCTTGCCAGCACTTTTTCGTGGGCATCGAAGTTCATTGTGCAACGGGCCACAAAGTCATCGACGTAGTCCAAATCGGCCTGCATCACCCTGTCATCGGGCGCAGTGAGCTGATCCTGCGGTGCAAACAGGCCCATACCGGCCAGCAGGCAGTTCCATGAAATCGTGGTGTAGTAATTGCCGATTTTGAGGCGCTGGAGTTCTTCTTCCAGGCTGTGCACCTCGTACCAGCAATCGAGCATGCTTTGCAGGTTGGAGGAGATATGGGTGTTTTCACGATTCTCCCTCCAGTATTCACTGTCATTTCGTGAATTGGTTTTATAGTGCAGAACGATGTAATCCCGGATGCCCTCGAAATTCAGGTTGATGCGTTGATTGAAGGAGTCCTGGTGCTCGTTGGAGAAGCCCCCGAACTCAAACGCACCCATGAACTCCTCGATCGTGGTGTGCACAAACTGCAGCGCGGTGGCTTCAAGGGGTTCAATAAAGCCCTGTGAGAGACCAATGGAGACACAGTTTTTAACCCAGCACTTGTCAACGCGCCCCACTCTCATCCCGATGTGGCGTGCCTCGACGTCACTGTCCAGCAAGCCCAGCCGCGTTCTCAGTTCGGTTTCGGCTTCATCCGCGGAACAATGTGAGGAGCTATACACATAGCCATGGCCAAAGCGGTTTGTCAGTGGGATTTCCCACACCCAGCCATTGGCCAGGGCCGTGGAAATGGTTTGCGACGGGATATTGGCCGTGATCGGCGTCGGCATTGCGACCGCGGCGTCATTGAACAGGTTTTCAGAAAAACTGCGAAACGCCACTTTGAGGGTCCGTTGCAACAGCACCGAGGCAAAGCCGGTGCAATCGACAAAAAAGTCTGCGGACAGGCTTTGATTGTCCGCAAGCGTGATGCTGGCAATATCGCCGTTTTCGTGTAACTGAACGTCTTTTACCGTTCCTTCAATGTGCTTTACACCGTTCGCCATGGCCCTTTTCTGCAGAAATTTCCCAACCAGTACGGAATCGAAGTGATAGGCATAGTCGAATTGAAAAGGAAAATTTTCGTGGGCGATAGGCGCGAGTTTCTTATCGGACAGGCTCGCCATCAGGAAAAAGCGGTTCGGGTGCGCATACACATCGATGCCTTTGCGGCGCAGCACCACATTGGCTTTGAACAACTTGAAAGTCAGCACATCGATGGTGCACCCGAAGGGGTGGAAGTATTCATCAAAGCCCGGAATGGTGGACCAGTCTTTGAAGGTGATACCATTTTTGTAGGTGGCGTTGCACTCGGGCATCCATTCAGATTCCTCGATACCCAGCGTGTCGAAGAAGTCCTTGAGTTTGGGCGTGGAGCCTTCACCAACACCGATAATCCCGATGTCCGGCGACTCCACCAGCGTGATATTTACTTGCCCGTTGCCCCAACGTTTGGCCATCAAGTTGGCGGTCATCCAGCCAGCGGTGCCACCGCCAAGGATGATGATGTCTTTTATCCCGTGCTTGTCCATATGATTCCGCGCGGTTTGAACAATTCCAGTGCTTTTGCGGTGCACTCAATCGGCAGGTTCAGTGATCTCCAGCAAACCGTTTTCGGGAATATCGGTTTCGATGGTCTGGGTAAGCCCGGATGGCCAGTTGACCTCGATCGAGTCCGCATGCCCGGCTCCATCCAATCCAAAATAAAGGGGCACGAGACTTTGAGAAAGGTTTCCGGATTTGCCGTCCATGTTCTGTGTGTATGTTTTATCGCCTGCCCGGACAATGACGCGGGCGCCAATGCCACCCCGGTTTGACGCGCTGCCGGTCAGGCGAATTTTCAGGAAGCTCAACGCCTTGTTGGCGGCCGAGAGATTGCTGGTCAACACCATCGGTTTGGAATTGAATTCGTTAGTGATGATGTCCAGATCGCCGTCATTGTCATAGTCAAATATGACCGAAGACCGGCTGCCCAATGAACTGTAAACCATGATCTTGCCATCATGACCAATGCACTCCCGTTTTCTTTGCTTGTCAGATCCGGCACAATCCAGTCCAAACCAGGGAGTCATGGATGCGTGATCACGGCGGGGCTCAGCGCCCAGGATGAACTCTGCATTACGAAACTGCTTGCCCCGGTCATTGATGAGCAGTGAATTAACATGGTACTCATAGGGGTAGTTCATGCTCGAAGCAATAAATACATCCCGGTAGCCGTCCGCATTCAGATCCCCGACACTCAGACCCCAGGGCCAGTAGTTTTCTGCTCCGATGCGGTCGGAAATCTCCAGGAATGTTCCATCCTCCTGTTTCTCAAAGAATGAATTTCCAAATATTTCATTGCCGTCCTGTTGCAAGTGTTCCGCGGTCCAGCCCATATCAGATTTCTTCTTTTCAAGATCCGGACCGACTTTTTTACTCATGTCGGAATGCATGTCGGTAATGTAAATATCCATTCTACCGTCATTGTTCCAGTCAAAGACCGCAATGCCCATCGCACCCCAGGAGGTTTTGGGGAAAATGGCTCTGCTTTTCTGCAGGAAAGACTGGCCTTGGAAGTTTTCATAGTATTTATCATGACCTTGCATATTGATCTCGTAAATGTCCGGCCAGCCATCTTCATTTACATCAATGATGTGCGCATCACCCGACCAGCCGGATTCTACAAAGAGCATGATGTCGGTAACGTCTTTAAACCGGTTGTTGCCCTGGTTCTCAAACAACAGGCTTTTCTCTGTCCGGGACGGAAAAAGGTGTCCGCTGAAGGCATCTTTGAAACCAACATAATAGGAATATTCAACACCTTGATAGGTGTTCGTGCTCAGAAGATCGGTGGTGTACTGACCCACATTGGTCAGGTACAGATCAAGCAGGCCGTCACGGTTGAAATCAAAAAATACCGCGCCCGAAGAGTGACCTTCATAGTCCAGTCCGGATGAAGCCGAAATATCTTTAAAACGCCCCGTGCCATCATTTTCAAACAACAGGTTGCCTTTGCGGACTGTGGTGACATACAAATCAGGATCTCCATCGTTGTCGATGTCGGCAAACGATGAAGCAACACTGATCCG
>SMUX01344495.1_pt1 | contig 12046 bp, 10 predicted proteins | sample 2456431 | NCBI WGS metagenome assembly SMUX01 (sample SAMN11095930, study PRJNA526329) | marine sediment metagenome | biome: Marine sediment; feature: Surficial sediment; material: Deep marine sediment; isolation source: Hadal surficial sediment | place: Pacific Ocean | collected 2014-11 | depth... | reverse complement strand
AGGTGATCGAACTGATAGCTGATCAGACCCGTGAAGTACCAGTAGTTATCGCGCGCCGAGACTACCAGGGCGTCGAGACCGTCGCGTTCCATCAAGGAACTTGCGCGCTCAAAACGATCACGATACTCTTCGTGCGGGAAGGAGGCCTCCATGTTTAACCTCCACAGATTTTAGATTAGGGAAACCATATCAGGTGGAGATAGGCTCCGCAAACTTTTTCACCGTCCCATAGAGCCGGTCCTAATCTTTTTACCCCGTACCACAGAACGCCCCGTGCGTGAGCGCGGGGATGAATCGGAGCTGGTCCTGACAATATCAGTAAAAAGATTAGGACCGGCTCTATGGGATGGTGAAAAAGTTTGCGGAGCCTATCTCCACCTGATATGGTTTCCCTAATCTAAAATCTGTGGAGGTTAAACATGGAGGCCCCATTCCCACACGAAGAGTATCGTGATCGTTTTGAGCGCGCAAGTTCCTTGATGGAACGCGACGGTCTCGACGCCCTGGTAGTCTCGGCGCGCGATAACTACTGGTACTTCACGGGTCTGATCAGCTATCAGTTCGATCACCTGATGCGCCCACAAATATTTATCCTTCCAAAAGGGAAAAAACCGCTTGTCCTCGTTTACGGCAATGATCGCACGAAGGCTCAAGCCCTCCCCTGGATTGGCGAGGTGAGGAGCTACGTGGACGTCCCGTTCCCACAGGAAATGATCAGCAGCTCGATTAAGGAGATGGGTTTGGGCGAGGCGAGACTGGGATTTGAAATGGGAGATAATCAACGTCTCGGCATTCCCGTGAGCTATCTCTCGGGGCTCACCGAGGCGCTTCCCAAGGCGAGAATTCTGGATGCCTCCTCGGCCCTCTGTGAGCTGAGACTGATCAAGAGCCCCCTTGAGATTGGCGCAATGCGACGAGCCTGTGATATTTCAATGCGAGCCTATGAGCGTTGTCTCCCTCAACTCCATCCGGGGATAACTAGGCGCGAGGTCGCAGAGCGCCTGTTTATAGCGATGATTGAAGAGGGAGCAAACCCCCGCACCCCCGGCTTTCTGATGTTGAACGCCTCCACGCTCTACGACGATCGACGCTACGAGAAGGGCGATCGGATGGTGGCCGATTTTGGGGCCTGCGCCTCCGGCTACTTTGGAGACATTACAAGGATGGCAATCTTCGGTTCTCCCAGTGCGGAACAAAAAAAAGAGCACGAGGTGGTTTGCGACCTCATCAAACGGTGCAGCGAGAAAATGAAACCGGGCGACCCCATCGCCGAGTTGCCGCACATCGCCAACCGAGAGCTGGGACGGAGAGGGTACCCTAGAGTCGAAAGCCCCAAAAGGATCGGCCACGGAATTGGCCTGGCCAGGGCCGAGCCGCCCTCTATTAATGAGGTCGAGAAGGCTGTCCACAGGCCCGGGATGATCCTGGCGCTTGAGCCCAAGCTCCGAACGGAAAAAGGGTCCGTCCACCTCGAGGAGGACATTCTCATCACCGAGAAGGGTGCCGAATTCCTAACCTCCGGGGCTGAGACCCTGCGCGTCATAGAATAAAAGCGAGGTGTATGAATCAGCGCGGTGTCATCTACCTCTCTAACAAGGAGGTGAAGAATCTCCTGGACCTGGGCCGCGCCATCGAGATCACGAAGGAGGCGCTGTGCGACCACAGCGAGGGCCGGGTCATGTGGTCAAAACCTGAAGACCTCGTGATCAAGACCGACGGTGGGTGGCATTACTGGGTGACTGGTTGTGCGCTCAGCACTCGGCCGGTAGCAGGGATTCGTCTCCGGGCGATCAAGCCGGAGGGAGGAAGCCGTGACCCTTCACGTGCGGCGCGGGGACCTCGGAGAATTCTTATTCTTAGCGACCTCGAAAGGGGAGAGATCATTGCCATTATGGATGAGGACTGGTGTCACGCCGTTCGCACCGGGGCCGCAGCAACGGTTGCCTGCCGAGCCCTGGCCCGCGAAGGCTCCTCGGTTTTAGCCATACTGGGCGCAGGCGATACGGCGCGGGCGACCCTTCCGGTCATGGTCAAAGCCATGCACTTTGAAGAGATTCGAGTTGCCTCACGCAGGCCGGAGTCGCGTCAAGCGTACGCCAGGGAGATGGAAGAACAACTTGGTGTCCGGGTCCGGCCGGTCGATACGGCCGAGGAAGCCGTCAGAGGAGCTGACCTTGTGTTTTCTGCTACCACTACCTCTCAGCCGTTCGTTCGTGATGAGTGGCTGGGTGAGGGAGTTTTCGTTTACTCCATTGGTAAGCACCAGGAAATGGAGGACGCGGTCTATAAAAATGCAGATAAATTTATCGTGGACAGTTGGGAGCATTGTAAGAAAAAATCCGACCTGGATCGGATGGTGAGAGAGGGGTTCCTTACAAGGGATGACGTTTACGCGGAGCTACCCGACCTGATCGCGGGACGCAAACCAGGACGGGAATCGAACCGAGAGCGCATTCTTATGCGCGCCGTCGGCCTTGTCAACCAGGACATTGCCATTGCCGATTGGATCTACCGGCATGCCCTGGAGCTAGGGGCCGGAACGGTCTTGCCTTTTTAAGGTTATTATAAGGTAACCCCGCGGCTTGCCGCGGGGTATCCTAGCAACCTGATTTCACTTTGTGCCCTTCATGCTCTTCGTGGTGATATTTCTTTCTTGCTGAAACAGATAAGAGAATGCGGCTGGTTTCACTGGCCTGGTAAACCGTCAGCTCCTGTGACATGTGATAGTATTTGTCTACCACGAAGCACACGAAGATCACGAAGAATTTACAATCAAATTATATCGGCCCCTGCGTTTCGAACACCGTGGCCGGTATAACTTGATCTCCAAGATTTCACAGCAGTAGCCTTGTTCTTCTTCAATGCCGATGGACTCTTTGCCTAATGGCCAACAATCTGTGTCACTCCGAGCCGATGTGAGCGGGGAGGGTCTCCTCACGCTCACGATCGAGGGGCGTCTTGATTCAAAAACCACCGGTAAAGTATGGCGAGAGGCGGTACAGATTCTTAAGCGAGCCTCAGCCACACGGGTCGTCGTAGATGGTTCCGGGATAGACTATTGTGACGGGTCGGGCATAGGCCTCTTCGTGGAGCTTCGCCGCCGCCAACAGCAGGCAGGGAGTGAATTGGAGATCCACGGGCTTCAGGATGAGTTCCAACACCTCCTGGATCTATTTGACCCGAGCGAATTCCAAGGGCCCCAGATAGAAAAGGCGGCAGGTTTTCTTGAGGAGATCGGCCAGACAACTGTCGCGGTCTGGGAAGACGCCCGAGCTCTCATCACCTTCGTGGGGGAGCTCGGCGTCGCCCTTGTCCTTGCTCTTGTTCATCCGCGACAGGTCCGCTGGAAAGATGCATTCCTCATTGCGGAGACCGCAGGGGTCAACGCACTTCCCATTATCGCCCTGATTAGTTTCCTTATAGGGTTGATCATGGCATTCCAGGCGGCTATTCCCATGCGCCAGTTTGGGGCTGAGATTTTCGTGGCAAACCTCATCGGGCTCTCCATGCTGAGGGAGCTGGGTCCGCTCATGACCGCTATCATTCTCGCAGGGCGTTCCGGGTCCGCCTTCGCTGCGGAACTTGGGACCATGAAGGTGAACGAGGAGATAGACGCTTTGACCACGATGGGGATTGATCCTGTCCAATTCCTGGTGGTCCCCAGGGTGATTTCGGCTGTTCTGATGACTCCCCTCTTGGCACTTTTCGCCGACCTTCTTGGACTTATAGGGGGCGCCGTCGTCCTGCTCTCCCTGGGTTTTCCTCTCATAACGTATATCAATCAGGTACTGTCCGCTGTGGCTTTTGGCGATCTGCTCGGAGGTCTCGTTAAATCTTTCGTTTTTGGTATATTGGTAGCCGGGATTGGATGTTTGCGTGGCCTACAGACGGGGACGGGTGCCAGTGCCGTGGGGGAATCAACGACGCGTGCCGTGGTCACCGGTCTTCTCTTTATCATCATCACGGATGGGATTTTCTCGGTGGTCTACTATTATCTGGGGATTTGAGGGTATATGGGCGTGAGCGAAAACGCCATTATTCGAGTTGAACACCTCACTGCCGCTTACGAGGGAGACGTTATCATCGATAATGTCTCCTTTGAGGTCAATCGAGGTGAAGTCTTTGTCATGCTGGGAAGCTCGGGTTGCGGGAAGACCACTCTCCTGAAGCACATGAATGGCCTATACTCGCCCGCATCGGGTAGAGTCCTCATCGATGGGGATGATATCGCGACTGCTCAGGGAGACGAACGCTTGCGGATCCTCAGAAAGATTGGTGTGATGTATCAGAGAGGTGCCCTTTTTGGCTCCATGACGTTGATAGAGAACGTGCGTCTCCCCATGGAGGAGTTCACAGATCTTCCTCCCGAGGCCATGGATCTTATCGCCCTGATGAAATTGAAGCTAGTGGGGTTGAAGGGATTTCCCAATTACATGCCGTCGGAGCTCAGCGGGGGGATGCAAAAACGAGCCGCTATTGCCCGGGCCATGGCTCTGGACCCGCAAATCCTCCTCCTTGACGAGCTGTCAGCAGGACTGGACCCTATTACTTCGGCTGAACTAGATCAACTTGTCCTCGGTCTCGCCCGCAGCCTGAAGATCACCTTTGTTATCGTAACCCATGAGCTTCCGAGCATTTACGCAATCGCAGATCGGGTCATCATGCTGGATAAAGAAGTGAAAGGAATCATTGCCACGGGTCGGCCACAAGATTTGCGTGATTGCAGTGATAATCCCTGGGTGCGTCGGTTCTTCAACCGCGAGGTGGAATCCCAGGCGGTTGGTTAGTTGTTTTCAATGAGAGGCTGATCTGCCGGCGGTGAACAATTTAGAACCGTTGGGTCCCTTGCGATGAGCGCGAGAGCGAATTATTTCAAAATTGGCCTATTTATCATCAGCGCTGCAACCATTGGCGTAATATCCATCATCGTCTTTGGTGTCGGGACGCTGTTCCGGGAAAAGTTCCTGATGGAGACCTACATTAAGGAATCCGTGCAGGGCTTGGACATCGGCTCACCAATCAAGTTTCGTGGTGTTCAGGTCGGTAATGTGAAGGAAATTAATATCGTGGGGAGGGTATACAACAACGACAGCCGACTTGTGCTGGTCCGGTTCTCCGTATTTCCGGATGTATTCCGGGTACCCATAGAGCTGGAAGTTCAAAAGGGACTAGAAAAGAGGATTGAAGAGGGCCTTCGGGTTCGATTGGCGGCCCAGGGGATTACCGGAACCGCATATATCGAGGCGGACTACCTAGACCCTGAACGCAATCCTCCCCTTAAAGTTGACTGGGAACCCCACTATCCCTATGTCCCCTCAGCTCGTAGTACGATCATACGTCTCAGTGATTCTGTGGATAGGATTTTAAGAAATCTGGAGCAGATCAATATCCAGGGGATTACCGGGAGTTTGGAGAAGTCCCTGAAGGCCGTAACAATGGCGGTAGAGGATGCAAACGTTGGGAGGCTTAGCGAGCAGGCCGAACGGTTGCTTGCGGAGGTCCGAGAATCAAACCAGCGCATTGGACTATTTCTGGATCAAACGAAGATAGGACCCCTGCTCTCTGATGCCTCAGCGGCAGTGGTCGCAGCCCGGCGAATTGTGGAAGGTGCGGAGAGGCCTCTGAATCAAGTCTTCACCGACCTTCCCCAGGCCTCAGCGAGCATAAAAAACCTGGCAAACCAGCTCAACTCGTTTTTGCAGAGCGAAGAGATCAGAAAAGGCCTAGAAATGATCAAAGTGGCCTCCGAGGATCTGCCGGAAACCATTGCCCTGTTTAAGCGGACTTTACGACGACTGGATAATATGATTTCCAGTCAGCAACAAGACATCGAACTGACCATTGAAAATTTTAGACTGATATCCGCAAACCTCAAGGAATTGACCGATAGCGCCAAGCAATATCCGTCTCAGGTCCTGTTTGGAGCGCCTCCCCCTCCGTCAGAGCCTGGAAACAGACGATGAGACAAACGATCTCTTTCTGTCTTTCTGCTGGGATATTGGCACTGCTTCCCCTAATCGCGGGGTGCCTCAACTTAGAGAAAAGCTTCCCGGAGAAGCGCTACTTCATTCTTGATGTCCCCCGTCATGGGAATCCTCATCTGCGTGGGGAGGGGGCAGTTCTTAGGGTTCGAAAATTTCATGTCTCTCCTCGTTACAGAGAAAAGGGGCTTGTCTATCGGAAGGGTGATCTGAGTTACGAGTCTGACTTTTATAACCGATTTTTTATATTGCCCAGCTCTCTGATTACCGAAGAGGTGAGTCAATGGTTGGCAAGCTCCGGTCTCTTTCAGTATGTAGTGAGTACAGCCAGCCATCTGGAAACTACCCACGTCCTGGAGGGTGTGGTCAATGCCCTCTTTGGGGATTACAGCGGGCAAAGACCGCCCAAGGCTGTCTTGGAAATACAGTTCTTCCTTATAAAGGACGTCTCTGCTCGTTCAAAGATTGTCTTTCAAAAGAAATATCGTAAAGAAGTCGTCATACAAGAAAGCTCCCCAGAATCACTGGTTAAGGGTTGGAACGAAGCCCTTCGGCAAATCTTGACCGACCTCGAAGAGAATCTCAGGCAAGTCGATATTAAAAGGGCCTCATAAAGCTCGACAGGCGGAAGCCGCTCAGTTCCTCCATAGAATACAAGGGGAATCAGGGGCAGTTATTTAGTTTGCAACAGGAGGGATTCGGGCGATTCCCGCGGTTCGAGGGATCTCAATAGGTCAAGTCACTGGTTGATGGGAGTAGTTTGAAATGATGGATTGTGTTCAACCAATTTTGGACATTAAGCGACTTGACCCCATCCCTAGATAATAGAGGCCAGGGCGACGACAGGATAGCAGGGAACATGAGATTCAAAGAAAAGAGGTGAGGATCCATGAAATGGTATCGCGAACCATTGGTTCATTTCATAGGCATAGGTGCCCTTCTGTAATGAAGTCGAAATGTCTACGAGTCCAAAGGTCAAAGAGTTGAAGTATGGAATGGAAAAGGCCTGCGACCAGTGTTGAGCCTCGGGCATAGCTCAATGCGGGAAAGGGCGCATGCGGACCATCACATCAAAGTTGCTATTTACAGGAGTAGAGCAAGAAGGTTAAAGAGTCGTTATTCAGACCCCACATGTCCGTATGATTACACAAGCTTAATTTCTTTCAGCTCCTTTGGTTGAAGACCGGTAAATTTTGGATTGCATGCCCACCTCCTGGCTTATATGTAAGGTTATACCTCTAGATATTGACATATAACCATACTTTAAGTATGTTTAGCCATATGAAAACAACCCTAAATATTGATAATTCTGTTATGGCAGCTCTCAAGCGAGAGGCCGCTAAGCAGGGGCGTACCATGTCGCAGCTTGTGGAGTCTGCTCTTCGCCTATTGCTAAGGTCCGAAAAGAGCCAACATGAGCTCCCACCTCTCCCGACTTTCAAAAGTGGAGGGCACCTAGTCGACGTTGCCGACCGTGACGCACTCTACCAGGCCATGGAGGGTCGCTAGTGTTCGTCGTGGACACAAATGTCCTGATCTATGCAGCAGATGAGGACTCGGCCTTTCATGCTTGCTGCTACGATCTTCTCCAAGAATGGCGACGTCAAGTCTCAGCCTGGTTCACGACATGGGGGATCTTCTACGAATTTCTCCGCGTTAGCACACACCCACGAGTCTTCCGCACGCCGTGGTCAGCCGCACAGGCGTGGAGCTTCGTGGAGGCCGTCCTGGCCTCACCCGGTTTCGGCATCCTGACCGCGACTGAGCGGCACGCTGCTGTTGCCGCCGAAGTGATCAAAGATGTTCCCCATCTGAGCGGCAATCTGATGCACGATGCACAGACTGCAGTCCTGATGCGCGAGCACGGCATCAAGAGAATCTACACACGGGACACCGACTTTCACCGTTTCCCTTTTGTGGACCCGGTCGATCCCGTCGCCTGACGGCCTCGCGACAAATTTCAAACGCACATGTAAAAGGGAGAAGCCCCCGACGTTCGCGCTTCGTCCGGAATTTAAGGTCACCCATGGGAAGAGCTGGCATCCCTATCGTAAGGAGTTTGGAGACATGCTGTCCGAATTAGGTGTTTAGAGCAGGTTAGATTATTGGGTAACCCCGCGGCTTACCGCGGGCACAAAACCGATGGGGGTTCCCCCGTGGAGTCGCGGTCCATTACTCCACAGGGGGGAGAAGCTGTAGCTCTTCCCTTTGGTCGACCACGGGGTTCAAACCCCGTGGTCGATATAACTTGATTATTGCAGACACAGGAGAAATTCTCGTTCGGGCTCTTCCTTTGAGGCGCCCCTTTCGATGTAAAGGTTGGCAGAGGCTACTTACCGGTTGTAGATTATACTAAAGGGGTTGGATCTAGACAAAGATGGCGCTTTTTGTTATCAGCGTCGATCAAACCTAACGCCCAGATCGAAGGATAAAGGAGGTAGCTCGTCATGGCCCGGAACAAGGTGGTAGTTCTGCTCGACGTGGACAACACGCTCCTTGATAACGATCGTATCGTTGCTGACCTCATGCGCCACCTCGAGCAGGTGTTTGGGCACGATCGTCAGCAAAGGTACTGGACTCTCTTTGAGGATATTCGGATAGAGCTTGGCTATGCGGATTACCTGGGCGCGCTTCAGCGCTACCGGGTTGAGCACCCTCGTGATACTCATCTTCTCAGCGTCTCGTCTTTCCTGGTCAACTATCCCTTCGCAAACCGTCTCTTTCCAAATTCGCTCGACGTGGTGGATCACTGCAAGCAGTGGGGGCCAACCGCCATCCTCTCGGATGGCGACGTGGTCTTCCAGCCCCGTAAGGTCGAGTGCTCGGGGTTATTCGAGGCAGTAGATAGGAACGTTCTTATCTATGTTCACAAGGAACTCGAACTTGAGGATGTTGCGCGCCGTTATCCGGCCGAGCACTACATCCTGGTAGACGACAAGCTGCGCATCTTGACGGCGGTCAAACAGGCCTGGGGTAAGCGGGTGACGACCGTCTTTCCTCGGCAGGGTCACTACGCGCATGACCCGGTGGAGGTGTCAAAATATCCCCAAGCGGACGTAACCCTCGAGCGGATCGGTGAGTTACTGAATTACGATTTGCCCACACTGCTTGCGGCGGGACGTGCCGGGTCAGTTGGATCAGGGACTGCGCGGTCGGTGTGACAGCTAGGGGTGTTTTTCTGGTTGTTTTTGGTTGGGAAGTCGAACCAATTGCCCATGGGGTTTTCTAGCCTTTATAGATAATGGTTGTTGGTGTGCCTTCTTTAGAAAGACTCGGGAACTTTGCATGGATAAAATAGAGGAATAGCCGTCCTGCAGGGGTGACAACACTTTCTCGATTTCAACGAGTCGGCTGAGTGTCGTGGGCCGGGGTAGGCGCCTTTGTCCGGCACTACTAAGAGCGAAAGCCTTGATGGCAGCAACCTTGAGGATACTGAATGGGATACCCTGATTGTTTGGTCTTCGACATCGGGGGAACGACGTTTCGGGCAGGAGTTTTTACTTCTTCACAACGCCTTGTGAAACCAGTGCTCCGGAGGCCCTCGCCGTCCGTTGTGAATCAGCCTGGAACTTCCACTCCCGTGTTGCAGGAGCAACTTTTAGAATCCATTCTGGAGGCGGCTGAGCATTTAAAATCAGCACATCCGCATAGAAATCTGAAATATATCGGCATTGCGGTTCCAGGACCAACTGACTCGAGTGGTAAGATTCTCACGGCTCCACCGCTTTGGGGAAAGGTTAAGAGACCTTATCCACTGCGGACACTTGTTGAAAAACGCCTGAAGATGAAGTGTGAGGTTGTCAACGACATCACTGCTGCAGCGGCCCGGTATGGATTTTCACCTCTTTTTCGCCAGCACAGGTGGATTTGCGTAGTGACGGTTAGCACAGGTGTGGGAAACAAGGTCTTTGATACCAAGACTGGAGAAGCATTGCTGGACCCGCGGGGAATAAGCGGGGAGATTGGACACGTAACCGTGGATCTGAATCCACGGGCTGCAGTTTGTGACTGCGGTCAACGTGGACACCTGTCCGCTATTGCCTCTGGCAGGGGGACTGTCCGATTTGCACAGCGCTGGGCCCGCTCCCACCTCAAAGACTTTAAGAATTCTCATATTGCAAGGTGGACCGGAAATCGTCCTGGCAAAATTGACGAAAGGCTTTTGGGTAAAGGCGGAAGGGCAGGAGATCGGTTCGCGCTGGCAGTCCTGGACCAGGTGACGCTTCCCATGGCACAGGCCCTTGGTGTTTTGGTTGGATCTGTAGGAGTAGAAAAAATTATATTCGTCGGCGGCTTTGCCCTGGGGGTCGGGAAGCCCTACCTGAGGGCGCTCCAAAACAATTTGGTCCGAGTTGGTATGTTCGGAAGGAATTCGCGCGACATCATGAGCCTTGTCTGCCTCGGCCATAGGGACGACGATTCTGGTCTTATAGGTGCGGGACTTCTCGTGCAGAGGCAGAAGAAATAAAAGGCGCTTGGGGCCTGAAGGCTCCATCCCCAGGGATCTCGCCTGGTTTCGATTCCCTTTTACCCCGTACCACAGAACGCCCCGTGCGTAAGCGCGGGGATGAATGTTCCGACCTCCCTGTAAGGGCAGCGCCCCAAAGCCACGGACGTAAGTCCGTGGTACGGGGTTTACCACGTATCATAGAACGCCCCGCGAGTAAGTCCGTGGTACGGGGTTTACTGAAAGGCAGTAGATTTTGAGTCAGAACCCTGTATTTTTGTTTTAATAGTTGCCCGGAGGCTGGCTCCCATAGTATTGTGAATATAGAAGACACGCTTCAGTAGAGCTCTGGCGTATCAAGGCCGATAGCCTTCTACGATAGGCCTCGAGGATGGCCATCTCTCCGGATGCCTGCCGCATTTGGGGTGACAAGGGCGTCTAATACAAGGTATCTCTTGGGCCAGATACAAACATTGGCTGGCGACAAAAAGGACTCGACTATGACACAGGAGAAACAAGGACAAATGGATAAGTTGTGTATCGACACCATCCGTACCTTATCTATGGATGCGGTGCAGCAGGCTCAGTCCGGCCACCCCGGCACGCCGATGGCAATGGCACCGGTGGTCTATTGTCTCTGGCAGCGCCTCCTGCGTTTTGACCCTGATGACCCTATCTGGCCCAATCGTGACCGTTTTGTCCTGTCGATAGGCCACGCCTCGATGCTGTTGTATTCCATACTGCACCTGTGTGGTGTCAAAGCCGTCAACCCAAAATATGAGGTACTGGGCAAGCCCTCGGTGACGCTTGATGACATCAAAGGCTTTCGTCAGCTCGGCACCAAGTGCCCCGGTCACCCGGAATACCGATGGACATCGGGGATCGAGACGACCACCGGTCCGTTAGGCCAGGGGGTGGCGACCAGTGTTGGAATGGTGATCGCCGGCAAGTGGATGGCCAGTTACTTCAATCGCCCGGGCTTTGAGATGTTCGATTACGATGTCTACTCACTGTGCGGCGATGGCGACATGATGGAGGGGCTCACCAGCGAGGCGGCTTCGCTTGCGGGCCATCTCAAGCTCTCCAACCTGTGCTGGATTTACGACAACAACAAGATCACTATCGAGGGGGTTACGGGACTCGCATTTAGTGAGGACGTGGCCGCACGCTTTGTCGGTTACGGCTGGAACGTCGTGCGGGTAGGGGATGCTAATGAGCTGGACACGCTCGAGAGCGCCTTCACAACCTTCAAGAAAGTCCACGACCGACCTACCCTCATCATTGTGGATAGCCATATCGCTTACGGCGCGCCGCACAAGCAGGACACCAGCTCCGCACACGGGGAGCCTCTGGGAGAGGAAGAAATCAAGCTAGCCAAGAGACATTATGGCTGGCCTGAGAACGCCAAGTTCCTGGTGCCCGATGGGGTGTACGAATATTTCCATTCGGGCGTGGGCAAGCGTGGTCATGCTATCCGTGAGGCCTGGATGGCAAAGTTCGAAGAGTACAAGCGCAAATATCCAACCCTTGCCGAACATAGCATCAAGATAAATCAACGGCAGCTGCCGGAAGGGTGGGACAGAGACTTACCCACGTTCCCAGCTGACCCGAAGGGATT
>SMUX01146059.1_pt1 | contig 12051 bp, 27 predicted proteins | sample 2456431 | NCBI WGS metagenome assembly SMUX01 (sample SAMN11095930, study PRJNA526329) | marine sediment metagenome | biome: Marine sediment; feature: Surficial sediment; material: Deep marine sediment; isolation source: Hadal surficial sediment | place: Pacific Ocean | collected 2014-11 | depth... | reverse complement strand
GAATTAATCTTAGTAATAATCACTTACCCATATTGGTGGTTACGATGGGGAAGAAATATGGATAAACGAGGATTTATGAAGGGGGAACCGAATTATGAAAAAGAATAGTTTAGACTTAGATAATGTAAAACCCGAATGTCTTGAGATTAGAAATAATATAAATAGAACTCAAAAAAATATAGATGATCTAAAGTCTATATATGAGGGATATAATAAGAAGTTAATGTTATCAAAGGAAGAATTTGGGGATAAAGCGGGAATAGGACATGAATTATATGCATTGAATATTAAAGCAATACATCTTATTCATGATCTAGCAATGTGTCAAGAAGGGAGAGATAGAATATGAGATTGATAGGATATGATGGTATGGGTCACTTAGTATTTGGAACTAATAAGCATTGGAAATGTATATTATGTGATTTTTGGTATCCTTTAAAACATTGGAGAGATAGAAATTGAAAATAAGAAAGATTAACATAGATATAAAAACTGGGAAATTTACTGATGGTGGATGTGTAGAAATGACAAAACATCAAGAGAAAGCATGGTTAAAATTTGAAAAGGAGTATCTAAAATGAAATGTAAAATATGTAAATGGACTATGGTTGAAAATGAAGTTCATATGCATCGATTAAATAATGGTGATTTTGAGGTGTGTATTTTTTGAAGGTAGGAGACCCACCCGCAGTAGAGTGTAGGGAAACTTGTACCTTATGTGGAAAACCTTATAAAGCTATATGGCATTATGGTGAATGTAATGGTCATAGTGATGGATATGCAGAGAGGTTGTGTTGTAAAGATGGATGAAGAAGAAAGAATTAAACAAGAAGAAGAAATAAAAGAACGTATAAGTTTTTATGAAGAATCAAGGGTTCGTATTACTAAGGAACTAGATGGTAAAGAAGGAGCAGAAAGAGAACATGTGGTGATTAGAATAGAATCATGTGATAGACTAATTGATGGACTTTATGAGAAACTCAACCCTACTAAAAAAAAGGAGATGTATAAATGACTAACGAGTGGACTAAAGAAGAAATAAAAGGATTCAAAGAATGGGATAGGAAACGTAAAAAAGGAGAATTGGGATCACCTGTAATATTTAAGAATGCAGATGAGTTAAGAAAATGGTTAGATAGTAAAAAGGAGAATGTATAAATGACTTTCACTTGCAATAAATGTAAAAGAAGAATATATGCATTCAATCATGATTATGAGGTAGATCACAAATGAAAAATCCGACAATGACATTTGCAGATTATTACTTACCATATCATCCAGAAAGAAAATGTGAGATAGAGGCATTCCTTTGTTTAAGTTCGTGGAGAAGACCAACAAAAGAAGAAAGTGTGGAAAATCCTAACCTATGTCTTATAACAGAAAACCAAATGTTCTTTTACAGACCATTTAAAATAGAGGATATTAAAATTGACTAGTTTTAAAACAACTAAAGTAGCAAATGATTTACTTAGAGAAGCTCATGCTAAAGCTATGTTTGATTCAGTCTCTGATACAACCACAGGAGCACGACCAATGGATGTACCAGCAATAGAAGAATGTGATCTTATGAGTTGGTTAAAACCATCTACTGCAGGAGATATATGGTGGGATGACTTTGAAGCAACTACTAGAAGATTCGTATCTGATTTACCGTGGTGGGAAAGATTTTTAATATGGTTGTTCCCTCGCATGTATGATATAAGAGAGTACAACCCATGAGAACTTGTCATTGTATCCAATGCGGAAAAGAATATAAATATTGGGGATGTATTAATAACCACTTTAAGAAAGAACATCCTGAATCAAAATATATATTTAGAACGATGGAGATGTTGAAATCACTTAATGATGAAGCTAAATCATATATGAAATATACAAGGATACCATGGATATGACCTTAGAAAAATGGATGAAAGAAAACGGATACGTGTGGGGATGTGGGCAGGAGATTACTGAAGATAATATTTACTGGAAGATGAGAGAGATAATACTTAAAAAGGAGAAGGAGAAAGATAAGGAATGACTAAATGGGTATGCCACAACTGTGGTAGTACAAACGATATAAAAGAAAGAATATGTCAAGGTAGCGGTAAAAAGAAAAACGATCCAAACTCAGTTGGTGGAAAATGTTATCATAAACGAGTACCACTAGACAAAGTACTTGGGGATGAGAAGAAAGAATATGACTTCAGCGATGAGAAGAAAGAAGATGACTGATTGTCCAAAATGTTATGGAACTCCTTGCGTATGTGAAGATATTAAAATATGGATACCAGTATGGCATTGTTATATGTGGGTAGAAAAAGAAAATCTAATGATACCGATTGGGGATATTCCAATGAATCCAAAGACTAAAAGAATGTGGGATAATGGGGTGCCATTAAAATGAGTCCAGAAGATAAGAAAATTAATGAAATGCTTATGAAGAAATATGCTAGACTTTTAGATGATTTGGCGGATGATGATTAATATGAAGAAATGTAAAATATGTGGTAGTGAGGACATGGATGATTATGGTTGTCTAAGATGTTTAATACGTTATGCAAATACCTCTGTGTTGAAAAAATTAGATGAGAAAGAAGATGAAGTGTAAACACTTTTTTATCTATGATTGTGATACAGGTAGCCTAACAGGACTAATGTATTGTTTAAAATGTGGAGAAAGAAAATGAGATGTGAACACTTAGCAAGCAGAGATTATGATTATCAATGCATATTAGAGAGTAGGCATAAAGGTAAAGACCACAAATATATGATTAACGGTAAAGAGGTATCTATATATGGGTGTTGTCCTGAAGGACAAATTGAGACTTATGAAAAACAATAAAATACCATTTTATACTCAAGATGAATTCGAAGATAGATTTGCTGAAGTAGAGTCAATGGATAAAACAACAGCTGAACACTTCTTCAAATATATGAAATTAATAATATCCTTTGGACGTACTATAAGAATATCAGAAAAAGGATATGCAAAAGGATTAGAATTACATAAAAAGTGGAGAGATGGAGAAAAATTAACAAGAAATGAAAGTATTTTGGTAGGATTTATGGTAAGTGATATATCTGTATTGGAAGAGGATACTAAAATGATGGAGGATTTGAATCAGATGTATAACGAAATGATCACTACATACAAGCCAGATTTTCAATACATGCAGGACTTTGGTACAAAACATTTGTTAGAAGATGGATATGTAGAATCAAACCCTCACTATATGGAAACCATGGAACAAATGTTTGCAAACGATTTGATTTTCCCAGACGCAGAACATATGAAAATGATAACAACTGGAGAAATGCCTATATATGGAGATGTAAAAGCTTGTCCTTATTGTAATAAACAATTCGGGAAAGATAATGTTGAGGATCTATTTAAGCATGTAAAAGATGAGCATGATAAAAAATGATTATATTCCTTGTTGACACAAAAGAAATATGGATAAGGAACCCAGTAAGAAGAAGATAGATCAAGAACACGATTTTTATTATGCAAGGGGAAAGATTCATCTTTATGATGCAGATGCTTTTATAGCTCAAATCAAACATATGATGATTGATGTAGTGGACGGTCTAGAATTTGGTATATATTTTGGGATAAGTGAAGAAGATTGTTTAGATGTGTGGCTAAGAGACGAAAATGGTGTTATGTATCAAGTTCAGCCAAAACAACTAGCAGGTGATGAATCACAAATATCAATAGCTGAAGCATTAGAGGATGAGGATGAAAATGGTAGATAGGTTTAGAGATATAAATTTTAGAGCATTTAAAGAGATTAGTATTATTCTAATAATAGGAATAACAGCCATACTATTTATAGCATATGGGTAACTGTTTTTTATTTCGAACAAACAAACCTTTATATACACTAGGGTATATAGGTATAGTAAGAGAACACAGTAAAAACCGTTTGGCGTGATGGTGAAAATCCTAGCGACCAATGTAAGCGTAATGGTGTGCAACGCTCTGAGAAAGAAGCGTAATGGCTCATTTCAGACTTCTCCCAGTGTGTGCCTATGAAGCCACATGTTTTTATTCTATTATGACTAAAACTATATATGACGATATGCCGAAAATGTGGATGGTATTATAAAGATATAACCGATTGGCTCCAACATAAGAAGGGGCATAGAGATGGAAGAATTACAAGAAAATATTGGCGTAAAAAACCGCATTCTGTTCAAAATACTACTAGCAGAAATGATAGAAAGGAAAATAGTTAAATATGTTGATCGTATTGAGAATGGTGTAAGAAGGAGATATTTTTGGCAGGGATGATCAAATAATGCAATGTCATCATATAGATTATAGCGGATTACAAATCCATATAGATGTAAGAAATGGAAGAGATAAACCAATTTTCACATGTATACTTTGTGATACAGTGTTTGACGAAAAACAATATGGAAAAGTAATTAAAGCAATTAACGAAAGGATAAAAAATAATACTTTGACATCTTATAGAACACCAAACGGGAAAACCCATACAGAAGAAGATTGTGTAGATAAAAGAAAATGTGATATTCATCATGAGGATCCAAAATGATTGAAGACGAAGCAGAGACAATAAATGAAATAATTGTTAAAAGAGAACAAGCTAAAAAAAGTGGAAATGAGGCTGAAGTAGAATCATTAGAAGATATGTTAAAGAAGAAAGGATTCGAAATCAAAGACAGTAAGGATACAGTAACACTTAAGAGAAAAACTAAGGATAACATATAGTATTAGTTTATATTGCACTTTGTTTTAACACTCCACAATGACGAGGGGCAACTTGTCATTAGTAATTCCAATGGTAGCGATACTAATGCTAGCAATAGGGGTTATTAATGAAGAACAAAATGCATATGCAAGCGGGCAAGATCCATTTATTTGGTGTGATATCGAAGGCGAATGGGAACGTGGCGAAGGCTTTTGGACTGAAGGAACATGTGAAGGCGATCTTATAGGAGATCGTGAAGGCAGTTTTGAAGTAGAAGTTGAAGTACACGGAGAATTCGAAGTAGGAGATCAGACTGAAGGCAGATGTAAAGAAGTTTCAACTGAACTAACCATTTATAGTGGTAACGGTGAAGGTTTAGAAGGAACTATAACTGCAGAAGCTGAAGGAGAAATTTGTCGCGAAGGACGAAATACAACTACAACATGGCAAGACCTAGAAATTACTGGAGCCACTGGAGACTTTTCTAGCATAACTGGTAGTTATGATGGAGAATTCCATTCAGAAATGGAAAGAGAAGAAGGTGACTTTGAAGCAACAATTCACGCATACTTGATCATCGGTGAACAACCACAAGTCGTAGAAGTACACTGTGAAGTGGAATACGAATTTGAGATGTTCTTAATCTTCGGTGAAAGACACGGATACGGAGAATGTGTTTATATATTCTCAGACGGATCTGAAGAAGAACACGAAGTAGAAGTAAGTGGTGAATTTGTCGTAGGAAGTCTTGTAGAAGGTTTCAGAACAATAGAGGGAACATTCCACATTGAAGACTATGAAGACAACGCACTTTGGTTAGACGAAGAAGGATCAGTTGAAATAAACTGTGACATCGAAACCGAAGAAGAGGAAGAATTCGAAACACCATACTGTCTAGAGACAGATGTAACTGTTGAAGAAGGAGAAGGAATATTTTCATTCTTAGACGGTTCAGGAACTAGAACAGCTGAAGGATACTTCACTACTGAATTCATATTCACTGAAGGATACGCATACAGCACAATCTGGATTTTCTTTGATTGTGAAGAATGTGAGCCTGAAGAAGAAGAACTAACTAAGAAAGGTGGAGGAGGTTGTAGTAATTGTCAACAGCCAAGTATAGGTGTAACAGAAACTGGAAAACGAGTAGTCGATGGAGGTATAACCGTTAATGGTCATACCATTAATGCAGACTTTTATCATACAGCATATCCATTAATACAAGCAAAAATTGGAACACCAATAGACTTTGTATTCAAGATATGGGATGATAGAGAAAACAACATCAAACACGTTCAAGTCCAATTAGGCAAGAACAAGGTTGGAGAATCATTCAACCAAGTAGGTTCTGTCACATGGGATAGAAACGTAATGACGAAAGTAGCAACAGTAACACATGATCCAATGTTCAGAAACGTACACATGGAAAGACATATTGACCAAGATTGTAAGGTCGGTGGAACACCATGTACCGTAATTCATGTAAGAATAACTCCTACAGTAGCCATAGTTGGCAATGTAGTTTTTGGAGTGAACATATGGGATGACGGAAAGAACACAGTAACTTCATTCTTTAACGACGGAATTCAAATTGGAACAGAAGCAGATATCATAATCGAAGAACCAATAGACAGAACTGTTTATAAGAATCAACTTAGAACAGATGACGGACTTGGTAATATCGACAAACGATATTCTGACGCATTCCAAATGAAATTAGACTGGCATAATGCAAACATAGATAGACTAGTAGACCAATTAGGCTACTAACTCTTTTTTTCTTTTTTTTAAGTATTTTTCACCTTACGCCTGATTCATGCTGTATACTTATAAGTAATTAGCTACATTTAAAAGGCATGAAGCAAGTTACAACGCTTCGCATAAAAGCGAATCGCAAACATGCGAAAAAGGAATTGTCTATCCATGAGATTAGTCCAACATGGGCTAGAATACTTGCCATGGTTGCTAAAACAGAACAACAGGAATTTTATAATAATGGTCAAGTATTAGATATTTCAGATTGTAGATTATGTGTAGTAGGGGAAGCATATGGTTTTAAAGATCCATACGCACATGTAGATAATGAGGATTTCTGTTATGATTGTTATGCAAGTTCTATTAATTTTGCCCATTCTTTAATGTTAAATCCATCAGAAAGGGAAGGTTTAGTAAATACATTTACTGATCATTGGAATGAAAGCCACGTCTAAGTTTATATTCTGACACCATTATTATGTAATAAGGCTAGATTAAATGCGTCTTATCGACGGGGGTTCCTTGTGGTGGTTGCTAGTCGCCATCCATTTAGTTTATATTGATCTATCAACTTATAATATGTAATGACGGGGCACTTAGAAACAATATATGTAGGAAAACCAGCTACGGGAACTTCTAAATTAGAAACAGTTATTGAGAGAAGACAGTATCTATGTTTGGCAGATAAAATGAGATTAATGGCTCGAACATTAAGAAACTGTAAGGAAAAACAATGTATAGGAACATTCTATGATGATAGAAACAATTCAATGTGTGCATATGGAGCACTTGGATATATGTCAGGTATGCCAAAAGAGGATTTAGTAAGAGGCGACTTTACTGGAGTGTTAAGAAACTATGGGTTGGATTTAGAAGATGGTGGATTATTGGTAAATCTTCCAGATGAAGCAATGGATGAAAATTATCCACAAAGACAAATATCATTATTTGCATCATTATACACAATGAATGATCGAGGATTATCATTCAACGAGATAGCAACACACCTAGATATCTGGGCAGATAACCTACAAAGTTAAATACTCTCCCACCTTTTTATTTATCATGGTAGATTCAAACTCTGGAATTACTTTTATTTTAGATGCATCAAATCAACATCCTAAGGTAAAGCCAGAAGATCAATTAGAGGAATTCTTAGTAGAATATAATTTACATGTTGACGGAGAGGTTTATAATTTACATGGATTAGTTTGGGCAAAAGATTCAATGGATGCATTAAGCAAAATGGAGCCTGAGAAATCTGGGGCTAACCATAACGTAACAATAGAATGTGTTATAGGTGCTATTAAAGATGAAGATAGAAGAAGAATCCATGATAGATTACATGATATAGGCGGAGGAATATTATTACCATGATAGCCAGAATAGATGTGTATAAATCACACTCATCAAGAGATGATTACCCAGAAGATATGATACTAAATCAAGGTATAGATTTCACTAAACCAATTCAATTAAAGACTTGGGTTTGTAAAGTATGCGAACTAGACAATCTAGGAGTGATATGCTCTGAATGCAAGAAAATGTATAATCAGGTAGATCCTGATTGTTTTCTAAAAGAATAGTTTATATAGCCAATATTATATAGTATGTATGTTACAACACGGACAGTATCTCCCGAACTACGTCACGATAGCTTTGTAACCTACACGACAACAGCTTCGGGGATCAAGTCCAGTTTGTTTTTTATTACAAACAAACCTTTATTAAACTAGAAAATATACTCTTAATAGGTTAGCTTAGAAGGAAGCCCGAAAGGAGAACAAGAAAGGAGTATACAAAGTAACTATAGCCTCGACTTCTCGCCTTCGTGCATATTCATTTATATTACCATATTACATAGCAAATCCATGGCAGATAGACTCGGAATTGGTATCAGTGTAGTTGTTCTATTTGGAGCACTTATTGTTACCGCAAAATTATCAGGTTCATTTGGCTTCCTGTTTTAGAAGTCAATTCATTTTTTTATATGCTTAAATAAAAATACCTCTATATTCTATATAGGATGGATGGTATTTGATAATTTGGATAACTGGAGCTTCAGGATCAGGAAAAACAACCCTAGCTGAGGCTCTTGTTAAGAAACTAAGAAATTGGATAATATTAGACGGAGATGAAATGAGAGATTCTATTTCCGTTGGTGCAGGGTTCGATGAAAAAGAGAGAACCGAGCATAATCTTAGAGTAGCAAGATTAGCCAAAGTCCTAGAAAAACAAGGAACTAACATATTTGTTTCAGTAATAGCACCATTCCCAGACCTTAGAGAGAAGGTTGATTTGATCTGTAGTCCTAAATGGGTATGCTTAAAAGGCACTCATGAAGACAAACCTTATAACAATCCATACATCCAACCAGCAAATGCCTCTCTTTATCTAGGTCTTAATATGACAGTTGAGGAAAAAGTAGAATCAGTTATTGAGAATTTACGATTGTTCAACGTGTACGTATTTGGGTTGCCGAGAAGTGGAACTTCGATGACTACACATGTGTGCGAATTACTAGGAGTTAAAATGGTTCATACCTCAGAAGAAGAGGAAAATAAAAAACGTGGTGATAAGAACTATAAGAAAAACTTTGGAGAATATCATCCGAACAAAACAGGATTCTTTGAAGTGACAAAGAATTTCTTTACTAACTATGAAGAGATTCACGAAACACCATTCTCAGGATGTAAAATGATTGTACCTGTAACACAACAGAGATTTGATGCAGTTCTTCATACTCCATGTAAAGTAATACTAACATGGAGAGATCCTGAAGAGATAAGACAATCACAAATGGCTTATTATAGAAGAGGACAGAATGTAGATATAGGGATTATAAGAACTCAATTAGTAGAACAAAAAATATCATTAGAAAACCACAAGATACCAGTTCATGTAGCAGACTATAACAAGCTATTGAAGAATCCACAAGAAGAGATTCAAAAGATCGCAGACTTTATTAAATCTCCAAATAGTATTGATAAAGCTGTTGAGTTTGTTAATCCTAAACAAAACAGGTTTAAAAAGGAGGAGTTAGTAGATGGGATCTAGTGATACACCTCCAAAGATATTAAAAGAAATATTAAAACTTCGAGGAGAGAATAATAAAACATATGAGTTAGATAATGGTCAATTCCAATTACAAGGATTTAAATCAGCTATTCATTATAAAGATGGAAAAGAACTAAAAGATATAGATCCTAATATAGATGGAGATAGAGTAACAAGAGCACCATATATAGCAATTTTGACTAAAGATAAAATAGGATTCACATTTAAGAAAAAAGAAACTAATGAAGAAATATTAGTAGAATTAGAAAGATTAGGAGATAAAGAGATACCATATCAATTACCTCTTATTAATGCAAATACCGCACTTTATGAGAATGTGGATAAAGATGTGGATATTTTAATTCAATTCAATAATACTGGAGGAAGAATGTTTAGAATATTAAAGTCTCCAGAAGCGGAGAAAAAGGCAATATTCCATATAAAACAAAATGAGAAAGGATTAAGAATATCACCAAAATTCTTTGGTTTTGATGCAAAAGGAAGACCACTTAATTTGAAGACTAAACCAATATTGGAGACAGATTATGAAGTATATATAGAAGACATATTCACAGGACAGACTATCAGTGTTGATGAGAAGACTAGAGTGAGAAGTCTAAGTGATGAAGTGGATTACCCAGTTAAGATTGACCCAGAAGTGTCTACTTGCTTAAAAGGCTTATTACTTTCAGACACTAAAAGATATCGAGGAGCCGATATAAAATGGTATTAGTAGACGTTGATATTGCACAGGCAAAAGACGATTTATTGTTACAAAAGAACCTAGATATAACAGGATCAACTTTCTTCTATGCATTTACAGGTTTAGTGTTCGCTAGCGTATATTTTGATAGACTAGGTGCTACAACATATGGTTCTGGAAGAAATTATTACTTGTTTAAAGGAATAACTATTCCACAGAGTTCAGTTATAGATGATGCAACTTTAAATCTTAAGGGAGTATTAAATTCAAGTGGTGGTACGGAAGTACTAACATTAACTGTAGGTGCTCTTAATAATTCTGTACCAGTATTTCCAACTACAACCAATGCAACATTCACTGTAAGTCAGGGATTATGGAACTCACCAATAATCACACCTCAAGTAACTACTACAATACCTACAACAGTAACTGCACCAACTACTTTTGGTGTAAACGTTAAACCTATTGTGCAAGCATTAGTTGACTCATTTGATTATAACAACGATAATATTATGTTTAAATTATCTAGAGCCGATCCCGGTGGAACTATATCAGCTCAAGGTATAAGTGTATATGTGTTTGATAAGAATCTAGATATTACAAGTACGGCAGAATTAACAATTAATTATACATCATCACAACAAACATGTAAACCAACTTCTGATATATCTAATGCTGGTGCGTGGGAAGATACAACATTTGGAAATAGTGATACAAACCTATTTGATGAATTAGATGAAGATTTTGCAGATGATGATGTTAGTGCAGTGAGAGGAAAACAAAATGCAGATGTAGCAGACACATTTGAAGTTAAATTAGTTCCGTGTTTAGATCCATCAATATCAACTGGACACAAAATAAGAATAAGAGCAAGAGGAATTAGAGATCAAATTAAAATACAATTATTTCAAGGAGTAACATTAATAGCAGAGAGTGGAGACTTTACATTAACTGGAGCATTTACAACATTTGAATATACATTAAGTGGGGGGGAAGCAGACTCGATCACAGATTATAACGACTTGAGAATTAGAGTCGTACCGAGTGTGGTGCCATAATGGTTTTAGTAGATATAGATATTGATAATTTGGTAAGAGATGGACATGTAGAGAGGAATCCTGCAACCCCATCACCAACATATGGTTTAACTTCTTTTGATTCATTCATGGCAATATTCAAAACTACTGGAATACAGGAAAGTCAAGCATATTTAGTTTTTACAGGGATTACAATTCCTCAAAATTCAATAATAGATGATGCAACGTTAAATATGGGAATTCAGATTACTGGAACTGCACCAATATCACATGTATTAACAGTAGAAGCTATAAAATCTAACGACCCTTCCACACCAACTGTAGGTACAGGAGGAGTAAAGGTTTTCACAGGAACAAAAGCAACAGCAAACGCACAAACAACAGTACCAGCTACTTCTCAACATATAGCAAATTTTGGAGCTGTAGCAGTGGATGTTAAAACCACAGTTCAAGAACTGGTAGATGCTTTTGACTATAATAACGAGAGAATGTTCTTCACTGTAAAGACTTCAACTCTTGTTATAAATAGAGTAGAAATATATCCATTTGAATTAGGAACTGGGGCATCAATAGGAAACTTAGTAATTAATTATACACCTGTTCAGATATGTGTACCTACTTCTGATATATCAAACGCTGGAGCATGGTCAGACGCACAATTTGGAAATGGAGACACGGAATTATGGGATGAACTAGATGAGAAAATAGAATTTGCAGATGATGATACAAGTGCAGTTAAATCACCTCCAAATCCTCAACCAACCGATACATTTGAAGTAAAACTAGATCCATGCAT
>SMUX01134993.1_pt1 | contig 12054 bp, 13 predicted proteins | sample 2456431 | NCBI WGS metagenome assembly SMUX01 (sample SAMN11095930, study PRJNA526329) | marine sediment metagenome | biome: Marine sediment; feature: Surficial sediment; material: Deep marine sediment; isolation source: Hadal surficial sediment | place: Pacific Ocean | collected 2014-11 | depth... | reverse complement strand
CCTCACCTTTTCGGGCGCTGCCGGGCTCTTGATATTCAAAACGTAGGTCACTTCTTGACATGCGGGAGAGACATCGGCCAACCGTAGTTTTCCCCGGGTATCATAGCTCATCCGGATATCCATCTCCGCATCGTCGATCTGAACATCCAGTTCTGACGCGTACCGCGTCAGTTGGCTGAACATTCAGAACCCCACCGCGGCGACGAAATATTGGAGCGGCGATGGGGCCTTACCCCCTCCCCTCCTCGACTTGGCCTCATCGCAGAGAAGGGTGTACTCTCCTACCCTCGCTTCTTTGAGCTGATCCTCGACAAGGCGAATGACCGCCCGCTGCCGAATGATGTGTCCCTCAGGGCCTCTCCTGGCTTGCCGCCGCTGCTCTTCAGTGACTTCCCTGAATTTGGCCAGATCGACCTTTCCAAAAGGTTTGCTCATCTATTTCCCCCTCTCACGATTCGATTTGAGTATCAGCAATGCTTGAATATGCGGCAGTAGAACCGCATAAGGTCTGAGCGGGCAAGATATCCCACAAGACAAAGCACCCTGTCAAGCAAGCAACGGCTCTCGGTCAAAAAGTGTGGTGAAAAGCGCACACACCGTTTGAGCCGAGGGGGTCTGCTCCGAAGAAAGGGGGACTCAACGTTCTCACAAAGAGAAAGCAGGTCAGGCTGGGGTGTTGGGAGCAGACAAGCAGTAGCCCATTGGCTCCCCCTGCGTCTTCCTTTTATCAAATTCATCGATTGTGCCCTCCCGCAATAACATATACATAGGATCATTTTTGAATTCCGGTTTACCCCGTACCACAGAACGCCCTGTACGTAAGTGCAGGGATGATTGTTCTGAAGTTCCCGAAGGGCAAGCCCTAAAGCCACGGACGTAAGTCCGTGGTACGGGGTTTACTAGACATTGTTGGAACCCCCCCACTTACAGGTTTTATCAAAACTTCCTTTGCCTCAAATTCTCTCACCGCAAGGAGAGCGAGGTCAACTCTAAACTTTCCCGCTCTGACCTAAATGATAATCTCCACTCCAATTTCCCAAGCATTTGAATTGTGAGACATAGCTATTGGTTGTAAATTGCAACCACAATACTAGAAATCAACACAGACAGAAGGAGTAGAGTTAGGTTCATTGCCCCCTTTCATGTTCGAAATATTCCCAAGGATCTCCACGTGGTGATCAGGCTTTTAGTAGAAGAGAGGTATTCTGGGGGTGCGCGGAATCTGATTGAGGGAATCGGAAGCCCTGATCCCGGTGAGTTTTACGTTCCTGATCTGCTCTTTGCCGAACGTATCGTGACGATATCTGCGCTTTCAACCTTTATGAGCCAGATATAGCCCGCGCTAGTTTAGCTGATTTTACCGATTTGGATTTTCAGGTCTGACTCAACCATCTCGTAGCTGAAGAAAAACCAAAACACGGAGGAGGGAAAGGGTAAACATTGAGTCTGTTTACCCTGACTCAGTACTGCCTACTTCCAACTATGCCCAGGATCGGTTCCCCTTGCAGTAGCAAGCCGTAGCAGAACATCCACTCTACGGGCTAACCTTCTTCCTAGCCGTCACCCTCTTTCCTGCCGCTGCCGGAAAATATTCGATACAGGAAATAGCCCACCACCACTATGCCGGCACCCACAATCGCGAATGCAAAAGGATTAAAAGTCTCTTCAGTCCCCCGCAGATTCCCTTCCGAATGGTCCCCGTTAGCTAAGACCTGCCAGCCACCACCACCAAAAATGGGTGGGGTCAAGATCAAGATAAAGGAAAACCAGATACAGATAACTCTGCCCCTCTCTTTACCGAGCCAATTCCCTATTCTGCCGAACAAAGGCTTCAAACTACCACTCCCTAAAAACCGCCAGGCTTCATCCAACAGATGTCTGGGCTATTTGGCCTGGGTAGCCAACTCCAGCTCTGCCTCCCTCGCAGCCTCTTTTTCCTTGAGACGGAAGACATTTAAAAATATCAGCGCAGCTGCAGCAAAAATGACGGCCATGATGAGATAGGTATGAACATAGTAGTTTGAATCCATCATCCTCCCAGTTACAAATGAACCCAGTCCGAGAGAGAAGGTATGTGCTGCTGTCATCATACCCGCCACGGTTCCCCTTTCCTTCGTCTGTACTGACTCGGTGTAAAATGTTTTGATAATGGGCTCACTCACGTGGATGGTAAGCTCGTGGAGGAAAAAAAACATCGCCGCATAAATTAGCACCGGTGCTACACCTACACCGAAGGTGAATGGGATAGAGATAAGCATCGTGTATCCTATGGTCCTTACCCTTCCAATTCGTTCCGCTACTATGGGAATCACAAAGGAGCCAAAAGACATTGAAATCCCACCAAGGGCCAATATGAGCGATGCCGTCATTGGCGCCGCATCGAGCTTGTTAACGAAGAAGACCGTGTGGAGAGGATGGACCAACCCTATGCCTAACCACATAAGGGCGTAAATGGGAACCATTTTCTTAATGAAAGACCAGCTCTCGACGTTGTTAAAGGAGAAGAGCCACCCGGAGGTCTTCGAGGCACTTCTCAGGGTATCGAGAATCTCTTTCTTCTCCCTGAACATAAATGCAGGGACCAGGGAAAGCATCCATATCACCAGACCGATATACAGAAATATTCTATATGTGGGTATGCTAACATTTGGTAGGTTTCCCACAAACAAGAAGGGAAGGCCCTGCCCGAACATCATGGCAATTCTACCCATCCCCTGCGTCACGCTGAAAAGATATACCCTCTCCCTCTCCTCGCTGTTCTCCATTATCCAGGGCGCTTCAGAGCTCCAGTGGAGGCCGTCGATAAGACCTGAAATAACGGTCAGCGGTATGAGTGCCTCTGCGGTGGGGAAGGCAACCATAAAAAAGACCAGGATGGCGCCCATACCATCTGAAAAGATGAAACTAACTCTTCGCCCTATTCTGTCGACCACCCTGCCCATGAAAACTGAGCCCAAGGCTATTGAGCCCCACATGATAAAAATCCTCGTCCCCACAAAGGCAGGTGAAAATCCCAGGGCCAGGAGGTAAAGATTAAATATTCCTCCATACATTCCGAACCTGAATGCCATCATCATAAAGTGGACAATGAAAAGCTTGGCATTGCGGCTGAAACCTCCAAGGATTTCAAAATATCCCGGTTTTGATGCACCGCCTGAGGGCCGATTACCTCCGGCAAAACCTTCCCTGCCTTCTATTTTCTCTCCCACACTATTGCTCCCTTTGGAATGTTCCTTCGTATAGGACCAATGCTTTCCTGAGCTCGCTCAATAACAAACAAGCCACCATCCAACCGCAGACTCCAACAGGAGATGAGTGTAGCTCTGAAGATACGGACAAGTCAACGAATCGTCTTTAACCACAACTGGAGCCAGTGCCCTTTGAAACAAATTAAACACAAGTCTTGACGCCACCTCTTTAAATTTCTGGAACTCTGCCCCTTGAAAAGACAAAAAACTACTCCAGAGTCGATCTTATCCGCTTCCTTATAACTCTTGCTGCAACATTGGTATTGATCCAGCGAGCGGAAAGCCTTTCCAGAAAGATCATTATCCGATTATGCCAGCCTGCAATAGCAGAGGGCTTTTTGCCCAATTTTCTCAATTCTAGCGACACCACTGGCTGTACAGACATGGGAGCAAAGGCTTTGATTCCAGCAAGCTCATGGAATTCCGTCCTGGTTCCCCCCGGACAAAGTGAGAGGACAACGATCCCGTGCTCTATTAGCTCACACCACAGGCCTTCACCCAAATACAGATCGTATGCTTTGCTGGCAGCATAATGGGTCAAATAGGGAGTGGATATAAACCCAGAAGTGGATGATACAAAAATGATGCCTCCCCTTTTTCTTGTCACCATTTCCCTTCCCAGCTCATGGGTTAGGATCAGAGGAGCCCGACAGTTCACATCCAACATCTCCAGTTCCCTATCAAGGTCGTTCTGTAAAAAACTGCCCACCAACCCAAACCCCGCATTGTTGACGAGAAGTCCCACCTCAAGCGTCTGCACCACGGGCCATATGGAGGAGATAAAGTAGGGTGGCTATTCCCACGGTCTGGGCCAGAACGCAACCTCTGCGTTCCTGTGCCCGCGCTCTTCAGGACTGCCCCTCGGTTGCTTGATGGCTACTTAGTTTTGAACTCCTTAGTAAGTCGACTCTTTGACGGGTATGGGCAGCGACCGAAGGAAACAGAGCCACGATAAGTTTTGCCCTGGCTTTTTTTGTCACTAGCGGGCCGTGAGGAAACTCTCCTAGCTTGAAGAGTTGAGGTGGAAGGCCCTAAGCGACAACGCCTCCCGCTTTCTCGGGCTCGAGTGAACCCGTGTTACATCTCTCGAACCTTTGCCAGGACTTCTTCAACCGGCATGACGTCTGCATATTTCGTTCCCATGTCGAACAAGTTCGCCCGGTGAGGGGCCTCGGCCCGGTCGCCGACACACTCCTCTGGGACAATAGTCCGGAAGCCGTGCTGAAGCGAGTCCACCACCGTTGCGCGAACGCACCCGCTGGTCGTCGCTCCAGTGATGATGAGGGTATCCACCCCCATCGAGACGAGCTGGCTAGTGAGTGGCGTGCCGAAGAAGGCGGAAGGATACTTTTTGACCAAGGTGGTTTCGGAAGGGAGCCGTCCTAAGCGCTCGTCGATCTCCACCTCCCGGGTGCCCTCTATGAGCGTGTCGAGAGAGGGAAACTTATCGCGCCAGACGCCAGCGTCGCTCATGTCCGCCCGGTAAGCCACGGTAGTGAAAAAGATGGGAAGGCCTTTTCCCCGGGCGGCATCCAAAAGGCGGCGCGTCTGCCTCACCACCTCGCTCAGATCTGTCCCGAGCAGGTACCTTGGTTGCGTGAAACCGCAGCTCAGGTCCACTACGATGACGGCTGCCTTGCGGCCAAACCCAACCGTGCCGGTAATCTTCGCTTTTCGGTAGATCTCAGCCGCCTCTTCGTAAGAATCCTTTGACGCCATAATTGCTCCCAGTGAAGTGGAAATATCGAGTTACTATCCTAAGGCGAAAAAAAAGTCCACCCCTCTACCTCCGCCCCTAATCCATTCGACGGCCATAATACCCCTAGGACATACCATCCAGTGATAAAAGGGAGCAAACCTTGATCTGGTGATCTTGACTCGCCAAAACCAACGGCATATAAAGAGCGCGAAGGTAACAAAGCGTTTCATACATGAATCAACTCATCTTTTACAGGGGAGAATCATGTCCAATCAGGAGATATATCTCGGACGGTGGCAGTGGCGCACCCGGGAGCCGTCGGACTACGAGAACGTGCTCGGGGATGCGTTGGAAGCCGCTTTTGCCGACGGGATCATCGCACTCCCGGACCTCGTCCGGCGGCTGAACGAGGTCAGTGTCAAGGCGCCAGACGGCCGCGACTGGACCGAGGAGTCCTTCCAGGTTGAGATGAGATGGCTTGGCGCCTGACGGAGCCGTAGCGGTCATCGTGACCGACTGGGTGATCTACTCATCTGCTGTGGTGTCGCTTCGACACCCATTCTGCATAAGGCGGCAACGAGACTGGCAAGGAGCCATGCGATGCCCAGGAAACATATAACATCCGAGGACGTTAATACCCTATTGGCGCGAGGATTGCGTAACAAGTGGTATGCAATTTGCCCCTCGCGTTTTGTCACGGACAGACCGGTCGGGCTCCAGCGCGTCGGCGAACGGCTGGTGCTCTGGCGCGAGCGCAACGGGACGCTGCATGTGCAGGAGGACCACTGCCCACACCGGGGAGCGCCGCTTTCGCTGGCGCGTCACCTGGGTGACCGGCTTGCCTGCATCTACCACGGATTTGAGGTAAAAGGGGACGGGACAGTGGCCAGCGTGCCTGCCATGCTGAGCAGCAAGCTGGTCGGTAAAAAGCTGGTCAAGACCTACCCCGCGATGGAGGTCAAAGACGGCATCTTTGCCTATATCGGCGATGCGCTTCACCCTAAGCCTGTGCCATTCACTCCGGCCGAGCAACTCACCTCTGATGAGTTCGACGCCTTCCTCTGTTACACCGAATGGAAAGTGCCCCTCAGATACGCAGTGGACAACATCATGGACCCGATGCATGGCGCCTTTTTGCATGCTGAGTCTCATTCCATGGCCCAAGGAGAGAAGCAGGCCAAGTTCCAGATAAGAAAGACCGAGCAAGGCTTCATCTTCGAGAAGGAAGGCCAGCGCGATTTGAACTTCGATTGGGTCGAGTGGTGTGACACCGGGGGCTTCTGGATGCGTCTAGAGATCCCGTATTCGAAGAGTAGCGGGCCGGGCGGGAGCTTCGGCATCATCGCTCATGGCACGCCGATTGATAACGAGACATGCGCTGTTTTTTTCTGGCGCTTCCGCAAAGTCCAGGGCTGGCAACGGGATGTCTGGCGTTTCCTCTACAAGAACCGCCTCGAAGGATATCATTGGGACGTGCTGGAGCAAGACCAGCGGTTGCTTGAGTCGATGCCGCACGACGCTGACCAACACGAACACCTCTACCAGCACGATGCCGGGCTAGCCGGGGTGCGGCGCACACTGCGCGAGGAGGCCAAGGCACAGCTCGAAGAGCTGGCCGCAGCAGGTAAGCTGCCCAAAACAATAAAATAGCCTTCTGTCTCCAAGTCTACCAGAAAGTAGGCGCCTCCGCTCGGCTTCGCGAAATTCACCTTTAGGGTCAGCAAAAGCGGTTGAGCGGAACGATTCCTCTAGGGTTCGTGCACTTTTGAGATACAGTCGGCATAGATCCATGCATAGCCGCAAATACTTGTCCTACGGCCTGTTACTTGGTTAATTGCGCGCAGTAGTAGCTCCAAGCAGCACGATAAAACCCTGGGGTATTCCACGGCGATCTGTCGTCTTCAGTCTCACCCTCAACGGACAGTGGCCGGGGTGCTCCGAAGGCAGCGGCGATCCACTGCTGCCGCGCAGTCTCTTCCAGAGTGAGGGTATTGATACACGCCTCCTCCAGACTCTCTCCAACCGTGACGCTTCCGTGACCCCTTAGAACCAAAGCACAATTCTGTCCCAATGTAGCGGCAACCTGGGCGCCGGCTGGTGGATCGTCGATCTGGCCATGGTAAGAAAATATCCTTACACCGGGGGCAAAATGGAAGCTACGAGCCGTGATGGGCAAGACCTCTTGACCAGCGGTGCTCAAGGCCACAGCAATAGGGGGATGGGCATGGACCACAGATCGCGCCTCCGGGCGGGTGCGATAGATCTCGGTATGGATAAACCGCTCTCCGGGTGGCTTCACCTCTCCCTCTATCAACTTGCCCTCCAAGTTTATGACCACGATCTCAGCCAGACCTATCCCGTCCAATGTACCACCCCGGTCGTGCACCTCTCCCGACAAGATGCAGATGAGGTTTTCACCTGGTACGCGTTCACTCACGTGACCCAATGCAAGAGGGAAAACTCCCTGCTGCGCCAGGATGCGTACTCCGAGTGCGACCCTTTCCCTTATAGCAGTAAGCTCTCGAGACATCCTTTTTCCTCCTTACAAACTAGTGGGAAGTACGCCTATCCAGACCGAGTGCAATATTTCACAGAGGACGACCCCTGTCAAATCATTCGAGAATATATCCGCGTCCAATGCATCTAAAAATCTAACCATGACTAATCCGAGCTCTCCCTTTAGGTTTTTGGCGGTAGGTTGAACGGTGTTGGTCTTGTCTGAGTTTGGCAACTGCGCTAGGCTGTGTTTTTCCCTTGTTGTCGAGTACCGCCTCAAACAAAATTTTGATCCGAGGCCACTCTTGCCTCGCCGCTTGGGGCTCCAGAAGATAAGCTGGTGAGAGGTCGTTGGGAGAATTCTTAACTATCCCGTGGCCGTGTCTCCAGGAATTATGCATCCTTTGAACTGTTTTTTTCCATGGTCCTGAGCCGAACAGGCGTGAGACTTTTCCCATAGATTTAAGTGCTGATATAAAGGAAATCAAAAACTGATGTGTCATTATATCTTATAGAAGAAAGGAGAAGGCAATGCTCACAAAAGACGAGATCACAGGACTAGCCGTTATGATCCCCACTCCCTGCAAGGAAGGGGGAGGGGGATGGGATGCCACCGACTCAGTTGATCTCGACGAGACAGCTCGAATGATCGAGAACTATATTCAGGCTGGCATAGGCTCTATTGCGGCATGTGGCACAACTGGTGAATGCGCCGCTCTGCTGTGGGAAGAGAAGCGGGCCTTCGTCGATACAATTGTTCAGGTGAACCGAAAGCGGGTACCTGTCTTCGCCGGGGCCACGGGACTGGGAACCAAGGAAACTATCAGGCAAATGCGGGGCCTGAAGGATGTAGGCGCTGACGGCGCATTTGTAGGCCTTCCCCTGTGGCAAACACCCACAATTGAGAATTCAGTCCAGTTTTACGCCGACTTAAGCGAAGCCGTGCCGGATATGCCGATAATGGTCTATGCCAATGCCAGGTTCTTCAAGTCCGTCTTCCCTACGCATTTTTGGGAAAGAGTGGCAAAGAGGGCGCCAACCGTTATCTTGACCAAGATTTCTTACAACCATGCCAATTTACTGGAGGACCTGAGGGTTGCCGGTCAGAAGATCAATTTTATGCCGGGCGAGGGTTCGATTTACGCCGTCTACAAGATGGCCCGCCCCAGAATATCTGCCATCTGGTCATCAGGCTTGGCCGGCATGGGACCAGAGCCATTGGTTGCCTTAGCAAAGGCCATTCTTACGGATGACGAGAAACGGGTCGACAAGATATGGGAGGATATTCGTTCACTTCCCCCAGGGATGCCGCCGGGAGAGTTCGCTACAGGCTTCGCGCAATATAACGCCCAGATCAACCGACACATGGCCAACATTGCCGGCTATGTCAAAGCCGGTCCGACCAGAGTCCCTTACCGCCTGAGTGACCTGCCTGAGAGTTGGAAGAGACTGTCAGGGCCTCGCGCCAAGGCCTGGACTGAGCTTCGCAAGAAGTACGTGGGGGTCCGAGGCCTGTAGCGCTTAGCCGTGTCATCAATCAACTGTCTCGCAAAGGTTCGAAATACGGGTGAGGTAAACGCTCGATGCCGGCGTGAGCGCACTGTGCTGAATATAGAATCATCGGCTTTAGTAACCTTGGGTAATCCCTCTATAGACCGACAACCCACCCAGGGTCGGGATCCCCTTCCATCGCTTGTTGTATGTCCGTACTCGGCCTCCCAGCCACCCCCCACCGATCCATCAGCTCAGGCGTTCGCTGCCACACTTTCGGCTGGTATGTTGTTTCATCGATAAAATCAATGTCCGACGTATATTCTACCACATAGTTATGGGGTTCCTTGAAATAGCAGAAGATGTTATTCCCCGGTCCGTGGCGCCCGGGCCCCCAGGCAGGCTCGATGCCATTTTTTCTCATGTTCGCGATGCCACGCATCACTTCATCCACGCTGGAGACCAGGTAGGCAACATGGTTTACCGAAGCATGAGGGGCACGATTAAAAGCAATGGAGTGGTGCATGGAGTTACACCGCAAAAAGACCATCTGATTTTCGCTCCAGTCCGAAATACGAAATCCAAGATTTTTTGTGTAAAACTCTGTTGATAGGTCAATCTGGGTTGTGTTCAAGACAACATGACAAATCGTGGTCGGCTGGACGTTCTTGGGCTGCCACCCCCCCTCGTGCTGAGCAACCCCAGCTGACAGCTCAATACAGCGACCCTCAGGGTCAACAAAACGCAAACCATAACCCCCTCCCGGCTCATCAAGCGGTCGTGGCTCGCAAACCAGCCGGATTTCTTTAGACTCCAAGTCCTTGGCTGCGCGATCTACCTCGTCCTCACTCTTCATTCCGAAAGCAATATGGTGCAGCCCACGACGCTTGGATGCGTGAAGGCTCAGCAGGTGATGCTCTGAAGAGGCCCCTCGGAAATAAACAGCATCCGATTCCTCCGCCACTTTGTCCAAGCCCCATACTTTCGCGTAAAATTTTGTCTGTTCATCCAGATGAGGCGAAAAGATACCAATGTGTCGCAGGTGGGTGATCTCCATAATTTCACCAATTCGAGTTCAATATCGGATATGAAACAAGCTACTAACCCAACTTAATTTCCTTGCCCTCATTACCAAAGGCCAATAGTGGTGTCAAGCACGTGTACGTTTGTTATTCCAACTCTAAATTGTCCGCTTTTTCCAAATCTGAGTTGTCCACTTCCAAAGGCCGATCTAGCCGGTCACTGCCTGGATCGTCTGGACCGATGGTAACAGCCCCGACATGGGCATTGTATCCGAGTCCGGTAAAGCTTAAACTTCGAGCGGATTCTACGTTCCGTGGGTGATGAACAAGTTGCCAATCCAAATTGAGTAAAAACGATGGGGACAGATTCTGATCAGCAAAGCCGACTTCCTGAAAAACTACACTCTATCCTAAAAATCTGCCTCGAGATGAACTCGGCGAGGGATCTTTCCGCGCTTCTGGATCTGATTGCCCGGGAGGCTGCAAGGCTTATGGAAGCGGATCGAGCAAGCATCTTCCTACTGGATCGGGATAAAGGCGAGCTGTGGTCAAAAGTTGCCCTCGGGAGTGAGGAGATCCTTCGATTCGATGCTCGCCTGGGAATTGCCGGCGCCGCGGCCTTAACAGGTCAGGTGATCAACGTGCAGGATGCCTATCAGGACCCGCGTTTTCACAAGGCAATGGACATCCACACGGGGTATCGTACACAAAGCGTGCTCGCCGTACCGCTTCAAAATTTAGAAGGAGAGACCATAGGAACCTTCGAGCTACTGAACAAAAAAGGAGGCCCTTTTACTGAAGAGGACGAGAAGGTGGTGCTATCCTTTGCTGCCCAGGCGGCCATCTCCATTGAAAGGACACAATGGGTTCAGGAGCTAAGGCAACACCGAGAAAAATTGCTGAACGAGAACACGCAGTTGTGGAAGGAGGTCGAAGGGAAGTTCTCCACGCAGAATATCATCGGGTCGAGTGAGAAAATTCAAAAGTGCTTGAGACTAATCGATCAGATCAGAGACAGCTCTGTCAATGTCTTGATTACGGGAGAGAGCGGGACGGGGAAGGAGCTGCTGGCCAAGGCGATTCACTACAACAGCCCGCGGGCCCGTCACCGGTTGGTAACCCTTAATTGCGCAGCGCTGCCTGAAAGCCTGGTGGAAAGCGAACTGTTTGGGATTGAAAAAGGTGTGGCGACGGGTGTGGAGCGGAGGATCGGAAAGTTCGAGGAGGCGGACGGGGGTACTCTTTTCCTGGATGAGATCGGAGACCTGAGTCTTCCATCGCAGGCCAAGATTCTGCGGGTCCTGCAAGAGGGTGAGATAGAGCACGTGGGAGGGAGGAAGACGATCCAAGTGGATGTGCGAATTCTGGCAGCGACGAATAAAGATCTCGATGCAGAGATCAAAAAAGGCACTTTCCGCTATGATCTTTACTATCGACTGAAAGTAATTCACATTTCTCCACCGCCGCTGCGAGAGATCCAGGAGGACATTCCCCTTTTGGCAAATTATTTTCTCGCCAAGCATTTTCGGGAGATGGGAAAAGAATTAAAGAAGCTGATGCCCGATGCGATGGAATGCCTGATGAATTACGCCTGGCCGGGGAATGTAAGGGAGTTGGAGAACGAGATGAAGCGCGTGGTGGTCCTGGCACAGGATTATGCGATCACAGAGAAGGACCTCTCTGAATTCATCCGAGGCAGTCGCAGTGAGCACCAGAGACCCACGCCACCTCGCTCATCCAAAGAGACAATAGAAAATGTAAAAAAGACTCAGACTTTAAAAGAGACGGTGGAGGAAGTCGAAAAGGGTCTGATCCTGGAGGCGCTACAAAATTTCCGTCAGAATCAACTGCAGGCAGCCAAGGCGCTGGGTCTGAGTCGCCAAGGATTAATCAAGAAGATGAAAAGATATGGCATCAAGGCCCCATCTCCAGATTCTCAGTCTAAACGAGCATAAGAGTGTCACCTAATGCAGTCGAGCCTTTTTATCTCTAGCGAAACGGAGGTAATGTCGGCAAAGGCATCGATCTGCCTCACCGCTTTCTACGGGATCTTTGCCAGGATCCTGTTTACCTCATCGGCTGAGAAGGCCCGCATCGT